>Ga0100385_1002906_pt1 | contig 15701 bp, 12 predicted proteins | sample CryGeymeta201509_FD_81543 | JGI IMG/M metagenome (GOLD analysis project Ga0100385, IMG submission 81543) | Groundwater microbial communities from Crystal Geyser aquifers in Utah, USA - Crystal Geyser metaG 2015-09 | ecosystem: Environmental > Aquatic > Deep subsurface > Groundwater | place: USA... | reverse complement strand
TATAATGAAAAAAAAATTCGCGAAACCTACAACCCTCCAGACTATAAAATCATCTCTTTCGACCAGGCACCACCCCCAGAAACCAAACAAGTATCTTTCTAAATTCGAGAACTACGTCTGATAACACTCATCCACTCATTTTCATATAGCCCTATTTGGCTTTGTTTTAACCCAGTCAAAACTCATAATTATATGATGACATAGCAGGAGGAATCTCTCGCTAAAAATTTGCATATGTTGCAATCCGACAATGCTTCCCTTAGGCAGGAAAGGTAAGAGTATGAACTTAATCTGCGTCAATATGTGCGAACTATTAGTGAAATGGATGAGTAGTTGAGAAATTTCAAGGAAAAAAATGAAGACTTGACAATAGAAAATAGGGATCTTAATTTGAGGAAGAGGCAGCAAGAGCTAGCTCTCGAGAGAATGAACGAAGAGTACAAATCATTGTATGAACATATACATCTAGATGTGAGGAAAAGTACCAGAGTGATAACTATCAAAGAGCTTGAGCTGAGCAACAGTCTCACAAACATTCATAACAAAAACTTTGAAGTGGCCATTAGTAACTTGAGGAATTCTTTGCAAGAAAAGAACTAGCAACTTGTAGAGCTAAATCAAGAGAGCGCCAAATTAAAAATGGACTTGTTAATCTGCACACATCAATATACAGACACCATTAACGAACTCAAAGCTTAGATCAGTCAGCTCAAAATACAACAAGAACAGGAAAATAAATCATCAACTGGGGTAAGCAAAGTATCGGTTTAGGACAGAGTAGCACAAGAGTAACTGAGGTCAGTCAAAAATGAGCTGACTCTTGTTGAAAAAGAATATCAGAAGCTGTCAGCTGAGCTCCTCAAGTGCCAGAAGGAGCTTACGAACTACAAAAGAGAAGCCGAATGGTTAAGCATTGTTAAATAGAGCAAGGAACTAGAGGACAGTCCCATGGATTTTCACCAAATCAGAACAATTGTCGAAGAGAACATCTCACTCCGAAAGCAGCTAAATTTACAAATAGAAAGATACAACTTCTTGGTGAGGAGCAATCCTTCCCTAATGAGCCAGCTTAACTAAATTGACCTTGCTAGTCCCATGTAGGAGCTCCAAAATAAGTATGAAGAACTGATGACTAAATCTGGCGAGCAAATCCAGCAAATTACCATCCTCACTCATAAAGAGAAATCTCTTTAGGCCGACAATGCAAAACTTGAAGCTGAACTTACCAATTACAGATCCCAATCTATAAAGGTTTTCAACAAATTGCAAAAATACATCAACAATTACCTCCCTTGTTTCCAACTATACGGTTTTGAAGAGTTCCTCTAAGAATAAGAGTGCAAATTCATCGAATCTACTGGCACCGACATCTACAAGTAATATGATCGAATGAGCTTGTAACTGACACAAAAGACTAACCAAGTGAGAAAGCTGGAAGGAAAGGTCCGAGAGTTGGAGAATCAGCATAAAGCTAAGTAGAATACGTTCAATGATGAAAGTGTAAGCAGTGCCAAGCTGAAGGAATAAAATAGTAAATTGACAGCTGTTGTGGAGGCACTTACTGCTGAGATTAGGAGAGCAAAAACCAATAATGTTCGTTCCAGAAGCAACAGAAGCAGCAACAGCCAACTATAACTTATAAGTTACTAGAATGAAGAAGATCAATCAGAGTATAGATAGATATAAGCTGAGGAGTAGAGAGCAGTGGGAAGTGAGCCTGATAACGTATCACCTCAGCCTGAATCATAATAGGAGTAGTATTAGGCAGAACACCCTGATTAATCATAAATACAGCGAGTCTCTGAGTCACAGAAGTCATAGGAACAGCAATTAGAACCCACCCAGGCGAAAGTAAGAGTAGAGGCTCTTGGGGAGCTAGCAGTTGAGCTGACCGCTCAATACGAGCAATGTTTGTCTATCATCCATGAGAAAGATTAACTCATAGCTGAAGCCAATGCCGAACTTGCCCTGCTCAGAAGTCAATCTCAGGCAAAATCCTTCAGTTTCGAGTACCGTCAGCCAATTTCATCGTTCTCTTTCCCTGTTCAACCAGTCACAAACAACACCACCTAATAGTTCCTCGCACACAGCAAGGAAGAATTTTTCAATCTGAAGAAAGAAATCACTTCCATGAGTCAACTATACGAATCTTAACTTAGATTACTTCAAGAGTAACACGAGAACAAATACAATTCTCTCAATCTGAAATATGTCAATCTTCTGACAAATTACAAAGATATACAGCACAAGTTTTCTATTTTGGAAAATTTGTATGAAGAAGAAACGGAGAAAAAAGGCGATAGAAAAGGATCGAATAGGGCATAGTCTGAGCAGAGTGAGGAAATAATGGAAAATGAAGGACACGAGCTCATGCAGAGAGATGAGAAAAATGTCATCAGTGAGGCCACCATTCAGAGTATCAATGATTTGCTCAAAAAATACGAAAAGGAGTTCGCTCGGTTTACTTCTCTTTACGAGCAAGGTATGCTCAAAACCAAAGTTATCAAATTATCAGCACAAAAAGCTGAATAGCCAACAGAACAGGAGTAACTCGAGACAAAAATTCAACGTATCGTTGGTATTCTCAATCAAAATCAACACACGATCGATTTGATGTAATAGGAACTTTAAAACAACTCGAGAAAGCTCTAGGAAACCAAAGAAAATCAGCAACAGCAGGAGGTCCAATACAAAAATCAAATCAAAGATCTGGAAGAGAGATTAAAAGAATTGCTGACTGAGCTGGAGGGCATAAGGGAGAAGACTATGCAGAGTAATGAAGAAGGAGGATTCATAAAAGCTTTGGAAAACAATGTGCTTGTGACGATACTCAACAGCAAAAAGCAATAAATTCAAGTGTTAGAACAGGTAAATTTATGTGTGATTTAGACTGTCAAGGAAAAGCAAGATGAAATTGATAAACTGAACGATAGGGTGAACTCACTCGAGGGGCAAATCAACTGCCAGTACAGCACACTCGAACAAGAGTAGCATCGCAAAATGAAAGATTTGCTTTTGAAAGGCGATCTCTCCTCCGTTCTTTAGGAAATCAATCAGGCCATTATCTCTCGCAAAAATGAAGATTCCCAGCGTGAGCATATGATTGAGTAATGATGTTGAATACTCCAAAGAATATGTATATGATAGAGGATTGTGTCTTACAATATCATGATTTGAGTAATTTTCCAACCACATAGCTGATCTATTTATTGGCTTGTCCTCCCACCAAAGACTATCCTTTCCTTTCGATGATCTTCTGTAGGGTCTCTAGCAACCGTCTCTTTTTGCTTTGGTTACTGATTTTGGCCAGTAATTATTCAAGGGCGTGGTCCTTGCTGTCTGGTAGACTAGTGTAATTAGACCTTATTTTTTAGGCGAGAAGGGTCAGTTATTTTTCGTCGTAGTTTCGCATTTCATAGTCTTTGAAGATGGCAAGAAAGTATTAGTAGAAGACCTTGTTGTAGTATTTGTTCTCACTGCCGAGAGAGTATCTGAAAAGAATGCCGACACCATGCACAGGCATGAGTTACTTTTAAAAAATGCGCCTGAGGTTAGGTTTGAACATGTCGAAAGCATAGGGATAATAGTCCTTGGTCGATACTCTGATAACCTTGATGAAAAGTTCAACAGGTATGATTTATTTGATTGTTACTTTCTCCTTAGGTTACATCTTAAGCATTTGTGTAGCGATTGGGATTGATTTTTCCTCAACTGACTCTTTCCAAGTAGGATCGGATTCGATCAGGAATTTGATGAATCTGAGAAAACAATCCATATATTTGGTGACTGAGTAGGCTCTTTTGACGAGTTAACTTCGGACTGGTGCGTTTTTCAGCATATCGTATTTTTGGATACATTGTAAGGCTTCAGCAGATTATTTTTCCTTGTAAAGATTGAGAACATCTTAGAAATTTACTTTGCGATTGAAGATTCCAGATTGTGTGGGAGGCTCAGGGAACAGTTTCTTTTGAAGATCCAAAAATTTGCTCTATTGTCCTTTGGACTCACCTGCCTTGCGGACAGTTTCCAGTCTTTCTTATAATTTGGCTCTCATGGTGGTAGGGTTTTATTGCTCTGCTCGGCGAGCAGGGAGAATGTTGACTGCAACACTGTGTAAATAAAATGATTACTTAGGACCTGGAACTGGTGCTACTTTGCTCTATGCCATGGACTTAGCCATAGATGATCTAACTGCTGAGGTAGGAGCATAGGTCTTACTCTTTATTTATTATCTCCTTTTTCTGAGATTTTCGATAAGATCATTGACTCTTTTGGTGGTGTTGCTCTTGTAAGTATCTTTGATTGACTCAATATCTTCTTTTTCTTTTCTTTTTATCTCTTCCAGTTCTTTGGCTTTTCTTTCCGCTAAGCTTATCTGCTCTGGCTATCGCTTTATCTCAGCCTATAGTAAAGCGTGCCGCTCGTTACCTTTCTTGATTTACGTTATGTATTCATTGACTTGTCTATTCAGAACATTGACTCTACTATCTTCTTGGACCTCATGAGTACGGTTAATATTGGTCTGGATTTATTTCTTTTTCTGAGTGATCTCCTTCTCCATGTTGTCATCTTCCAACTCCTGAGCCTTGGTCCGTGTGAATAACTATGTTCTGAGCATTGCGGTGTTACCTTTTGCATCAGGTTAAACGAGGTGTATATCAGCGTCTTATCCGACAGCTGCCATGAACGCCTCATAATATCCCTCAAGCTAATTTTTACAATCAAACAGTTTCCGATTTTTATCAAACTTCACCAACATTTTCTCCAACTTGCTCAAAGCAATGTTAATGTCCTTAACTACATCTTTACGTTCTTTGATGTCTTCCAGCAGTTGGACCTTACCTGAAAAGAAAGCGAAGGTGGGATAAAATTATTTTTAGATAAACTGTTCAAGAGCTTTGCTGTATGAAGTGATAAGGAAGCAGGCGTGGAAGCGAATGTTGAGCATTTATTCATCATAGCCTCCACTGTAGCTAGTGAAGTAACCCTTTGCTGCATTTCTGAGAGAATCGTTTCTGACTATTTTGGCCCTGACGAGGAAGAAAAAAGCATCGTAGGTCCAGTGCCTACTGAGAGTTAGCTTGAAAACATCACATACACTGTTATAGAAGTCTAGTTTTTCCTCAGGCCTCTCCTCAATTAGCTTACTTTCAGCAATCTTCATTTATGAGCTTCTGTCAACCCTCAAGTTGGATTTTTCAGTTGTTACAATTTGACTCTGTTCTATCTTGACGGGAATAAAACCACTAATTTTGTGTTTGTCTATGATGACTTCCAAATTATTTCTGATTAGGCTGGTGGTTTCGGGTGTCAGAATCATTTTGACGATATCTGTGGAGTAGCTAGGAATGCGCTAGGATCTGTCTGCTGCTGCTAGGAAGAGTAAAAGTACATCTTTGAAATATTCGTTATCGTTGGGGATCTTGAAAAGAATCAGATATTTGGCCATAGGGTAGTAATTGCACTCGATCATTCTGATGCAGACTTCAATCAAAAATCTGATGAACTAATGATGCAAATAGTCGACCTTCTGACTAAAGATATGTTCCTGATGTGATTCAAATATTCTGAACAAATACTCAACTTTTTCAGTTTCATCAAAAGCAGATATTAATCTAAACTTCTCAATTCCTATTTTTTTGAACATGTGCATCATGAACAAAAAGCTAGAATTTGCCAATGCCTCACTCTTAATTTATTGCACCTTGAGCACAATAGATGGCTAAAATTTCATGAGATGAATCAATATACTGAAGAGAGCACGTTATTTCCGGATGTTTGGGGAGTTCTTATTGAATTGTTCCAACATATTGATAGCCCGATCATTAAGTTATATTTTTTATTCCAATTCATCGATATTGTTGATGGAGTCATAATTTTTCTTGATCCACTCAAGAGTATAGTCAATGAAACTACCATCAATATCGATCCACTCTTTGAAATCGCTGATCATTTGGTAATTTTTGGTGCTCATGTTGAACTCAGTGACATGGTAATTTTTCAATTTCAAGATGAACTCTGACAATTATGTGAATTTACCGACGTTAAGGTAATTGTCCATCATCAGATCAAAAACTTCACTTTCTTCTGTGTAAAAATCTAACATATCGAGGAAGATCAGCAACAGACCAAAAAACTAAAGTGGCTCTCCACAAATATCAGTGTCCATGAGCTTATCATTGACTCCCACCTCTTCGAAGCTAATCAATGATACTTTTTTATTTCCTTCAAAGTTTTAGTGCATCTAATACTGATCCCGGCAGTATTTATGAATGAGTTAATGAATGATTTTATTGCCTTAGTTGTTTGTCTAGTTTGTAAAACCGATGAGTTCCTCGTATGTATAGTTTAAATTAAACTTTTTGAATAAATCTACGAAGTAGAAACCAATTGGAATTTTAGCTTATTCTCTGAGCTTGTTTTGAGAGTCTTCACGTTGAGGAAGAACCTCTTTTTCAAGACTTTTTTAAATGTATGGACGAGTGTTGGTCTCATCAGTTAAGGTCAACAATCTTTTGATGGCAGAAAACACCTCTATTCTGATGTCGTCAGCCTGAACATTCTAGTTGAATTCGTCAAGGAAAGATATTATTTATTGCGCTGTCACTTATTTCGATTTCAAAAAAAGCTAAAACCTTTCCCTGAAGAAACCAGGCTCAATGTCGTCGTATATATTTTTTACTTCAGTGAGGATCTTGTCACGAATGTGATAAAATATTTCTTGAAAATATTATTGCTCAGTTTTTACAACGAATTATGACAAGTAAGGCAGTTCAATAGCAATGGTCTTCTTGTCAGGTTTCCTTTTTGAGAGAGGAATCAGCAGTTATCGATATACCCTTACTCTGGCATCAACGTTCCTTTTGAAACTTTCAGGGATTAGTCCATCTGTTATGAATTTTTATATCATTTCATCAACCTGCTCTTGGTATGCTGCCGCTTCTGTTCTCTGATTGACCTTCGTGCTAAGTCTATTGTCTTCTTCTTCGATTTTTTAGACTTATTTGAAGAGAAATTTGATAAGAATTTTGAAGGCTTTCTTTCTTTTGAGCTATTTGAATTAGTTATAGATCTCTTGGGAAGTTTTGGTGATCATGCAGTGCTGCTTAAATGCTGCACTTTTGAACCATTTTCTTTAGCAAAACTCATCAATGATCTCTCTGAGATTTTGTTCAGCTTTCTCAAGTTAACCTTCATTCTAGAAATGAACTCCCTTAAGCTGATTGATATGTTTATCAATAAAAGCCTCAATGGTTTATTGTATTTCCTCTCCTTCCTTAAGATCTTCCCATAGGATACATTTCTCTGCCCCACCTTCATGCATCTCATCCAGAACAGCTTTAGACTTTTCCCTGTACATCGATTGTTTAGCAGCTTAATTTTTGTTGTGTTTGTTGACAACTCCTAATATCTCATCATTCTATGCTCCGATAGGATTGAAGCTAAGAAAACGTTATCTTTTCTTTTTTTCATTGGCAGTTTTCTTCTCGTCTTTTTTCTCGTCGGGTGATTTCATGATGTTATAATTTTTGCGCATGATGAATACCTCGCTGGGTTCGTTGAAATTGGGTAGGATAAAATTGAAGGATTATATGAAGGATTCAATTTCTTTCACACTTTTGTCCATCAGTAAAAATTCAAAGACTTCATCAAAATTTGAAATAACTAATGTTTTGAATTCATTCAAGAAGTATTTGAGCCGTTTTTCAAAACTTTTGCAACTGAGTAACTTGATCTCTTCTTTGAGAGAGGCAGCTCTGAGCTTACCGATTTAGATGAAGTCGTATTACTTGAAAACCAGAAAATTTTTAGAGTATTTTATTTTTTTGAGGAACATATCTGACTCCATGATCCATTGCAACACATCAAAAATATATTTCTTGAGTGCACTTTTGCTCTTTTGGTCTCCCAATCTTGTATACTCAGCTATCTTCTAAGCCAATAGCAGCTTCAACCTATTACCTTGCTTTAGTTCAACGTTATTGAGAAACTCTAAGTTATGGCTGTCTTTCTTGAGAATCGAGTCGAGTTCATTTTGAATGAAAGGGTCATCTTTAATTCCCATGAGGATGGTCTCAATTTATTTGAGTTCTTTATTGCTGACGTTCCATTTTGACTTCAAAAGTTACTGTTCAGTGATGTTGTATCTATCACAAAACTATTAAATTTCCTTGTTTGGTTTTTCCTTTACTATCATCTGCTCCAATTTTTTCAGAGGTTCGTTTTGGTTTATGCACTGTATGGCAAAGTCTAGAGTGGTGGCTATTTCTTTCTTTTTACCTTAGGACTAGCCGCCTCTGAATACACCGGGATACACAACTTCTCCAGGTTTGACATAGACCAGCACCTTCATTATAGAATCTGTCGTATCAAGCATCAGCGAATCATACAACACCTGATCTATCTCATGTCCCCTATACCTGTCGATAGGTGGCATACTGAGCTTTTTGTCTTCACTATCAAAAAATATCTAATGCGCAGAGATTTATCCATTTTAACTGAAAACCATGATAGTTTGAGAAGTCAGAGACAGTTGTCCCTTCATTGTTTAGTTTCTCGAACTGACAACGGAAACATTGTCCCAAACAATAAATTTTCCAAAGTGTTTTTTGATGAGGATTATTTCTTAGTGGAGTGAAACAAGAAATGTTTCTTACTATATTTCATATATTTTTGTGCGGGTGAAGAGATTCAACTCGAAAATGTGGTCGATAGGAAAGAGAGTTCCCTTGACATCCTGAATGTCAATTCCGATATCAACATGAAGTTAGACGATAGTGAGGGCTTAGCATTCACTTGGAGTTAATTTTTCATTGCCCGCTTTGAGTTTAGTTTCATCAACTTGTTCCTCTACTCTGGACCCAAAATAATAAAAATTCTAGCCTGCACCCAGCACAATACCGATAGGTTTCAGTTACTTGAAAGCTTTCTAATCCTGAGAATTTTTAAATTCGATATTTTTTACAACCAACTCCTTCAGTGCATCATTTACAACTTAGACTGAATAAGCAAGTAATTACATTCATGTAGCTGTCCTGCTGAAATGGCTAGGATACGGTTGGTTCCGAAACAGACCAACGATCTGAACTCCGGTATATTTTTCACACCTCCTGGCAACTCTTCCATCAGATATCCACCATTGTTATCAGAGACGATCTTGATCAGAATGATTTTATCTTTGGTACCAATCACCAGATAATTTTATCCTTGCTCGTTGGTCAACCCAGTAACCAGCTCGATCTTCTGCGAGATAGCTTTAGTGTTTTTAGAGAATACTTTGTTACTTTTCTTGCGTCTTTCTTCGGTTTGTTGGTAGAAAAGGTTGATATCTGTGTCAATGGTGATGCAAAACATGGTTGCGTTGACTTTATTGATCTTCGGTGATGGAGGCGGAATGCCAGGAAGTTTTATGTTGTAGTTTTGAGCGTTATCGGCATTCAAACTACGAATTTTCCAGCGTTCGTCAGGTTTGTTGATGTAGTCACGTTGCCAAACCTGTTACCAATCTATACTCATCGATTCAATAAATATTAATTATCAGCCAACTGCCATCACAACAATCACTAATCTGTATGGACTCAGATGGATAAAATGACCAAAAGTTGACGCCAGGTCTGACGTACTTCACCCTTGCATATGAGTTGACCCATTTTTTAGCTGATCTGGTAGTTTTTGAGTAAACTTTTCATCATGTTTTTCTCCTTCTTGGCCTACTTGAGCAGGCAATAGGCTAAAGAATCGCTGTTGAGGGTGGATATTTTCTTGAAAAGACGGTCGATTTGGCTCCACTTTTGTTGACAATTTGGAGGCATAAGGGAGGATCTACTGAGTTTGCTTTATCTTCCAAATATTGAGGGAAGGCCTCTTTTGAACTCATTCATTGTAACCTGACTGTATGTGCTGGATCTTTTTGAATTTATGGATTTTAACTGCACACTTCCGACATCCTACTCAGCTTATAAGGGCTCGCAACCTTAAAACAGTTGCTCATTTTCCTTGAATTATCTTTACAGTTCTTAATTTTCAATAGTCAGCATCTGGACTCGCACTTTGAGCTATTCCATTTGCTTGCTATACCCTTTAATTTTTTCTAGCAATTTATCTTTCACTCCTAGAAGATGTTTTCTTTCTTCCATTTTTTCATTAACTGTCGGTTAATATCCAATATTTTCCTTGAGTTCTTTGATTTCACTTCCAAGGGTCTCGATAGAGGGTAAGATTCTTTCAAATTGCTTTTATCTTTGCAGATTGATAAATGATTTTAATTTCAGGTTGAGTTTGATGACTTGCGATTGGCATTCAGAGAAGAGCTCGGAAGGATCTGTATGTTCTTCTTTGACAATGATGGTTTTTTTATTGCGGGTAGACCGTATTATTTCTTCCATTGCAAGTAATCTAAAAAGAATTAATACCACCCAAGATAGTTATAATCAACTATGACATAATTATCTCCCCTCAGTCAGTGGATCCTCCTCCGCCTCAAGGGTGTTCTCCTCTCTATCGATAAACTCACAGCGTCTCTTTCCAGCACAGCCCGTACCTTTTTAGGGGCCACACTGCCCTCCAATCTCAAAAATATGTTATACATTCTCACAGTTCTCAAAGATCTAGCTTCATTCCTTCCATCAAAAGCCTTAAAAATTATAGCATCGATCATAGTTATCTCTTTTGTGTTACGGTATTTGAAAAAAATCAGGCGTGAGAAAAAATAGTATGAGGAAAAGCTAGCCAAATAGACCAAATAAATAGAATCACAAACTTTGAAGGTCTTTGATCAATTAGGACCTGAATTCGAAGTTAGGGAAAGCCTCGGACCAACAGGGCCGGGTTACACTGACGAAGAATAACAAGATAGCTGTTGTCAAGACCTAACAAATCATCTTCATGAAGAAAACGATTTCCGAGATGTCATTTTTTTCGAACTGATGAAAGGATACAGTCAGACAGAATAGAGAGAAGTACAGGAAAAAACAAGGGTAAACAAGCTGACGGAAGAAACCTACGAAAGAGAATCTGCCTGATGCTATGTATTATATTGATTGGAATGATAGTTAAGCTCAATGACTGGTCACCCAAATTCTACCATCAAAAGGGATGGATCGGTAACAAATTCATGACGACCAACCCGAGTGCTGCCCATCGATGGAACAAACGCAATCACACTGAAACGCATCTTCATAAACCGCAAAATATCTCGCCTTCCTCTTACCAGCAGCATCAGATGAGAAAAACTTAGGGTCACAAGCCATTAACAGCTCCAGACGTGTCGAGAAATCAGGCTGAACTTTCTCCTGATCGTTTGGAGAAGATGGGTGGAAACAACAGTAATTGGGAATAACCGCCTGCATTAATAGAAAGCAAGTACTCCAATTTCAGAACATCTGTTTCAGCTCGTAAACAACTGATGTATATCAAGCCCTACACCCGCTATCAGAGTCAGCATCTTAGCATTGATGAAAAAAAGAATTAAGTCTACAAAGCAATAAACCATCCCGATATCAGCATGTACCTGGATCATTTTCATAACAGCTCTCAAGTTATCCAGTACTTTACTGAATACAATGATCCTTTTAGCTTAGAGGTGAGAAAACCGAAAGAGCGAAAAAAGATAGCGTCAGGAAATCGAATGAGTTTGAATATTTTAAGGTAAAAGCTCAAGAGAAAATACCAACCTAGTAGCTACAGCAAGAAGATGAACAACATTAAATTTTAATGATTCTTAATAAATGTAAAAAAAGTCACCTTTGTGATAGTATATTCCTTAAAACTGAAATATCGCTAGTGAGGTTCGTTTAGTGATTTATTTAACCGTTCACCGGAATAGGTTTTATAATTGCTTTGAAAGCGATGAGCTTAAGCACCAGTTGCTAAATAATAGGTGGATAGCAAGACCAGGAAGCAGCCGTTCTCAAGGATAGCAACACTATCCCTTTCAGATCAGATACTTAAAATGTGGCAAGCTTGCAACTTGACTCACTGACGCAGAATATTTTTGTCCCAGTCCTCAAAAAATTACAGCTTCTAGCAGGACATTCCTCGATCACCCAAATAATACAGTGCCAGGCTACCCACAAGCAGGCGACTCAGCATCTAAAACAGCTGAATGCAAGATAGATCAAGGAAGCTCTGCTTGTTTCGATAGAAAACGATCTTATTTTGTTCAAAAAGGACCACCAACAGAGCAGTGAGGAAATGTCAGATAGCTTCGACGGAGAGAAGAAAAAAAACTATGAAGATTTGCAAAAACTATGGTTTCAGTATTTAGAAAATCTGGTTGTGAAAATTTCAACTTATCTCAGGAAAAAGTGGACCCAGAAAGAAATATATTAAACTATAAGCTTCAAATGGACACCTTCAGTCCTCATGCTCATTCATAAAGAGCCAACTATACATGGAATTTAAGTTCCCTTTTAATAAAATTATCTGGAAAATAAAGCCGAAATCCGGATAAATCAATAAAACTCTTCTCTTTCTCGTCCATGGAACCAAAGCAGGATTTACGATCTCATCAAACAAGTTTAAAATTCAGAAACGGCAACCCGCCTCTACTTAGCCTTCCATCACTTGTTAAGTTCCCTCGCTTAAAAATAAAGTCAACTTGCTGCCTGCCTAGACAGTAACGACTAGTTAGAAGTCCTTATGAACAATCAAATCACCTTGATCGCTGATCAATAACAAGAACAAGAGAACTATAAAAATCAGCTCCTTATCAACCAGCAATAACTTGATAAGCTAGCAGAAAGATGTAAAATTTTATAAACTGAACTTTCTGGGGTGTTGAAGAATTTTGATCGCTTGAAAGAGGAATAGTATCAAAGCCAAAAAGGATACTATGTGAATCCTTTGTTTGACAAGAGTAAGTTATAGGAGAAGTACATGACAGAAATTATTCAACTTTAATCAGATCTATACATGGAGAAAGGACAAGTCAAAACTTTAGTGGATCTTTTCATTGATCAAACAAAGAAAACCCATCATGCATTTTTCGATCTGGGAGCAAACAGCTACTTCGTATCCAAGTACGACAAAGATCTCCACAAAAAGATCAGATATCTTAAACCATTCGACGGGATAAACCTTGAAGAGCTTTTGTCCCTGAAGGAGGAAGAAGATATGACTGAGTGCACTCATCAGATGCATAGATCTACCATATCTGTTTTCAGCTCAATTGAGCTTGATGGAATTATGCGTAATTTAGGTGAAGAATCTGAGTCGTTTGAAGACTAGACTGCTTGATGCTAATTTAAAATCTTCCAAACACTATAAATCATATTAAGGACATGTATTTGCTATGTGATATCCAAATATCGTTGAAGCGTGATTGGTATAACTCAAAGCATAAAAAGGCGGTATTATCATTTCTTATGTCTGACTACTTTATCTTCCCGGTAAACTTCAACGACCTCGAACAGGAGGCCCCCAACCATAATCGACACAGAGTACAACATCTTGGCATTCAGGTTTTCCTCGTGGACCTTGCTATGTCTGACAGAGACATCATTCGTAGACTCAAAAACATCGATTCAACATTCAATGAAAATTACGAGATTATAACCGACCCTGACAACTTCGACTTTCTTTATTCGCTTATCAAGTTTATGTTTTTTTATTCAGGGGGTTTAGCGACAACATCGAAGCAAAATCAAGCAAAATTCTTGAAGAGCTGTCATCTACGATTCAGTACATCACTGAACTGATCCTAAAACACCTTGGAATGCTTAGCTAAGAATCAAATACCTCGAAGCTTCGATTGGCTTTCAAAATGGTGATCTTTCTCTGTCTCTACTTTATCTCAGCAACAAGCCTAAAAAAGCAAAAAGCACATGGAGACCTCATCACCGAGGCTATGAACAAGGAAAAAGGAAGAAGAAAGCAGAAAGCCGATGGCTATGAGCCTAGTCGAATTTTGCTCTAAAATCAAAAGAACTCCATCAACCTCATCAAAGAGACGTTAAAGGTAAACTTTGTAGTTTTGTGGGAAAGGAAAGAGATTGATACCGAATTTTTCAAGAAATACGTAGACGTATGTGTGAAGATTTTATAAAGCAATTTGGTGAAGGATAGTGAGATCAGTAGCTGCATTTTTGAAATTCTTGAAAGCATTCTCAATTCAAATTACTGCGAAAGTGTAGCTAGCACATTTCAGACAGTCCTTGCTAACTTAGTATACGAAGGAGACGTGATTGACAACCTTGTTAACTTCTTTGCCCAAGCCCAAGGGCCTTAGCTTCAAAAGTTGATTACTCAAAGTCTTATTTTGGTTGTGATTTATCTTGTGAACAAGCAGAACCTCAGCTCTGAATCGCAGTCAATCAAAAACACTCGATAATTTCTGAGCAAAGTCAGCTAAAAGATTCCTAAGATTTTCTATACCAACCTCTCCTGCTTCATCACTCTCTTCAAACACGAAAGTTATCATCTTCGCAATGCAATTACCGAAATAATGGCTAACATCTTCCGTCAAGTATTCTCTGGATAGTAAGCTCAGGAAACCTACAAAGAATCTCGATAAAAGTTCATCTCAACATTCTTACAACGTACTTACGATAAAAGCTCATTCTGCAGGTCACATGTCTTGGGAATCATGGCTCTTTTGGCGGTTGATAAAGTTGTGGAGAAAAAGTATTTGATTTTGCTGCTTAAGGCAGGAATTGATCGTGTTAAGGATGTGTCAATTAATGTCAGGAAGAAAGCATTGCAGTTGATCAATGTTGTTATTGATGAACTTTGTACCAAAGAAGCACAAAATGTGACAGATCTAGACCGATAAATCGAAATCGCTGAGTTGGAGCTTAAAACACTACAGGAAGAGGAAGAGAAACTTAAAACATTGATTGATCAAACTGAAGATGAGGATCAACTTGAGGAACTGATATCAAATGTTCGTCTGATCAAGAAGCAAATGAAGATCACTCAAGAGAGAGAAATAGGGCTCTTTGAAGAAAAAGAAACGAATGCTTTGGTCACCAAAACTATCTAAAGCATCAAAATACTCTTAGGGTCAAAAGCTGATTCAGATGTACTGGAAACTATCAAACTGTTCATCAAATTGCATAAACTTGGCTTCGAAAAAGCCCGAGATGTATTACCAGATATCAGGACTCTGATATTCAGCAAAGAAAAAAAAATCAAAGACGAAGTGTTGACAAATTTTGTCTACCTGCATCTAGGCAGTAAGTCGGATAATGTCGCACAAGAGCTTATGAGCCTGTTTGCAACAGCGAATCACCAAGACCAATCAGCTCTAGAATAAATTCTTGAGACAGTGATCTCTTAGTCTCTCAGTAAAAATATTGTGCTGATCAAACCTCAAGTATTTTCGCACATGTGGAACAACTTTATAAAATATTAAAGAGAGCAAATAAATGAAGCTGAGAAGAGGTCTATCATCACCATTCTTAGAATAGCTTTCTCAAAAGATTTCTCTCTTATCAAAGAGGAAAATGTGGAATCTTTTCTAAATATGCTCAAGGCCTATGTTGAAAATAATGAACCGGACTTCCATATTGTTAAGTAGATTTCCAAGATCATCTGTCTCGATTATCCAATGATAACAAAAGCTGCGAAGAATTTCCTGGTCGCTCAAATATATATCCTAGTTAATACTCAAGGAGTCAGCAATAATGATTGGTTTTCTGCCTGCTAGTGTATCCTTACATGTATATTCAAAATTTGCTAAAGCCCTGAAAGGCTCGTCAACC
>Ga0100385_1002899_pt1 | contig 15721 bp, 13 predicted proteins | sample CryGeymeta201509_FD_81543 | JGI IMG/M metagenome (GOLD analysis project Ga0100385, IMG submission 81543) | Groundwater microbial communities from Crystal Geyser aquifers in Utah, USA - Crystal Geyser metaG 2015-09 | ecosystem: Environmental > Aquatic > Deep subsurface > Groundwater | place: USA... | reverse complement strand
TGGGAGTTCAAGGCTATTAGATCACCAAGACCTATGTTGATCCTCTCAAAATAATTGAGGATCGGGAATATGCCAATAAGAAATCAACACGACCAAAGAAGAGAGTTCTGAAGAAAGGAAGCTACCTCGAAGATTAAGCCAAAATTCATAAATTAGTGCCTGGACCTGGCAAATATCCACACAAAGATGAATGGCCCTCGAAGGACAAACATTTCAAGATCAAATTCAAAGATAGATTAACTGATATTGCTGAATTGATCAAGGAGTAGAAAAGAATGAAGAGACCTGCGCCAGGGCACTACAAGATCATGAAGTCCTTGAAGCAACTAGACAAATAAAGGAAATAAATGGCTTCACGAAAAATAAAACTGCCAGATAGAATCAGCTATCTCGATTAGGTTCAGTTTTAAGCTGCTGAAAATCCAGGAGTAGGCATGTATAACATCAGAGTAAAAGCCTTTTGATATTTAGGGAAGAGCAAAGACTGATACTAGCTTTTCGAAGTTTAAAACTAAACCCGAAGAAATGCGCAAAAAGCATAAATAAGCAGAAAAGAAAAATAGGCCAAGGAAAAGGCCAAGCTCAACCACATATAATCCCAAACCAGCCGATTACACACTTTTCAGTACTATGAACACTTCAAAGAACAAGAATTGGTTTGGAAAGACAGCTCGCTTCAAAACTGATACATCTGGCTCAGGTCTCCAACCTACCAGATACAGCGTCGTTCAGCAATGGCGAGGCAAGTCCTAGAAAAAAATGGATCGACACGGCTTGGAAGTTCTTTCCAAGAAACGAATGTACACAAGCGTCTATTATTGATAGTTCTATCTGAAATTATTGAAAGTTAAGAAGATCAAAATTAAATTGTAGTTTGTTTCTTTTAGTACATCTTCTCGTAGTAGCCGTAAAGGATAGAAATCGATAGCAGTATGCCTGTGCTTGAGCCAGCAACGTTAAATAAATCTCCAACGACTGTCAAAAAGCCAATGAAGACTCCTCCGAGCATAGCAGCTGTTGGAATCATCTCATTTAACTTTCCTATAGTCGATTGTTCTCGATGATTGGGAAGAGTCAATGAACGAGATCTGAGCATTTTCGCGTAATCTTTAGGGCTCGATTTGCTGATAACGATCCATACTCTGAATAAATGAGGAATTACTTGGCAAGTTGAGCACAGAGGAAGCATACAAAAGCAGTATACAAGATAGTCCTGTGAGGGTAGGTAATTGCTTCAGTCATATCATAAGGAGGGGCAATGTACCAAAGAATACCTCCAACAATCTTATCTTATTCCCAGCTACCAATGATTTTGATAAGAATTGATTTGTGGAACCTCTAATGCAGAATTCGTGAAATTTGATAGAAATTGCTAATCAACATAGACTGAAGAATAACGCTCATGTTTGAGGTGAAGAAGAGCTTGATGTCTACTGTTTAGGTCCACCCTGGGTATTGCTGGTGAATGACTTTGACTCTGGCTGTGAATCTCTGGAAATAAATCAGAATAAGGAAGATAATGACAGCTCCAAACAACTGACCTAAATTGTAGCCATTTTATCTTGTAAATGCATGAACTAAAGCCTACCAAGGAGACTGTTTGGTCATCAAAAAGTGAATAAAAGCTATGAAAGCACCTTAGAATTATACTCCGAATTATGAGCTCATAGTGACTGGACTAAAGGCAAACCAGAATATTGTTTAACATGTATTGGCACAAATGAAAAGAGAAATACCTGAACCAAGGCCATATCCTTTTCTGAGCATATCGTCTAGCAAAATGATTATCAAACCTGCCCCCATTAGCTGTCCCACAATTAATGCCATAGTTGTCAATGACATCTGAGAAGGGCTGCCGTATGTACCAAATTGAATGGCCACAACTGCTTAGCCAAAGCACATTATCATAGCTAGAGCTCCTTCCAATCCCTAGGAATCTTTTTCGTCTTCCTTGGATGTAACTCGAAGCAGGCCAAATGCTGTCAAAATTTGGATGATCCATCCTGCAGAAATAATGGGCGAAATTCCGAGCTCCATGAGTGTGCCCTTACTAGAAGCCATAATCATGCGGGCCCAATACATAGAGTCAGCCTAATGGTTGCGAACAACTCCATAGATAGGGATTTGGGAGCAGACCAAGTAGATGAATAGAGCTATGGCTGTGAAAACTGTTCGTTGTTGCATGTTAAGTTTCGTGATGGGTTTTATTATGGTGGGGAAGGCTCTGGCGATCGGCCTGAGCGGGTTGAGTAGATTCATGTTTTAAATATTTGAACGTGTATCGATTTCTTAAGTACTTCGAAAAAAAAAAATCATGAAGTATTACCTGGACGGATTTCTGGGAAAATGGGAAAAATATTAGCTCAAATTCCAAAGCTTCAAAAGATAATTTTGATGCTAACTTTATTGAAAGTTAGAAGAATGAATGCTAATCTATTTTATAGAAAATGTCGAACGATGTCCTCCTATACTTTGATACTTCAGCTGTCAACACCATCAACACCAAAAAGGTGATGGTGGCTGTCCCTCTACTCTACACCTTCATGGTAACTCCGCTCATATGCAGACCCATTATCTCTTTCAGATCCTCAGACTCATCAAAGGTGCTAAGGAATCGGGAGAAAGATTGTCTGATCTCGGAAGACGCATGACTCTCTTAGGGGTAGTTTGCCTCTTCAGCCTCAACTTCTTGCAAGGTACGATCATAGGCTCAATTATGGCCTGGGCAGTTCTTATTCTGATGATCGTTGCTCACTGCTTTGCTTTTTTGAGAGAAACTGGCCAGAAGTACCACAACATCAGTTTGCTAATTTACTATTCGATGCTTCTATTGTGGTTCGGTTCGGAAGCCCTCTTCTTCGTCGTCGATGCATTTTGATGTTCTATACTTTAAGGTCTATTTTACTACTCTAAAATGAAATTGCAAAAACGGTTTTCAATAGTAATACAGTTAGGAAATAGCATGAAAGAAAGACTATCAAGATGTTGGTGGCAATCCAGACTCTACAGGGGGAGTCTATTCTTGCATATTATCAGATGGGATATCATTTTATTCTATGTTTTATTGATCCATTTGATTGAGATGCTAGAAGTGTTCACTAATGCCTTTGACTTCATCCTCTTTGATTTTGATAAAGTCAGAAGTCTATTCCTGACCTTGTATCTTTTCAGGATTGTCTCCAGAATTCGACCAAAGCCGATCCATAACCTTCCCAGTTAGCCCATCATACTGTAATGTCTTCAGTCTATTGATTACTTCCTCATCTTCTAACTCTATCGTTGTAGCCTTCTAGTTAATTAAATCTAGCTGAGCGAGCTCCTTTTCAATAAACTTGTTTACGTCATTCTTCAATTTTTCAAGGACTGCCCTGTAGGATTTCATGGCCTAAGATAGCTTTTCGATGGGTTTTCTTTCCTTGCACACTCTTTTGCTAAATTATTTGTAGCTGATGGAGGTGAGCTTGTCCTGGTGCTGATGGATGAGCTCGCATGAGGGCTACTCGCAGTTGTTACAAAAGAAGGGATGCTGGTCGCATTGATTGTTGAGGCAGACCATTCTGGCTTACTGCTGGTTTACACATTTGGGGTATTGGATGAGTGTCTTATCAAGAGCTTGCGAATTTGTCTGCTGCATTTTATTTTTTAATATATTTACAATGGTAATCTGGCAATATGAATTCTATTGTTCGGTAGTAGGGGATAGGCTAATATTAGTATGTAATGGCTGATTGAACAAGGATCATTGGATGAATGACATCATATCAAATAGGTTTTCAGGTCTACTGCAATTCTCATTTTTTAAAATAGTTCAAAGAGATTCGATATTATTTGAAAAGAAATAAAATAATAATGAAAATTGGCATGCTCTTACCCTCTCAGCTAAAACTACAAAAATATACGAACTTTTATTGCCGAATTTCCGATAGTAAAAGTAATTACGATTTTACAGTGAATAGATGATCATATCACGAACAAATCAACACTCACATTTCTTCTTCTTCCTCTCCTCTTTATTCTGACTGGCGGCTCCCAAAGACACGCTACCTGTTGTTGCATTGTTAGCAGTTCGAGCCTGAGGGGCTGGTGCATTCTGGGCTGTTTTGGTAGGCACAGCCTACTACTTTGACTTCTTGCCGCCTGCTATCACACAGGCCATTTCCTTAAAGAACTACTTGATGTTGTGACCTGTCTTGGCTGAAACCTCCATATAAGTGAGACCTAGTTAACTGATTTTAGAGCTGGCGAGAGACTGCTCTACCGCTCTTTCTCCATCAAGATCGCTCTTGTTACCAACTATCATGATTAGAGCTTCCTCTCCTCTGACTTCACGTACGTTGTCGATCCATTTACTTAGGTTGCCGAATGAGTTAGGGTCTTGTATAAGGGAAGTTATACTGGTGATGTCGAAGACGATCACTGCTGCACTTGAGTCCTTAATGTAGGAAGGAATGAGAGAGTGGAAGCGCTCCTGACCAGCAGTGTCCCATAGCTGCATGCGGAGACTCTTGTTTTCGACGTTGACGGTCTTGGAGACGAAATCGACTCCGACGGTAGGCTGGGTGAGGTGAGGGGTACTTGTTCATTGCCGGTGAAGTTATCAAAGATGAAGCGATTGATGATGGATGTTTTTCCGACGGATTGGTCGCCGAGGAGAACAATCTTGCACTTGATGGCTGGGTTGTTTTACATGTTCAAATCTACGTATTCTATTGCTATATAAACTTCAAAAAAATAGTTAGCAATCACGACCACCCATTGCCAAGGAAGTAATCTGCTAAGGATAAAGCATCTAGGGTCTGCGAGGGAGGGTCATATCTTGGGCAGGCCGATTCTTCATTCCACTCGCTTTCCACTCTCTCACATTCGCTAAATTATTTAACGATTACCCCAGCCGCATGTTAAAGCTTCTGGCCCTAGGACTCCAATGAACCCCCTAACTGATACTCTTTGCTTCTACTTCCTATCTCTCAGGAAGGCTGTTAGAAGTATATATCGAGACTTAGAAGTGAGGGAGAGTAGCTGCAGGCTCTGGAAGAGTGTCTTTGATGGATTTAGTGATGATGATGTTGCGCTTTTTACGGGAGGATGTGGTGTCAGCGAGACATGAGCAGAGAATCATGGACTTGATCTGTGAAGGTGTCTGCATCGTGATGTCAGTGGTGCTGAAGAGCTGTCGGTAAAGGTTCGTCTCTGCTTCGAGGTCAGGATCTTGCGTCTGATGGTGGACCCCTTTCCTCTTGATTTTCTTGACCATTTTAGCCACTCTTCTCAAGTATTTCTGGAAATGAGACTGAATCTGCTTCTCTTGGCGGGTAGCAATCACCTCTTTGACTAGTTTCCAGTCCTTTCCATGCTACACTACTCCTGTATTAAGACAGCTCTTACCTCTCAGGAAGCGGCTATGCTCTTCCTCGTCCCAAATACCGATCTTGATTGTTTTGTGGGATTGTTTAGTTGGAAGCTTTACTTTTTCAGTCATTGCTTGGAGGACAAGCCGTCTAAAAATTATATAGTAAACTTAATGGCCTCCCTATAACATTTTTAGAGACCAGTTTCAGCATTCGCCTCCCAGTTTAACCCAAGCGACAGCTCATACGATCAAGAAGGATGAGGCTTTTGAGAAGAAAGAAAATACCCATTTGTTAGGAATATGGGAATACACGTCATAAATGACTCTGATTACGATTCTGAGCTCTGAGTAGTCGTATAAAGATAAATGGAAGAGAACGAGCTCCATCTGTCTAGTGTCATTGAGGTTACGTCACCCTGGAAAGAAAAATCAAAAGACACCTTCTTGTCGAAAATAGTCAAGATGGACAATGAATCGAAGGCTATTTTGCTCAAGGAGGATTGCAATCAGTCACTCCGCTTCCTGTATTTGAGCTTGCTGATGGGGAAGAAGAATGTTAACAACATGCAAAATCTCATTGCCAAGCTTGGTCAAATAAAGATCAGTCGGGACGAGCTCTGCTTCAAGGAACTGCCTCCATCTGTCAATAGGATCCTTCCCAGCTCGATGGAAGGTCTTCATGCCTAGATGCACGAACTGGCCAAAAAAATGGAAAACCATGGCTACACCCACAACACCATACTCAAGTTATCTCACTAATTTGCACTAGTAGACCCGCTCCTCATTGCTGCACTACGGACTGTGGCTTAAGACTATAAAATGAGTCACTCTCTTAACTGGAACATCAGTCTAGGAAAAGGCCAAGTCGAGGCACTGATGGCGAAAGTGACCTTAGAAAAGAGTCCTTCAGGCCTAAATAGTCGCAACAGATATGTCTTGTTCTATCCATTGAGTTAGGTTTAGCTATAATTCTTCAGGAACAAAGGGGTTAAGATTTTCAAAGAAAGCGAGTGCTTATAAGAACTGAGTGACAATAAGAACCTCAAGTACCAATAATACCTCATGATCGAGAAAATATATTCCCTCTTATGAGAATTCTCCTTCATCTTTGATCCAATATAAACATATTTTTATTTTGAATTTGCAGAGATATTATTGTCAGATAACACAATAGTTCATTAATCAGAGGTGGGATTGTTCTCATCATGTATGCTTATTACTGTGGTGTAGGTCTTCATCGTCATCTTTTGTGTCAACTCATGAATTAGGGCGCTGAAATCAGTAAATAATTTTTTGATTCGATGTGAATCTTTCTGTTTGATGAAGTGCAGCTCTTTGCTTTATTTGGCTTCAATCATTTTTCTTTAGAGGAGATGATAATTTTTGAGCTCTCGGTTGGGAGAATGATGGGTGTAGACGAACACTGTTTTCTTATCGAGGTCATCTCTATCACAGTTTTTAGCATGTTAGAGACTTCTGACTCGATAATGATTCTCAAGGATATCATTGAAGTGGGCATCTTTTTCAACGAAAATATTGATTGTTTCATAGCAAACAAATTCCATCTTTTTGTGTGTCTCAGCCTGCATTTCGTTCCTACTCATGATCAATATATCAGGACTTTATTTCTCTCCTGAACTCATCCTCCAGTGAAAGTACCGACACAAAGTCATGCATTGTAATTACATGTATATTTTTCCCAAAATATCATATGCTGCCATCTCTTCATCAATATTCTGAATATACCATGCCTTTCTTAAAACTTTGTAAGCAAAATTTTTGGCCTAGTTATATCTTCCTTTGATCATAAATATTCTGCATACGAACTTGTAGAGTTGAATCTCGAGTTTGCGTTAAAAATCAAAGGAAAATATTTTGTCTCTATCATAAAACGCTTTGAGTGCCTTGTCGAAATAGAATAATGAAAGGGAGTAACTTCCATATTCGAACAGAACAAATCCAGAAAAAGCATAGGCTCGATATATGAAAGTACTTGAACCTATTTTTTTGACAAGAAGGTGTAGATCCTTGAGATCATGTTAAATTTGTATATAAGAATAAACCTCCTAGTGCATGTGCTAACTCAAATTAAAAATGCTTGCTAATGTTTCATTGACATTGAACTACTTGACCAAACGGCGTTTCTTCTACTTATCTATCTATCTCACAATTATGTCAGTGAACTCAGAAGAGTTGAGCTTGATTAGTTTGTTTAGGGCTTAAAAAGCAAGGGAAGGCTGACGAACAAGACGATTGGACTGAGGAATAGTGCGTTTGGTGGAAAGCTTCATAATACTTTTTGATGATTAGTGGTTGGTATGTTTATTTTTCTGGTCCTGAAAGGGCAGCCTTGAAGAAGAGTAACGATGTATAGGATTTTCGGTGATAGTGCTGATCCTAAAAGTTGCACACTTTTCGTTGGCTTATGTTGTTTATCTCTTCGATTTGCGAATACGCATGGAACATTATAATTTTCTACTTAAGACTAATTCATCTCGTTTCGATTCATTTCATCAAACAAAGAGACCTGACCTTATACATGAAACAAGTTGGAGTGTTGATGATTGGTAGATCTGATAAATTGGTTTTAAAGCGTATAATATCAGCAATGTATGACTATTGGAGCCGATAAAATTTAAGAATGCATAGACGGGCTTATTCTTCCGGATTCGAGTAGAACGAAATCAACCATAAGACCTATCGAGCACTACTGGCCTACTTTGTGGAAAACATCAACACAACTGTCAAAAACTACCAGGATTGTATCCCCGATCTGGAGGAACAGCCTAAAATCAGAGTCAACTCCGAGGAGCAAAAAATAATAGAGAATGACCTGAAGTCCTTCTACTAGAAAATGTTAGGCAAACTTTTGAAGGACTCCAACTACCGGAATATCTACATCAAGAAAACTTACCAAGAATACATGAAGGAGTATGAACCTGTTGCCGAAAAATTAAAGAAAGAAAAGCTGGCAGAGAATGCTGATGAAAAAAAGAAAGGAGAGAAGAAAGCTCATTTCAGGCTAAAACAGGCAGTATCAGTCAAGGAAAGTTAACACTCTCATTTTTTGAAATACTTCAATAGAATCAACCTCAGGCGTTAAGTTGCGACCAGCAGAGCTGAAAACAGGTCCAAAACTCAAGAAAACAAATCTGACGTCATTTTATGCAGAACCAGTTAATTCAAAGCCTTTGATTCTTAGCAGATAGAGCGAAGATAAAAACAAGAATGTCTTAGCTTAAGAACGAAAACTTCCTCCGATTGGTATAAAAATCCCTTCAAAATGAGAAAAGGAAGCCCAAGCTTGTCAACCTGCAATCCTGAATATGAGAACCAGGAGGTCCTGATCATCACTGATGATAAAATTATAAATGAAAACTCCTGTGAGGAATAGTGGTAGCTCGAAAAATATAAGGACATGAAGCCTGTCCAATCATTTATATCGAACCGAGTCTTAGCAATGCGCAACAGAGAGAAGGCAACTCCTGATATACAGCTGTCAAAGATGGGGTTCAGACCAACAAAGAAGTCTTTCTGCGTAAACTCAATCCAATCTCAAGGCTATGCAGCTCTAAGCAAAAACAGAGTTTGAATGTAACAAATGATAAAAAATAATTGAATCATAATTCTATCATTAAGAAGACTAGTTGGAGTTGAGTTTTGAGGTGGGACTATCCGAAATGTTAACAGAAGTGGCACAAGGTTTGGACATCTTAGTTAAATCGAGTAGTATTCTAAGTTTTAGGCATTATATTACATCATAGGATGAAGAAGTTTGCTATCAGGGGTCAGCATTACTGTCAACGTGCACTTAATGCTCGTAATATCAGCTCTCGAACAGTTGTATTCCTTAGACATGGTGAGAGCGAGTGGAATAGAGAAAAACGATTCAGTGGGTGGTCCGATATCCCACTAACGGAGACTGGTAATCATTTGCTTATTCAGGCATAAAAGAAGCAAGAAGGGCAGGAAAGATCCTCAAGAAGGAAGGCTTCGATTTTGACGTCTGTTACACCTCCTATTTGACCAGGACCATTCAAACCTTTAATCATGCTGCCTAGGAAATGGATGCTCTCCATCTTCCTCTGGTCAAGTCCTGGAAGCTAAACGAAAGGCACTATGGTGCTCTCCAAGGATTGAGCAAGGTAAAGGCTGTCAAGCAGCATGGCAAATAAACCGTTCAGAGATGGAGAAGGGACTATGACTACCCTCCACCTGCCGTCGATCTGTTCGACAAAAGACATCCCGCGCATGAAAGGAAGTACAAGGGAATACCATGCGAATAACTCCCCACTGGAGAGGTAGGATAGATGATAGTTAGAGTTTAAAGGAAACGATGCGACGCGTGATTCCATACTGGCAGCAGGAAATAGTGCCTGAAGTGGAAGCAGGACGCTCAGTGTTGGTAGTGGCTCATGAAAACAGCCTAAGAGGAATAATAAAGCTATTAGACAAGATTGGAGATCAAGGTATTTTTCGTTTTATTTAGGTGTGACGTAATTGTAAATTCCAACTGGAATTCCCCTCGTTTATGAGTTTGATGAAAACATGGAAAAATTGAGTCACTACTATCTGGCCGAAGAAAACGATTTGGAACATCAAATGGCCAAAATAAAAGGATAGATCCAGCACTGACATACACAATCATTCTGACTACCTCTATTATTTCTATTATTTCGATTCACTAAGCTATATTGTGAAGAATAGTTGCTTCTCAGTGTGGATTGATACAGATTGGCCAACTATTTAGTTGGAAGACGATATGAACTTTCCCCATTCCAAGGGATAAGAAGGGTCTAGGTTCCATTTGTAGCCTGTTGTTGTGGTTTTAGACTTACCGAAACAAAATATACCTGCTTACTTTTTTATACATGATTTGCTTAGAGTTATGTCTGCCTTTTATCCATCTTTGATCATGAACATAAGTGAGGATTCTCCCAAGGCAACAAATCTAAGATCGTGACTTTTGGTGTATTTTTCAATGCTATTGATGTTACAAAGTTCGTGATCAATTCTTCCTCCCAAGACCCCCATAGTGACTAAAGTTTTGAACCCATTTGATTCAGCCAACATGATGGCTTTTTAAAAATCATTTGTGTCTTGATCATCTACCTTGATGATTTTAACTCCACTATTTTTGTAGTATTATTCAGCTTCAGGGCTGATGCTATCCATATCACCGACGATTGAGTGAATATTTGTAATATTTCTAAAGGATGACTTGTAAAGATGGTTAGCAGCTCCATCAGTAATAATGATAGCTTTGGCCTTCAATATGAAGTTGTTTAGCATCTGCTCAGAAAAGTGAATGTTGAGAACTATGAGACAATCGAAACACTTGATATCAGTTGGCTCATCGAGAATATTGAGATTCAATGCTACTCTCAAAGGATCATAGCTCTATTTAATAAGATTGTTTTCCTACATTAAAAATGCTAATTAAGCATATAATCAAACTAAATTTATCATACTACAGTCATGGTTATCTCGCCAAATTATTCAGGATGGGGCTGTGAAAGAACACAATCTCCTCTCTGGGTAGCCCATAGAAGTCTCATGAAGATGTCCTCCTTAGGTTTTTTGGTCTTTTATCTGAGAGCTGTCAAAGTCACTCTCCTTTCTCCTTGAAGAAAAGTACTATCAAGCTCTTCTTGAAGAACCTTGTTAAAGGCACTTTCTTCAGGATTGGCAGATACGAAGGTTGTTGATGGAGCCATGAAGTCTTGAGCAAACATTGTGTTACCACTATCATAGTCGAACTGAGTATCAATAGGAGCTTGATAGTCAATTCCTTTCTTCTTACGGTTCTAGAAATCTTTGAACCTTTGAAGAGCCTCTGGAGCAAATACATGTGCTTTAACATCAAGAGCGATCCGACCAACAAGATTATCAAAAACTTCTTCCTGTTTTTTGGTGTCAAGAGCTCTGCATTTTTACCTAATGAAAGGTTCTGGAAGTTATCGAGGGTCAATAGTTCTACTCTAATCCAGACTAGTACTGACATCGATCACTGCATCTCTTCTTTTGACAGTCTTTCCAGCAACTCCCGCCCCCCTTCTCTTCGGAACTGTTTTCTTATCGATGCTAAAGCTGACCTCCCCTAATATTCTGAGTTTTTCAGGGAGATTTGATATAGCATTTGAGTTTTGTTTGGAGGAATCAGACGAAGAAGTTTGGTGTGATGAATCTGGGTGCATGAGATCGTGATCGATATCCATTGGATCGATATCAACAGGGCCGAGGTTTTAGAGCTGAGCGCCAAAATCGATGTTGTGATTGCTAACTGGATTGCTAGGCTTAGATCCTTTGCTATCATCTTTGCTGTTCTTATCCTATGCTCTCCTCTTGTCTTGAAGATGAGCTGGGTTGTCAATCGCTTCCTGTGCTATTCTTTCAAGGTCGAATTCTTAGCTTCCTGCAACTCGATGTTTCCGTTGCCGTCTTGGCGCCTCATTTCTTCCTTCTCTTTTCCTGGGTGCTTTGTATATTTTACACACCTCATTGTGAATACCCTTGACCCTGACTCCTAGGAAGTTGAACTGGTGGTAGATAAGCTCAGCCATTATTTATGAGAATTGCCCTCGTTCATGAATATTTTTGAGCAAATGTTGGTGCCTGAGAATTGTGATGATGTCCTACAGTTTAACCCTGAGTTTCTGTTTAGGATCGCTTGCCAATTTTTGAATGAAGGAGAAAGGATGGAGGTCAGGAGTGATCATGGAGGCAATTTAAATATATATTAGCAACCAATAGTAAATGTAATTGTCATGAAAATCTGTCTTTGACTTTGGCAGCAGGTTTCTTTCTCGTTCGGGGAAGCATCGCCCACATAAATGTGTCATAGTCAATATACTCGTTGAGAGATCTATTCATTCTACTCCAAAATATTTCGGTTTAGCGTTGGGTCAGCTAGTCTTTGGCGATGTTCTTGATGCAGACCTGGAAATCTGTCCTTGAGACCTTCCCAGTCTTGCCAACATCTAAGCAGTCAAATATTTATCTAAGGGATATTTGTTAGTTAAGCTATCTTTTGAGCTTTTCTATTTTTGTTTCTTGCTTAATTTATTCTAGTAGGCATTCGATCACTGCTTTTCTAAATTATGAGCAAAGAGGCTCATATTCATCGATGTGCATTTCTTGTTCATGGGTGAATATACGGGTAAAATGCTTTGCTGTTATCTTGCCTGTAATTGCATCTCCATGTCTTTTGAAAAGAACGAACAATTCACTTAGCTGAACCTCAATCCCAACACTTCTGAGATAGTGTTGTAGCTAAGAAGGTACGATGCTTTTATTATCAGTAATTTATTCAAAAAAGCTGGCAAATCGGCAGTTAAAAATCCCCAGATTCTGCTTAGCCACTTAGAGGGTCTTAGATAGCTTGATGATTTTTTTAAGCTGTTTGAAGAATTTTTTCAGCTAACCTTAAAGCTTTTTACCATATTGTTTGATTTTAGTTGCAAGCTTCGGACTACTTGCAATGTTCTGTGTCCTTCTAAAATGCTCTTATACCGATTTGATTTATCGGAAGCAATATGAGTGGCCTTCAGTCTTGATTGGCTTGAGTTTGAAAAATTATTTGTGCAAAAAAGGATTGCCATTTTTCACTGTTTGGTTCAACAGTTTCTGTTCAACTTTTTTATTTGCCAGGTAGTTATGAATGGTTGTGCAATTTTTTGATATGAACAAGGAAACAAAGAAGTCAAATGTAATATCGGTATCTGTGAATCCTTTTTTGATGTATCTCATAGCCAGTTCGAAGTTGATGAGAGGACATTCTTCACAGGTATGTTCAGCCACCAGAAGGTAGTTGTCCTTGAGGAGCTATTCGTTTATAATATGTCCTATTTTGAATATTTCCATGGTCTGCAAATACTATTTTTTAGTTTGATTTCTGAGCAAATTCAGCTAATGATGCAGCTACTCTTATATTTTCCACAATTTTAGCAGATAATTGTTGATAAACTGCGGCAAAAGCACGTTTTAATCAACTTTCCGCTCTCTAGTTAACTTTTTCAATAGGTAGTCTTATCTCGTCATAACAATATCTTCGAATTGATCGTAATCTAATCTACCTTGCATATCTCATACTTGAGTTGATTATCACTGTAAAATTTAAGCACACTTTACAAAGCTTTGTTATCGCATTATTTCCCAAGAGAGTTCAGCAAACAATATAGATCTATACTGCTAGCATCATCATCTAAGGTTTGTAGGTATGCCTGATAAGGAACAAACTGGACTTATTCGCAGAGCAACTGACGGATGCTTTCGAGCTGAAACTATTTGGATGCCAGGAGGTTGATAGTTTTGAATATAAGTTCGTTCATTCACTATATTCTAAATGATAAAAAGGAGTAAATAAAACCCAAATATAGATATCAGCTTTCATTTTTTTACGGAAAAGGCTGAGAGGGGGAAGTAATACTTTTTGTTCAAATCAATTCGCTGTTTCGATAGGAGCAGTATTGTCTAACTTTTGTTCAAATGTTCAGATGCAGTCACCTATGCTAGACCTTTGTATGGCTAATGAAGCTCCCACTCTTCCTTTTAGAGTCGATTCTGATCAATCTTAAGAGTGAACTATTTTTGTTTGGTATTTGCAGGCTTCAAGACCATATAAGCCATTCCTAATCTTTAAAGCTCCATTCTGAATGTACACTCTTCCTTTTGCTCTTTAGCAGTTTTTTATCTATTATCTTAGAGACTAATGATGGCCTTTGAGAGAAATTCATTGTCCATCAGATTGTATCTCTCCAGGGAGATATGATCTCTGGAGGCAACAAAAACATGATATTTTCCAGATCTCGATATAGGCCACTGATGATATGTGGCAAGGATGTATTTTCCAGGAAACAGGGTGGCTTGTAACTCAATAGATTAAGAGTTCGGAGTAAAATTGCTGGCAACAAAGGCATATTGTTTTGGAGCCGTCTATCTAACCAAAACTATTGTTTGGGAAAGAGAACTCGAAGCAGTGACCCTGAGAGTGATGTGGTCATTGCGAGTAGTGGTGAAGCGAGTAAAGGCTGGGCGACCATTGTGAGACTCTTGACCGATCCAGTCTTTGTTATTGCTGTGATCAGGTTAAAAGATGAGAACTTCCTCAAAAAGTCGACTGATGTCTGCTTCATTGATGAGGAAAGATCTGTTTCTATTGACCTGCGAGTATAGGTACTTTTTCTTTTGTTGATCAATTTTACTCCAAACTTAATCATTAAGAGAGTATCTTCCATTCCAAGCTGAAATCTTAGACTCACTAATCAACTCATAGACAGGTTCAGTTTATTTTCTGTCCTGGTTGAAAACAGATTGGTTGTTTTTGATGTCGCTAACAGAATAATTAAGGCTGCTTTCTTTCTGCAGCTTTTTGGGTACATTGCTATCCATCAATCTACTGGCTTTGATTGATTTGAACTCATAATAACTGCTTGGCTTGAAGACTTGAGATTGATTGAGGAAAGATAGTCTGCTTTCTTGGAGCTCTTTGAGCTATTGACCACCCCACTATATTTCGTGTCTTTTGATCTGAATAAAACATATTGTACCACTAGGTAGACCTATCCGTCATTGATACCATAATTTCGGATTTTATGATCCTTTTTGCTTATTAAAACTGTCAACTGCCTGTGCTGCAGAGAGCTCTAGAGTTTCTCTCCTAAGGTATTTTTATCTCTGAGGTCTGCCATAAAGTTGGTGCTAACAGGACCACAGAAAAGCATTTCTAGGATTTACTCTGCCTTCTAGGGAATATCTTCATAGTTCCCACAGGCTTTGGCAATAGCCTTTTCAATCAACATAGGATAGACTTAATTTTTATCAGTCGGTCCCACAAAGATGGGCATGTTGTCATGAACTGGAACATAGTCATCAACTACAACATTCTGAATAAACCCACCTCTGAACAGTTTATACTCATACAAACCTTCAGGATTGATCGTTTTATCTGTCAGCTCTGAGAATGCACTTGGAGCTGCTCTTGCAAGCAGAAGCAGAGCTTTTTCCAGAGCAGGTCTGTTGAGTTGAATATTATCGTGAGCGAGACCATCAGATTTTTTACTTGAGTAAACTGCTTTCTAAACCAATCTTCCGATTCTTTGCCATTTGAAATGTTTTTCGCAATTGTCACGGGTGAGGACAGAGTTGTTATGAGGAAATTAAGGATCATTGTAATGCTGCTTGGTATCTCTGAGGTGTTTGCTAAGGTTGATAGTGTTGATTGATTCCACTTTTACCCTGCTCCAGTCCGAATATTTTGATAAATTCTATGGCCGATCCTCGGAAATATATTGAGTGAAGGTTTGCTGAGTGCGAGGGTCGACTTTTTTGAGTTCGGAGAAGGTGCTTTTATGGCTGAGAGGGTTGATATTT
>Ga0100385_1002893_pt1 | contig 15753 bp, 15 predicted proteins | sample CryGeymeta201509_FD_81543 | JGI IMG/M metagenome (GOLD analysis project Ga0100385, IMG submission 81543) | Groundwater microbial communities from Crystal Geyser aquifers in Utah, USA - Crystal Geyser metaG 2015-09 | ecosystem: Environmental > Aquatic > Deep subsurface > Groundwater | place: USA... | reverse complement strand
TATCCCTAAGAATTTAGATTCAATTCATAAAGAACTTCGTAAGAATGGATTTTTGAAGTAATAGAACAACCTGAGTTCGAGATAAGGATTAGTACATAATTTTAATCAAAAACTAGGATAAATAATGTAGAACGGCATTTGGCTTAAGAAGCACAAGTGGATCCTTGCGCTAGAAATTAACCCAAAATTAGGCAAAGTTTCAGACGAACACTTTCGTGGTGTTACGAGAAAATTAATTTTTACCAGTTTTTTAAGTTAATTTCTAATTCTGGACTTAGGTGAATACATAATTAAGCGTAAAGCTAAAGAAACTTATAGCAAGACTATTTAGCTATAGTTTTGAAAAAAAATCCCCTTTTATTATGAACTTGATAAACATGAAAATCTTAGTATAGTGCGAAAAATATAATGGCAAACATTATTGCACATAAATTCCAATATTGGGCGTATATGTCAATAAAATGACCCAAAAGTGCGCATATAACTAAGTGTTTTAGCCAATTAGAAAAACAAAGAGATATTCACATTGCAAGTAGAATTAAAAAATCCAAGAAGCAAATGTTACACATGTATGAGGTCTTCAAGCACTTGTATTTGTAAACACATTAGTCCTTTCCAGACTAAGACTCGTTTTATAATTCTTATGCACCCGAAGGAGTATAGAAAAGAAAAAGTCGGAACGGGGCTAATGACTAATCTTCAACTTGAAAATTCTGAAATTATAGTTGGTGTAGACTTTACCAATAATAATCGTGTAAATGAAATACTGAATAATGAAATAAGTACTTCTTTTTTGTTATATCCAGGAAAAGATAGTTTCAACTTATCGATAAGAAAAAGTTCAGAAATAAATTCATTTATGGGTAATAATCCACACATCTTCCTTATCGATGGCACATGGTCCTGCGCCCGTAAAATGCTCAAACTAAGTAAGAACTTGCAAAAACTAAAAAGAGTGAGTTTTGATAATACAATAAAATCAAAATTTATTATCAAGCAGCAGCCAGAAGCTCTTTGTCTTAGTACTATTGAGTCAGTTTATACTGTCTTAAATTTACTTAAGGAAGGTAACTTAGAACAATGCGAGACGAAGGGCTTTCTTGTTCCTTTTGAAAAAATGATTGAATATCAACTCGAATATATTTTAAGCCCAGATAGTAAACATTATCAATCAACTGCGAACAGAGAGATTATTCCTAAGAACAGGTATAAAGAAAATCCAGAAAGAAGTATTTTTTTTTAACAAGAATGTTAGTTGTTAAATCTACCGTTATCAAATTAGTCGAAGTAAACACCAAATATGGATCTAATCTTAATGAAACCAATCAAATGGAACAATTAGCAGAATAGATTTTTATATCAAGTGAGTTCATGGGAAATAATACACGAAATGAAGATATTTTAGAGAATGGTAACGAATGAAAAAAAAGTTATAACAAAGGATAAACCCATTATAAACAATTGAAATCACTCACACTAAATCCACTTCATATCAAATAACAATAAGTCTATATGCCCACTTTTTTTATCATGATATTTCTGATTATACAATTTTTTTGCTTTCTGGGAAGTACGAATTTGCATGATCTCCTGTGAATAAACTTGTCATTAAATGTCATCCAACATTAAGAAATGTAGAAATTGTGACAAATGAGAAATTTGAAAAGGCAAAAAAAGATATGCTGAATTGAATTTAAAATTTACTATCCAAGACCATCATTACTTTGATTCACTAAATACGAAAGAAATTGATAGACTTACGATTGAACTAACGGCAATTAACGTAAATGAATTCGAATTTTATAAATAAAAAACAATACTTTTCTCAGAGCTTTAGTACTATTAAAGCACTTAAAAATAAACGAAGATGTGATTTCAAAACAAATTATAGCATTAAGTCAGTTTAAATATAACATCATTTACTTTTTAATATTTTAGTAAAAAATATTCTATGAAACAGACCACCATACTACTCATCATGATTATTTCTTCTACCCTTTTATCGCTAAAAGCACAATCGGTTTATAATCAGATACCTAAGGATCAAGAAGCAATTTATTTCACATCCGAAAATTTTAAAATTAAGGCTGATGGAAAGAATGATGTATCTAAAGAACTCCAACTTGCTATAAATAAACTTAAAAAGGAAAAGAATTTCGGGGTTCTTTTCATCCCCGAAGGCAAATATCTCATCAGTAAAACAATATTTATTCCCAAAGCTATTCGCCTTATTGGGTATGGAAAAAATCGGCCTGAATTCATTCTGGGCAAAAACACAACTGGTTTTCGTGATGAAAACAACTATATGTTTTGGTTTACCAGCAATTTGGTAGAAGAAGATGAACAACCAAAAGATGCTACTGCGGGCACATTTTATAGTGCTATTTCAAATATTGATTTCCGAATTGAAAAGGGCAATCCAAAAGCTATTGCCCTTCGCACCCATTTTGCTCAACACAGTTTTGTGAGCCATTGTAACTTTTATATTGGTGATGGATACGCTGGAATTTATGATTTAGGAAATGAAATTGAAGATCTAAAGTTCTTTGGAGGCGAATATGGAATTTCTTCATCTAGAACTTCTCCAGGTTGGCCCATGATGATGATCGATCTTTATTTTGAAGGTCAGCGCAAAGCAGCCGTTCTAAGTAGAAATACAGGAATGACCATTGTATCCATGCATGTAAAAAATGCACCGATAGCGGTGGAACTTCAACAAGGCGTTGCAGATAGATTATTCATGCAAGACTGCCTTCTTGAAAATGTTAAAAAAGGAATAGTAGTTGGGATTGAAAATCAATCTGACAGCCAAATAAATTTACTAAATGTGACCTGTAATAATGTTGCAGTTCCTGTCTACTTCTCACCTTCTGGTAAAAGCATTGATAAAAAAGGGAATAAATACAAAATCAACAACTTTGTCTATGGTTTAGTAATGGATGATATGGCGGATGATTCCAACTATAAAACAATTAGCGATATTGTAGCCCTTGATGTTGTGCCCAAAAAACTAGACAAGCAAATTCCGAATCTGCCTTCAATGGACACATGGGTAAATATCAAAGATTTTGGAGCAATTGGCGATGGGAAAGCAGATGATACCAAGGCCATAAAAGAAGCTATTGCCAAACACAAAACTATTTATCTGCCCACGGGTTGGTATCGAGTTAGCGAAACAATCAAACTAAACCAAGGAACCGTTTTAATTGGTCTGCACCCTTATTCAACTCAATTGCTAATTGATGAAAGTGAGACTAATTTTAGTGGATTTGGATCACCTGTTCCTGTAATGGAATCATCAGAAGGTGGAAATGATATCATTAATGGAATTGGTATTAATACTGGCGCTTTTAACTACCGTGCGGTTGGTTTAAAATGGATGGCCAATGAGCATTCAATGATTAATGATGTGAAATTTGTAGGTGGTCATGGTTTCATTCCAAAACCAGGCGAACCGTATTACAGAAGAAACCGAGAACAAAAAATCAGCAGTCCTTTAGAGCCTGTTTATTCTCAAGGAATGGATCTTGCTTGGGACAATCAGTACTGGAGCCTTTGGGTTACCAATAATGGTGGCGGAATACTTAAAGATATTTGGACTGCAAACACTTATGCGAGTACAGGAATATATATCAGTAACACTTCGACTCCTGGAAGAGTTTATGCCATGTCTTTAGAACATCATGTGCGCCAAGAAGCTCGTATTAACAATGTTTCTAACTGGAATTTTTATGCTTTTCAGTTTGAAGAAGAAGGTAGAGAAGGGAAAAAAGCTCAAACACTTGATATTAATGACTCTAATAATCTACTATTTGCCAATTTCTGGATGTACAGGACGATTCGTGCAAACACGCCACGCCCTTGGGGTGTAAAAGTCTCTAACAGTTCTAACATAGATTTTAGTAATATGCGTAGCTGGACACAAGTTTTGCCATTACCTGAACGCACCATTTTCGATATGGACAAAAACCTGATTGTATACCCGGGTGATTTTGCCAGAGTTACGATAACCGGAAAGGAAAAATCCAACAAAAATGAACCTTCAAATACGATTGCAGAGAAATTAGGCTTTGGCTACGAATTCGCTACAGGCGCTGTTTCTGATAGTAAAGGAAATGTTTACTTCTGCGAAAATCAACAGAAACGTATTTATAAATGGTCTGCTGAAACGAACACAATTTCTATCTATGCTGATTATCCGTTCAAACCTTTATCGCTAGGTATAGACACAAAGGACAATTTGATTGTCATCTGCCGTTATGATAAACAAGCAGGCTTTGCTGATGACGAACAACTAAAAACAATCGAAACGCTGCCTGACAATAACTCCGATTATAGTGGTTGGGGTAACGGAGGCTGGGCATCTTTGGCCTATGCCAAAAATCCAAACATTGTGGATGACATGCAGGTGCTAAAACTTATGAAAACGAATGAAGTGCAAAATGTAGAACGTGTAATTCACCCAACACATCGATGGAGAGGAAATTTTGAGAAAACAGCCACAAGTTTAGCAGAAACAAGTTTTGTTGCTCCCGATGGAGTTACTATCCTTCCAAATACGTTTGACCTCGGGCGTTCAGTACAACTTATGGGAGTAACTCCAAACCAAACAAATCCTGTTTATGTGACTCATGAAGACCCAAAAATCACGTACCGTTTTGACGTAGATGAAAATGGAAAACTTACAAATAAGACTGAATTTGCCAAACGTGGTGAGTACGGAAATGTAACAGACACTCAGGGAAATGTGTATTTAGCCGAAGGACAAATTCTTGTTTTAGATAACAAAGGAAATGAAATTAAGAGAATTACACTGGATGAACGTATACATTCAATGACTTGGGGTGGTAAAGATAAAAATGAGCTTTTTGTTACCACAAGTACCTCTTTATACAAAATTAATCAGCTTATGAAGAAATAATTAAAGCTAATTATAACATATTGAATAAAGAATAGATTGAGTGAACTTTAAGCAGAAGCCTTTCGCCAACAATGGTTTCTGAATACTAAACTCAACTTCCTGACAAATAATAATTTCCAAACTTTCAAACGGACGACAAGCTACTTGTTTTTATACCTATTTTGCAGAACCAATACTTTTTTTGACTACTTTTTTGAAGATTCATTTTTAAGAAAAACACCATTGGCAAGAGATAAGGTTGAACTGTTTTATCTTGATTTAGAAAAGATGAAGTAACAAATAACATCAAATTTAAACTGCACTAAAATGCATTTTAACCATCTAGTGAGCTGTTAAACACCATGGGCAAAATTAACTTTAAATCATTTTGTAGACACCATATTAAGTACGTAAATTTGTACTTATTAAAGAACTTAAAAGATAAATTATGATAGTTGCAAATTTCTCAGAATTTAGGACTAGCTTGAAAAGCTACTTGGACAGCGTTGAAAATGATAATGAAACCTTAATTATCAAACGAAAAAGTGGAAATGGAACGGTTTTGATTTCTCTGCAAGAATACAATTCAATAATGGAGACAATGCATATTCTTAGCTCGAAGAAAAATGCAGATAGACTTTATGAATCCATTGAGCAAATGAAATCTGGTAAGATTGTTCAACCAAAAATTGAAGAGTAACATGATTCTCACCTTTTCTGAAAATGCTTGGGAGGATTATCTTTATTGGCAAACCATTGACAAAAAGATAGTAAAGAAAATCAACGGATTCTTTAAAGAAATCGAGCGAACACCATTTGAGGGATCAGGGAGACCCGAACAACTAAAGTATGATTTGGCAGGGTTTTAGTCAAGACGAATTGACCATGAACATAGGCTTGTTTACCAAATTGACAATAATGAATTGAAGATATACTCATGTAGATTTCATTATGACCGCTAAAATAATTTACAAATCCAAGCATTTTGGCATAGGCTTGCCGCAGGTGCAACACAAGCCAAATCATCATATTCTAGTATCACTTTTCCATAAAATTTGTTCTTCTCTCATCAACTCATGCGCGTCTTCTAACCTTATCTCTCGAAACCGAATCATATCTCCTGCCTGAAGCTGAGCCAAATACGGCAAGTCGATTGAAATAATCGTTGCGATGCGAGGATATCCGCCTGTAGTTTGTCTATCAGCCATCATAATTATCGGTTCGCCATTTGGTGGAATTTGAATCGTTCCAAAAGCAATTCCTGATGATATGATTTCGGAAGTCGTTTTATGCATAATTGTTTTTCCTGTTAAACGATATCCCATTCTATCGCAGTGATTACTTAAAACGAACTCAGATTTAAGAAAATCTGCTAATGCTTGCACTGTAAAATAATTGCTTTCAGGTCCTGGAATTATTCGTGCTATAAAACTTTTTTTATACTCAGGAATATGCTCTTTCGATATTTGTTTTATTTCGAGTTTGTTAGAATTCTTTCCTAATTGCAATTGGTCTCCATTTTTTAAAGCTCGTCCTTCAAATCCTCCCATTTTACCGCGTAAATAGGTGGATTTACTTCCCATAACCACAGGCACGTCAATTCCCCCAGCAAAAGCGATATAGGTTCTAAATCCGTTTTTTAAGCCTTTAAAGGATAACACATCTCCCCTTTTTACTTCAATGGTTTTATACATTTCACAGTCATTTCCATTGATTTGCGCTTGCATATCTGCGCCACAAATTGCAATAAAAGTATCTGAATCAAATTCAATAGTTGGCCCAATTGCTGTTATTTCTAAGCATGCTTCATTTAGATGATTTCCGACTAAACTATTGGCGAGTTTTAAGGAATACATATCCATAGCTCCAGAAACTGGCATTCCATATTGCTGAAATCCAAACCTCCCAAGATCTTGAACTGTTGTTAAAATTCCTGCTTTATGAATATGAATTTCAGCCAAGTTTACTCTCCTTTTGTATAGCAAAAATTCCAGATTTAATTAAGTCACTTATTTGATGGAACTCCTTTTTTGTGATCGAATCAAACTTGATATAATTTCCTGCTTCTACTAAAAATGGTTGTTCTCTTTCTGAATCAAAAAGCTTGATTGGAGTTTTACCAATGATTTGCCATCCGCCTGGACTATCAATAGGATAAATTCCCGTTTGGTTTCCTGCTATTCCAACCGAACCGGCTTCAACCATTTTTCTTGGAGATTCTTTTCTTGGTGTAGCAATTCTAGCATCCATTCCGCCCAAATAACAAAAGCCTGGCGTAAATCCGAGCATATAAACTAAATAGTCAATCGATGAATGGAGCTTTATGACTTCGTTTTTTGTTAGATTATTCTTTTCAGCTACGATTTCTAAATCTGGTGCAAATTCGGATTCGTAACAAACAGGAATATGAATTAGTTTAGCAGGAGGAAGATTATCAGGATTTAGATTCTTTTCAATCTCTTTAAGTTTTTCTACTAGCTTTGTGTAATTGATTACTAAAGGATTATAGATAAGCATGAGCTCGTTATAAGCTGGAATTAACTCCAAAACTCCTTTAATTTTTTCTTGATTTATAGCAAGAACCAAAGCTCTAATCAGCTTATGGCACTCCACAGAAATTTCGTTTCCTACTTTGATTAAAAAGGATGAATCACCTAATGGAAAATACGTGAACTCGTTAGGTTTCAATGCTTATAGACTTTTTAATTCAATTCCTTTTTGCTGAAAAAATGCGTTCAATGCTTTTACAAAATCCAAAGCTTGAGCATTATCTCCATGTACACAAATCGTATCTGCATGCATTGGAATTGTTTTTCCATTAATAGTCTGAACTGTATTTTCTGTAAGTATCTGATTTATTTGATTTATACACTTTGTAATATCATGAATTACAGCTCCTTCTTGTGTTCTGGGAACCAAAGAGCCATCATCTAGATAAGTTCTGTCAGCAAAAACTTCACTTGCGATTCGTAAACCTGTTTCATTTGCGGCTTTGAGCATCTGAGAGTTTGCCAGTCCTACAAAAATAAGTTCAGGATCAATTTTATAAATCGCCTCAGAAACTATTTTTGCCTTTTGATAATTGTTTGCAATATCATTATACAAAGCTCCGTGAGGTTTTACATGATTTATTTTTCCACCCAAAGCAGTCGTTATCGATTTTAAAGCTCCAACTTGATATAAAATGATTGCAAATAATTCATCATCGTTCATTTTTATGGATCGACGCCCGAAACCTTCTAAATCAGGATAACTAGGATGAACTCCAATGGCGACCTTATTTTCTAAAGCTAATTGAACCGTTTTTGCCATCATCAAAGGATCGCCAGCATGAAATCCACAAGCAATATTCGCTGACGAGATATACTTCATGATCTCAGCATCATTGCCGAACATATTATTACTTGTACTTTCGCCTAAATCTGAGTTTAAATCAATTCGCATAAGCTGAAATTAAATAAAACCTAAGACACTTAGTAAACTTTTAAAGCCAAGACCAATTGCCACTAAAACTACAATTACTCCTAAAACATTCGACACCACTTTATTTCTAAAATCGCCCAGAATCTTTTTACTATTCATAATCCATAATAAATAAACAGCAATTATTGGCAAAAGAATTCCGTTTGTAACTTGAGCAAAAACTATAGCTTGAATCGGTTTAAATCCAAAAGCTGAAAAAATAATTCCTATTAGCAAGATAAACATCCAAACGGCTTTAAATCGTTTGTCTTTGAAATCAGTTTTCCATCCTAAGATTCCAGAAGTAGCATAAGCCGCTGCCAATGGAGCCGTTACAGCCGATGAAACTCCTGCTGCAAATAATCCAAAAGCGATAAAGATTTTGGCCCAATCACCCAATAAGGGCTGTAATTGAAACGCCATATCACTAGCGCTTTTAATTTCAGTTTCTGTTCCCAAAAAAGCTGTCGCCGATGTAATCACAATCGACATGGAAATTAAACCTCCGATTGCTATGGATATAAAAATATCAGTTCTCGCCTCTTTTAAGCCCGATTCATCTTTCCATTTTTCCTGAACAGCTGATGCGTGCAAAAACAAATTATAGGGCACAACGGTAGTTCCGATTAAGGCTACGATGGTTAAAATTGATCCTTCTGGTATACTTGGAACAAAAATTCCATTTAAGATTTCGCCTAGATTTGGCGCTATAACAATTGTAGTTGAAATAAAAGCAAAACTCATCAAAATGACCAAGGTGATTAACAATTTTTCGATGGATTTATAACTTCCAATGCTCATTAAAGCAAATGCAACTATTCCAATTATCGGCCCCCAAATATTTATGGAAAACATGGAACCGATTGAGATTTTCGAAAATCCAATTATAGTTTCCAATCCCAACGCTCCACCTAAAATATTTCCCGTTTCATAGGCAGCATTTCCAATTCCAATTGCTGATAAAACAAGAAATCCTGTAATAAATTTAGTTACCGGGTTTTTAAATTGTTCGCGTAAAGCTTCTCCCAATCCTTTGCGAGTCACAATTCCCAAACGAGCAGCCATTTCCTGTAAAACGATGGTCGCAATGACTGAAAACAATAATCCCCACAAAAGTGCATACCCAAATTTTGCACCGGCAATGGAACAGCTTGTAACAGTTCCTGGACCGATAAACGCAGCGGTTACTAAGGCAGCTGGTCCGATGGATTTTAGTCTTTTTGTAATAGTATTGATTTTCATTTTTCACTCTTCATGACAGTGGAAAATAGGGTATTCAGTTGAATTTTTGTGAGTTTCAGTCTGAATGTAAATGGATTTATTAATCACAATCAATAAATGAAAATTGGAGTGATTTAGAGTTTAAAAGGCAAGTAATTCATCACTTTTGAAAGATTGACATCAAGCTAAAACAAAAAGAACATCATTCTATTTCCAAAAGCTTATGAATGATCAAAAACTAAGTTTTGTACTTTTCTCAACATTGCACTAGTTTTATAAATTAACACTCCGTAATCCAGCCTAAGCAAATTATCCCCTATCACAAAACTAAAAAATACCATGAGTAAAGAAAACATTTGGATAGAAACTGCTTATCATATTTTTGCTTATGAAGGTCCACAAGGATTACGAATTGAAAAACTGGCTAGAGCTATCCAAAAGAATAAATCATCATTTTATCACTTCTTCGCTGATATGGAGGTTTTTACTGCGCGATTATTAGATTATCACTTAATTCAAGCTAAAAGCATGAGTGATAAAGAAGCAAAAGCCCAAAATGAACTTGAATTAAGCAAAATACTAATTGATCATAAAACTGATTTACTCTTTAGTCGTCAATTACGGATTCATAGAGATAATCCCGATTTTCAAGCTTGTTTTATAAAAACCAATGAAATTTCGTTACCTGGTTTTATGCCAATTTGGAAAAAAGTAATCGATTTGCAAGAAAACAACTATTTAGCGCAACTTGTATTGATGCTCAGTATGGAAAACTTCTTTCTTCAAATCACTGATGAAACCTTGAATTCAACTTGGATTGAAGCTTATTTCCTGAACATTAGAGAAATGGTAAAGCTATTTAAAAAAACGAGTTCACTTCCTATAATGGACGGTAGCGTCTAAAGTTTAACAAAAGTCTACTCTAATTTTGACCAAATTAATCAGGTCAAAGATGAACATTCCATTTTATAGAACACAGAAATTTCATAAGGATTATTTAAGAATAACAGCATTTGTTGTTGGGTCTTTTGGGCCTATTTTTTTCTTTGGTTCGATGCTAGGTAGTTCAGAGGCTGCTCGTTGGACATTAGATTTTTTAAGTTGGCCGATAGATGGCGTCCAAGTTTACACCGAACCAACAACTCGATTCTTATCCGCACTTACTGGTGGATTTCTTTTTGGAAGGGGCGTAATGATTTGGTGTTTATCGATTTGGGTTTACGAAAAAGCCCCTGAATTTGTAAGACGAAGTGTTTTAATTGGCTTAATATCTTGGTTTGTATTAGATAGTTTGGGCTCCTACGCTTCAGAAAATGAATCAAATGTATTATTCAATACAATTGTGCTTTTGTTATCAGTTGGCTCCTTGTGGCTAAGAGCTAAGGAAAACCAATAACTCAACATTAAAAAACAAGATGGAAAATAATAAGCTTTACTTTTTCAAAGGATTTTTGATTATTCAAACTATAGTTTTGTTAATCTATACCGCTCTAGCGATAATAAATGATGGAGGAAACTTTCTACTTAGGGCTCAAGAATTTGTTTTTTCACTGAAATGGATTGGGCAATTTACACTAGACTTTAACGCTTATTTAATGCTCTCGGCAATTTGGATAGCATGGCGAAATAAATTTTCTGGGCTCTCAATTTTGTTTGCATTAACTGCTATGATTTTAGGAATTATTGTTTTCGCACCTTATTTATTGTATTTATTAAGCAAAGAAAAAGGAGATTTAGAAAGAGTTTTAATTGGGAATAGATAATAATAACTACCTCCAAAAAAGTATTAAGAAAAGATGATAAATAATTTTATATCACTTCTGTCTATTATAAAATCCATTTGTGCAAACACTTCACAATTCACTTTACGGGAAATAATCGATTTCATTTGATAGTAAACCCTAATTTCACCCAAACTTACTAATCAGTAAATAAATAAAAACATCTCTTCTTTCTAATAATTGCCATAAAAAAAACATAACGAATTGATGCCCTTTAATTAACATCAATTCATCATGCAGGATTATTCATCCCTTTTTTATCAATTAGAAACGTGTAAATTCACTGTTCCTAGATCAGTTTTTTGGCCTATTTGAACCGTCACATTTGAAATTGTTGAATCACGATAGGCAGCATCTTTTGATAAAATAGTTACTGCATGAGTTCCAATCATGACTCCTCTAATTAAAAATCCACCACTTAAGGTATTAGCATAAGTGCCTAATGTATCTTCACCAGAAACAGCAAAAACGCTTGAAGCTGCTGAAATTGGATTTACAAATCCACCAATAGATCCACTTGTAGCTTCGGTTATTAATCGAATAACAGGTTTTAAAATATATTTAGGATTATTTGGATTTCCCGTTTTCACAATAGATTTTGACGCATCAAAGTCCATCACTATAGAATAGGTAACTCCATCTTCTATTTCAGTATTCATTTTTAATTTTAATCCACTTTGCTGAGCGCTTGGTGTATCTAATTCATGATCGATTCCATCTATTGTCACGGTGTTTCCAGAACCTAGAATGAGTCGGATTTGCTCATATTTTCCAGCTTTTAGTGGAATTTCACCAAGTACAGTATCAATCCCATTCACTAAACTCAATAAATTAATGGTAATCGGAGTATCCATTAGATTTGCCCAACCAGAATTACTGCTATCTGAGCTACTTTTTATTTCAACTCGCTGAACATTAATCGTTACAGCCTCATAAAGTGCGGGGCTATCTGTTAATGAGACTCTAAGTCTTCCTTCACCTGCATTATTTGAATCTGAACAAGTACTAATCAGGAAAATTCCAATTACTAAACTTAGAATTGTATTTATTTTTAACATTATATATTTTTTACTAAATCGTTATAAACATATCAATAGAAGAAATCTATTGAGTATGCTAAATTATTGCAACCCAATTATTTATAATTTGTTTCCTTAAACTTAAACACATCTCAGATTTCATTTAATATACTATTCAAATTGACTTATTTAAGAGTTTAAATTACAATCTTACCATTTAGAGATTACCATAAACTTTGCTAATTTTTTTCTACTTTGAAGAATTATATGAATCAAAAAATTAGATTACTTTTAAAAATTATAAATAGCTTTAGAATCTTCTAAATCAACAAACAAAGATTTTTAACAATTTAGAAATGAAAAATACTATCAAAACAAACGTTAATAACACCGACTCAAATCAAACTAAAGATACTTATGATCCCGGTTTGGATTGGAATCTTGCTTGGTCTGACGAATTTGACTCCGACACCATAAATCCCAATAATTGGAATTTCCAAGTTGAAAAAGCAGGTCGTTTTAACAAGGAATGGCAACGTTACACGAATAGTTCTGAAAATGCTTATATCGAAAATGGTTGTCTTGTTTTAAAAGCAATTCATGAAGGTAAAAAACATGGGTTGAATCAGTATACATCTGCGCGTTTAAATACTGCACATAAGTTTAACTTTACTTATGGCAAATTAGCTGCTCGAATTAAACTGCCTTATGGCAAAGGGATTTGGCCAGCGTTTTGGATGCTCGGTTCATCTATAGATGAAAATGGTGGTGATACTCTTTGGCCTTTTTGTGGCGAAATTGACATTCTAGAATTGTATGGAACTACTGATGATGCCGTCATTGAAGCAAATGTGCACTATGCCGATAAATCGGATAAGCATGCCATGATGGGAGCCGTTTCGTACAAATTAGAAACGGGAAAATTTGCAGATGATTTTCATGTATTCGAGTTAGAATGGGATGCAGAAAAGTTTGTTTGGTATGTTGATGGTGTTCAATTCGCTTCCATGCTAATCTCTGATAAAGAATTCTCTGCATTACATGAGGATTTTTTTCTACTACTAAACATAGCAGTTGGTGGAACATTCGCAGGTCGACCAGACTCAAGTACGCCTTTTCCTCAGTTTATGTATGTTGATTGGATTCGTCATTATAAACGCAGTATTTAATTAGGAATTGATTTTCAAAAACAAGAAAAAAGACGAGGTCATTCTGGGCTTGACCCAGAATCTCGGACTAGTGATGAATGCTGTGTTTACCCGTGATCGTAGCAAAAAAACTTCCTTTTTTGTTTAACCCGAATCCGTCATTAGAAAAACCGATAGTTTACTGAGTCATATATTTTCAATAAGATGACGGATTAGTTTAAACATTTTGAAAATTCTACTAAATCATTGATTTTAATTGCAAAAGTAGTCAAATGACGTATTCGAGGTTAAACGAGAAGTCAAATCATTGTGCTTTATTCTTTTATTACTTGTTAAGATTATATTCCACTTCTCATTCAGAAATAGTTTAACTAGAAAACAGCTAAAGCAAATTACTGATATCGTGTTTAATTTATTACTACATTCAGCCCATGAAAATTAGAACCCTCCTCTTCAGCTTCCTTTTTACTCAGCCACTTTTTGCACAATCCTATATTAAAATCCACGAAAACGCGATTTTAGTAGATACTCACAACGATATTTTAATGAAATCAGCCGATATTGGTTTAGTATTCGATAAAGATTTGAGGGGAATAGCACATACTGATTTAGCTCGCTGGAAAAAAGGAGGATTAGATGTTCAAGTGTTTTCGGTTTATACTGATGGTGATATTAAAGACGCTTTTTCTTTTGCAAACCGTGAAATGGATAGTTTAGATGCTGTAGTTTCAAGAAATCCCGACAAAATTGTAAAAGTCTCCAATTCTGAAGATTTGATGAAAGCCGTAAATCAAAAAAAGATTGCGGCGATGTTTGGTGTCGAAGGCGGACACATGATTGAAGATGACTTAACTAAATTGGACTCTTTATTCAATCGTGGTGCACGTTATCTAACGCTTACCCACAATATTTCGCCTTCTTGGGTTTCCAGTGCGGCTGATGAAACCACAAATCCTAATTTGCCCAATCCGGGTTTAACTGAATTTGGGAAAAAAGTTGTGCAACGCATGAATCAATTAGGAATGTTGATTGATGTGAGTCATGCCGGAGATATAGCGTTTTGGGATGTGATTAAAACCACAAAAAAGCCAATTATCGCTTCTCACAGTTCGGTTTATGCTTTAGTTCCAAGTCGCAGAAATCTAAAAGACGATCAAATAAAAGCCATTGCTAAAAATGGAGGCGTCATTCAGATAAATTTTCATCCCGGTTTTATTGACACAACATTTGATGCAAAAGAAACGGCTTTTCTCAAAAAACATTCCGTTGAAATGGACTCTTTAATCAAAAATGGGATGGCTGATTTTTATGCTATGGATTATCTGTATAGAAAATACACTGCCGAAACTACTAGTATGCGACCGCCACTTTCGATGTTAATCAATCATTTCGAATACATTATTAAATTAGTCGGCGTGGATTATGTTGGAATTGGTTCCGATTTCGATGGAATTAATCTTACGCCACAATTACTTGATGATGTTGCTAGTTACCCAATGATTACCAAAGCTTTAGAAGAAAAAGGCTATTCTGAAAAAGATATTTCCAAGATTTTGGGAGGAAATTTTCTGAGAGTTCTTAAAGCCAATGAACTGAATTAGTTTGCCTAAAACCTATTTTTATGATAAGTACTCGAAGGTTTTTATGAATTTTCATTAAAATTAATATCGGCTTATATCAAATATACAAGTGCCGATATTAAAATATACATTCTGACTAAGATTTCTATAATCAAAATTTTATAGATGGAACCCAGTCCGAAAAATCGATTTTATTGGTTTTCACCCTATCCAATCGTAATAAATCACCGCATTTTACTAAAAACTATTTTCGGAATAGTCTCATTGATTTAAATTCTGAATTCCTCAAAAAAAATAATCAATAAGATCTATTGAAATGATAATTATTTAAAATAATTAAACTTAACCACTCTTTATCTTCTTTTAGATGAAAATTACTTTTCCCAATTTCGTCAAGCTAATTTTGTTAATTTGATCAAATACATTCAAATTCAAATTATTTAATCAAATGTATTTTCCGCATAAAAATTTGTGTTTTTGTCTGAACAACAATAAAATACATTCCTGAATTCCATTTTGATCCATTAATCGGAACTACGTTATTTCCTTGATTCAATATTAAGTTTGATTGCAAGTTAACAATTTGGCCTAAAGTATTATAAACGGTGATACTTAGAGACTCAGACTGAGGAAGGTAAATAT
>Ga0100385_1002889_pt1 | contig 15759 bp, 8 predicted proteins | sample CryGeymeta201509_FD_81543 | JGI IMG/M metagenome (GOLD analysis project Ga0100385, IMG submission 81543) | Groundwater microbial communities from Crystal Geyser aquifers in Utah, USA - Crystal Geyser metaG 2015-09 | ecosystem: Environmental > Aquatic > Deep subsurface > Groundwater | place: USA... | reverse complement strand
GACAATTAGTCTCAACAATACTTAACAGGTGTCTTCCTATGAAAGTAATTTCTTTATTTTTTTTATTGATACTTAGTTCCTTGCTTTTTAACTCTTGTTCAGAGGAAGTTAAACCTGTCGAAACTTATGAAAATGAGATAAATTCCTTTTTTGAAAAGAAAATTGAAGCCCTAAAAGCTCCTCGGGGATATTTACGCGTCAACGGTTTGTTTTGGCTTGAAGACAACAAAACCTACACTTGGGGAAGTGGAAAATCCGCAGATTTCATTTTTCCCGATGCTACTTTACCGGAAATCACAGGAAGCATCTCACGTAACGGGAATCAAATCACTCTTAAAGTAACTGGTAGTATTCGAGTTTTCTTGAATGATTTAATCTTCACTCATGGTGGGATTTATGGAAACGACCATGATCTTGGCTTTGTAAGAGCTGGGAATTCCGAGTTTTTTGTTATCAGACGAGGAGATTTATTCGGAATTCGACTTTTTCAAATTAAAAACAAAGAAATTGATGCTTTTACTGGCGCCGAAAGATTCGAAGTTGATCCTAATTACAAGGTCCAAGCTAATTTAATTAAAACCGAAACGTCTGATTCCATTCATGTTTTGAATGTTTTGGGACAAATAGGCACTTATCCTTCGCCAGGCTTATTGGAATTTTCGCTTTTTGGCGAAACCTATCGATTACAACCCCAATTTGATGGCGAACAATACTTTTTGGTGTTTGGTGATTTGAGTAGCAAAAAAGATACTTATCAAGGTGGACGCTTCTTGTATATCGATAAAGTAGATTCTAAAGGATTAACCACAATTGATTTCAATAAAGCTGAAAATCCACCTTGTGCTTATAATGAGTTTACAACTTGTCCACTGCCTCCGGCTCAAAACAAATTACCGATTCGTATAGAAGCTGGCGAAAAACGTTGGATGAAGTGAGTGATTTATGAGTTCTCTTCAGAATAAGCACTAAAGCGATAAATCCCCAGTTTTATTGAAGAAATAGACAAGGATTCAATTTTCAGATTCAATTTTCACAAAATCGAAAAAAAAAGCCCCTGAAAAGAATCAGGAGGCTTTTTATAAATTTTGCTACGATTCAGATTATTTAATCAGAACCATGCTTTTACTACTTACAGATAACGAACCGTCGGCACCTTGTGCTTGAATTCTATAAATGTATGTTCCAGAAGAAAGTACTTTTGCATCGAAGGTTACCGCATGGAAACCGGCACTTAAATTTTTGCCATTTGCCAATGTTGCCACTTTTTGACCAATTAAGTTGAATACTTCAACCGTCACTTTTTGGGCAGAAGGCAAGGCAAATTTAATTTGTGTGCTTGGGTTAAATGGGTTTGGGTAGTTTTGGAATACCTCAAACGCAGTTGGAATCGCGTTAGACTCAACAGATAATACATCTGTAATAACTACTTTATTTGTAAATTCAGTTTCAGCACCTTCATTGTCTGTTACAATCAAAGTAATTGTAAATTCACCAATCGAATTATACGCTACAACGGGATTCTGTTCATTACTTTTAAGGCCATTTCCAAAATCCCAAGCCCAAGCAACAATTTCACCACTCGGGTCATTCAAATCAGTTGATAAATCTGTCAATGATACAATGTTCATATCAACTGAGGCTTCAAACTTAGCTAAAGGTGCATCATTAACAGGAACAACCACTATAGTTACATTCAATGAGTCGTAATGTTGATTATCATCACTCAAATAAAAAATCGCTGATGTCTGCCCAAAGAAATGTTCATCTGCCACTAAATTCAGAGAATGAACACCAGATTCAAAGCTTATTTGAACAGCATTGTGATGAGATTTTGCCCAAACATGTAGCGATTTATTCATACCACCAACACCAGATGCTAATCTAATGGTGTTCAGATTTAACGAATAATCTTCAAGAAATGTGAACTGTTGCTGAATTCCTTTTACAAATTGAGGTTGAGACATAATGTGGATGTAAACCGTACCAACTGCAAAATCAAAGCCATCGCTCACTCTATATTGAATACTATCTAAGCCATCGTAATTTAAAGGTGAAACATAATGGGATGCGCCATTCCACCACCAAGTTTCATTCCCTGTTTCTAGTAGCTTGTAAATACCATGAACAGGTTCAGACAACTCTTCAATAAATAGAAAATCACCATCAGGATCGACATCGTTTTCAAGCATGGAATTAAACATGGTTTGAAGACTTACCACATCACCCGACATAACAGCAAGTGTATCATTTTTAGATTGAGGAGCCCGATTTGTAACAGTAAAATTAATAGTTTGAGTTACATAATCTTCAACAAAACGATTATCTGTATACTGAACAATATTTGACACATTATAAGAACCAGGTCTTAACCCTTTTGAATTTAAACTAGTATTTATTTGAATAGACTCGCCACTCAACAATTCTCCATTACTTGGAGTAATAGTAACCACAGGTTCAACCTCAATTAATGCAATTTCATCAAAAAAGCCACCTCTGTAGATTGCACTTCCATCAGACCTACCTAAAATATTCAAATAAATTAGCCCATTATAGCCTGCAAAACTTGTAAAATCGATACTCGCAAAATTGAGTGTATTATTATTTAATAGAATATCGTTAGTCGAACCAATATAAAAGGTTGATGAACTGTTGGAAAATGATAAATACATCGAGATTTGATCGCAACAGCTTTCTAAATTTGCTAAATATTCGAACTCAAGTAACACAGAATTGCCCTCGACAACATCATTCAAACTAAAACCAGGAGAAATTGCAGTTGTGTACGTGTTATTACCATAATCACCATTCAAATAATCACCAAATGCTAATACATTTTGTCCGGGGTCGAGTTGTGTAACATTCCATCTATACCCATTTTGATTAGAAGTAACCCTCCATCCTTGTGGCAAACTTTCTGATTCGTCAAAATTTTCATTTAGATACGTTTTATTAGCCACTGTTCTTGTCCCTTTAGAGTTAAGCCAAGTCTGTTTTCCATTTAATCTTGGAGTATATGGTTTTACAGTTGTAGATATCGAAATATCGGTCGACTCATTATTAGCTGTTTGACTAATAAAAATTGGCTCCTCTTTTTTGGTTAATAAAGTAGATTTTGTCAGTTCTTCTTTTTCGAGTTTCTTGGCTGCTATAGTTGAAACCAATTCATTTTTCCCTTTTTCAAAAAAGTTTTTCCGTTGTGAATTGTTTTGAAAAACTGGCGAAATCGAGGTTGATGTAGTATAGGTTAAATCAATTTTTCCTGTATTTGTTACTGAAAAATCTTGTTGTTTGTTATCCGAACCGCGACTAAACGTTCCTAAATCGACATACTCTGGGTCTATAGTTACAGAATTTGAATAAGTCGTATTAAAAGATAAATTATATTCAAAAATACCAGATCCATAACCTTGAACATCATTTTCCGCATTCGATCGGAAAAAGATTTCAATATTTCCAGATCCGATTCCAATCATTTCAGAACGTCCGGTCAAATTAATTGTTTTTGACTCATTTACTCCTACAGAACCATGATAACTGTCAAGAAAATAGGACGCTTCTCTAGTCGAAATTCCCACATTATCGAATAATGCCCCAAAACCTGAAGTATTGGATTGGTCATAATTAGCAATAAAGTAAAATTCAACATTAGCTAAGCCAGCAAGAAAACTAATATCTACCATGGCTTGTTGCATTTCCCCATTAACAATTAAATTATCATTAGAAATTGCAATAGTATTTTGTCCAACACCATTAACGATTACATTTATATAGAAGTAATCATAATAGGTTTCAAGATTGAGTGAATAATTAAACATCAAATAATACGGTTGTTTTCCACTTGTAGAAAGCTCGCTAAAATCAAAGATGGGCGAGACAGCTACCGTTAATGTCGAGTCTTTATATCCATTTGATAAATCACCCGCTAAAAATACATTATCCGTTTCTTGACCATTACTTGCAATATCGAGTAACCTCCAATGATCGCCACTTCCAAACTCAAGAATCTCCCAATTCTGAAAAACACTATCTGTACTATTGAAATCATCAAAGTAAAAAAACTCGTGTTCATCTAATATTCCAGATTCAACTTTTTTACTAACTGGTTTATTAAGCTCCAATTTTATTTTAGAACGATTTACAGTTGCTAATTTTGAGGAGATTTTGTCAAAATCATGTTGAACCATAGTATTAAAATCTCTTTTTCCACTTTTGGGCTCTGTAATTGTTGGAATAAAGGTCGATTTAATGGCCTTATAGTTCGAATAATAGAAATACATTGATTGGGATATGGTGTAGTTCAAAGGACCATCACCTGTATTCTCTACAGTAAATGAACCATTAAACGTATCGCCATAGGTTACATCTTCTACTTCTTCATAAAATTTATCAACCACTAAAATAGGAGACGTTTTTGTAGTTACTAAAATCGGAACTTCTACATTTCCTGCTGAAGTTGAAAAAGTTAGGATAGTTGAATAGTCCATTAAAGTACTGTCTCGTTTTAAACCAATACCTAAACCGAAAGCGCCACCTACAGGAATCAATTCAGATTCAGAAACACTGCTTTCATAAGTGTAGAACAAATCAGCCTCACCGCCCACAAAATTAAAATCATTCAACATTATTTCGGCACCTGATGTATTTGCAAAACCAGCAGAAAAGGCAACTTTGGTATCTAGTCTATTAAAATATCCTCTTGAAGGATTCGCTGATACTAAGATTTCTCCATCTTCACTTTCACCTGAAAGAGCATTATTTGCATTCAATCGTCCACCTGTAATCGTTTTACCTTCAAGTGACAATATCTTGTCTATTGTGGCCATGATTCGAGAAATTCTAGTTACCGCAGATTCTTTGCCATAAACAGAAGCTACTAAAGCTAGCGTCCCTGTAACATATGGTGATGCCATCGAAGTGCCACTTAAATAGGCGAAATTTCCCCCAATATAGGTTGATAAAATAGTTGAACCTGGAGCACCGATATCAACCGTATTTAAACCATATTCTGAAAAATAGGAAAGATTATCATATGAATTTGTAGATGCAACCGAAATAATTGTAGGCGATTGTATTTGTGAAGGATATTTTTGAAACAGAGCTTGGTCATTATCAAATTGGGAATTTCCAGCACTTGTTACCCAAATTGTATTAAAAGCACCATGCTCATCAGCAAAATCTCTATAAATATCTACAATATCTTCTGCGTCAGAATCATCAAAATCAACACCTCCACCCCAAGACTGATTTACAGCAACAATATCGATTCCTTGCTCTAGTAAAGTTGTTATATACTCATAACCACCCATTATTGCTTCATCTGTTGTGTATCCATTTTCATTAAATATTTTAACAGATATCATAGAAACTTTCTGATTTATACCAGAAACACCAATGTAGTTATTTCCAACTGCACCAATAATTCCCGCAACGTGAGTTCCATGTCCTTCTTGATCGTCAGCATTTCCATTTCCATTGTAAGCGTTCCAACCGTAATAATCATCAATATATCCGTTTCCGTCATCGTCTTGCCCATTATTCGGAATTTCGTTGGGATTTGTCCATAAATTATCGCGCAAATCACTATGGTCTAAATCGATACCTGTATCAAATATTACTACGTTTACTTCTTTTGAACCAATAGAATGCTCCCAAGCTTCAATTCCATCTATATCCGCATCTTCTTTAGATGCACCATTGAATGTACCCTCATTATGTAGGGCATATTGTAAATTGAACAATGGATCATTAACTAAAGGTTTAGCTAGTGTTTTAATATATAAATCATCAAAAGCTGCGCCAAATCCTGGCTCATACGAACCGTCAGATGCAAAATTAAACACAAAAAATACGTTCGATTTTCCGATTAATTGAGATACATTAATTGTAGCTAAATAACTTATTCCATCACTTTTCGACAAATCTACAGTGCCTACATTAATTACTTCATCATCTTCATTCATGTAAACAATCTCGACCCAGAAATTATCCCAACCAAGCTCAAGTGAAGAACTGTAACTAAATTCTAGTTGATAATCGAAATCCGTATTTAAGTTAGTAAAGTCGTAATATGGACTTGCAACAAGAGTTTTCGAATCTGGTTGATAACGAAATTGTGCATCTCCCACTGTCATGTAGTTGTTTTCATCTGTTTCTAAAAGTCTCCAAGAGCTTTTATTAGAATAATTTTCTATAACCCATTTAGTTGCAACTGAATCTGAATCTTCGAAATCTTCAAGTAACACTTTCGTTCCAACTTCATCAAATGAAGGTCTCAGATGTGATTGATTTAACGCAGATTTGATTAATTTCGCATTGTTTGGGGTCAAATTAGTTGTTTTACGCCCTACTTTTCCTTCACTAGCAGGTTTTGCACCCAATGGTTTAAAATCTGAATATTGTGTATTTCGTTGATTCAATTCTTCCTCTAATTGCTCTAAAGAGATCGTATTACGTTCAAATTTGGGTAATTCGTACACATAATTGGGAGATGCTTTTGCTCCAGGAATACTTTTAGCAGCAGCTAGCATAAACTCAATACTTTTATTGAAAGTCCAAACTTCTAATGCCCCTTTTTGGAACGTTTTATTTACAATTACATTATTTAAAGATTTTATTTCTGCGGAACGCTGTAAGGCGTCAACCATAATTCCGTTTTGCAAAAATGTTCTTTTTTTATCAATCTTAACTAAAATACTGTTTGCAACAACCTTCTTCCCTTTATATGTGGTGTAATTTTGGGATCAGTTAAATTAACAGGGGATTAAGCGAATAGTTTAGTGAGTCTAAACAAGAAAAAAGGGATATCTCTAACGCCTTTCAGTTTAGATCTGAAGAGTTTTATTTTAGCATTAAAGGATTCAGCATTTGCGTTTGTACTTCGGTTAGTGAAGAAGTTTAGAATAGAATCAAGATGATAGGAAATGGAGTTAGCCGTTGGTATAAATGCTTTTAGGGTGTCAAATTCTTCTTTATTCCAGTAATGTTTTTCTGGGTGTTTACAGTGGTCAATCCATTGTTTGAACTTGTGATAGGCTTGATTACGATTATCTAGTGAATAAATGTGAGCAAGATCTTGAACGTGTTGCCAGGCGTATTTTAGGTTTGGATAGTGTTCAAAGAGTAGTTTCATGCGAATGCTTTGATTCCCAGTCCACTTACTTACAGGTTTGAACAAGGCAAATCGAGATCTAGCTAAGAGTTGTTTCGGACTGTCACCATTACTGTATTCTTTAGGTTTGTAAGGTTTCCTTTTCTTTTTAGCCTGTTCCATTTCTTTATTTTCTTGTTCCAAACACACTCTCCATAACTTTGTTCGCATGAGTTGCAGGTCTTTATAAGCAAGAGCCATTACATGGAATCGGTCGGTTACTAGTTTGGCTTGTGGAAAACTACCTCGAATCGCTGATTCCATATTCTTGGCCATATCTAAGGTTACTTCTTGGACTTGATCACGTAAAGAGACTGGAATTTTATCTAAATGCTTACAAATAACTGAACTCTTTGTCCCTTTAATACAGGCCACTAAAGTCCCTTCTTTGCCTTTCCCATCTTTATTCGTAACAAATGTATATAACTCACCTTGTGACAGACTCAGTTCATCTATACTCAGATTGGGACCTATATTTTGTGGGAAAATTAGCCAATCTTGAGCATGCATTCGTTCCTTCCACTCCATAAACCCACTGCTATGATTCTTATACTGTCGAAGAACGGTTAAAGGATTTACACCACTGAGTTTAGCAATGATTTTAATCGATTCAGGATGCCTATTGACTTGATTGTTTTAAAAAAGCCGATAAATCAGCCGTCATTTTCACTCCTTGTGCTAAAAACGTGAAATCACGTCTTATTTCTTTGTTCTTATCAGACTTATTTCGCCATCTTCTACAACGAAGAACTAAGTACACCATTTTACCACGCAAGGGGAAATCTGTAATCTTCTTTGGTTCGTAAAAACCCTTCGATTCCCATTTCGATGACTCATAACCTTCAGGTAATTCGTTAATCTCTCGTAAATGAATGTGCAATTGACGCTCATTTGTATTCTGTATCGGTGTCTCTAAAATGCGTTCAACATCAAAATAGCGTAAAAGCTCTTCTGGTAAAATGTACTTAAGTATTTCGTTTTCCATTTCTTAAACTAGGAAATATTCTAATCCCCAACTATTTTTATTGACCCTAATTTTGAGCAAAACTTGGTACTGTAATCAATCCTAATATCAACATTGGCGTAACTACCAATTTGAATAGCTTATTTAAAGATATCATAATTATTTATTCGACTTGTATATGTGTGTTTTTCGTATTACTGTTAGTAACCCTACTAAGTATCAACAGCAATTGCTAAAATTATAAAATTTCATGATTATTTAAACTCTTTTTTCAATCTTAACTCAATAAAATATTCCAATTCAAAAATGAAATAGTTCTATGTTTTTAATATTTTTTTATAGCTAATTCTAATTTTTTTTAATAAAAAAAAACAACCTCTTATAAAAAAAAATATGAATGACTTCTAGTGGTTTTTTATTTTTTACTTCGTATCTAATTATTTAATCAAATTCATACTTTTGCAACTTATTGATATTGATCCGTCGGAACCTTGATTTTGAATTCTATAAACGTATGTTCAAGAAGAAAGTACTTTGGTAACGAATGTAATAAAATAGAAACTTGTATTTATTTTTCCCCATTTGCCTCTGTAAGCTCTTTTTGACCAATACTATTGAATATTTCAATAGTATTTTTAAGCTACAGGCAATTCAAATTCGATTTGCGTGCTTGTTTAAAATGTGCTAGGATAGTTTTGAAATTCTTCAATCACAGCTTGTAATAATTCTCCTATCAAGAAGATCGATTCTTGTATATCGAAAAAGTAGATTCTAAAGGCTTAACCACAATTATTTCAATAAAGCAGAAAATCCACTTTGTGCCTATAATGATTTTACGACTTGTCCACTTCCTACAGTTCAAAATAAATTACCGATTCGTATCGAAGCCGGCGAAAAACGTTGGAAGAAGTGAAGCTCCTTTAGTTTCGGGTAAAATTGGGAGTTTTCTTACTCATTCCGAACTCGTGTAATTTGATAACTAATCCAAATTCAACTACAAAAAAAAGGCGTATGAGATAATCTCTACGCCTTTTTAAATTAAATACTTTGTCTCAAATCTTAGTTGCTATTACCTGCAGGAGTCTGATTTTGAGAATCATTTTTGTTTGTAGCCTCATCAGGAATTTCAGGAACTACAATTTCTGGATCTAATTTCACTGCTTGTGCCCAGTACATTTTAGCCTTTGGAATGTTTTTCATCACATAATAAATACTCCCTTTTAGCGCTAAAGCATCAGCTGTTTCAAGAGTTAACAAAGAACGATTTATAGCTTCTAAAGCAGCTTCATATTCTTTTTTGAAAAATGCATCCTGTGCTTTTCTAAAATCACGCATAATTTGGCGCATTTCGACTGCAAATAACTCTCTATCATAACGAAGAGTTTTAGAAGCAGGTGTTCCTTTTAATTCTAAATAAAAAGGCTCATCTAAGTTTAATGGCACATTAATATTTGTACTTTTGTTACCGTAAGAAATTACCATGTCTCTTTGTTTTGGAGCAGGTTTTTCTTCATAAACTTTTTCATCGAACAAACTGCGTTCTTTAGGAGCAACTTCTTCTTTTTTTGTTTCTGTAGATGCTACAGGACCACCTTTTGACGATTCTTGTATAGTTGAAGGATTTCCAACAGGAGGTGTTGTTTTCTGAACTTCTTTGCTTCCGCCACAAGCAACTACTGTAAGTAGAAGAAGGCCAAAAATCCATTTTTTAGAATCTGAATGTTGCACTGATACCATAACCAATCGGATCTAATTGTGTGTTTATAAAAAGGTTTTTCTCAACAATTTGAGGATTATTCAGTAAGTAGTTCATCGTGAAAGCAATCCCGATATTATAACTTACATTAAGATTTATCCCTGTTGAAACTGTAAAAATGTTGTCTTCAGGTATTGGGAAATACATACTTGATTGAAGAAATACATCTAACCAATAATCATTAATTTCGCTTCTTTTCTTGAAATAGGAATACGAGCCAGATATACCGACTTCAAAATAGGTATTCTTTATGGAAACATAGTTTGAGTCGCTATTTGCATTAGTTGAACTTATTTGATGAATACCACCAATAACTCCAAAGTTCCCTCTAAACTCGTCGTCTGTAGGTTGCTTATAAATTAGGCGAAGTGCATAATTTGTAAACTTAACACCATCAACTAGTGTTGAGTCATTATTGGTGTTGGTCATATATGCTTTTGCACTGAAAGAATTTATCCCAGCCGAAACAATATATTCACGACCTAAGGTTAATTGAGTTTTCTTTAAGATTTCACGGGAAAGTAAACTTGTAGACCAAACTACATCTCTATTCGCCGATTTTAACACTCTCAAATTTAAAATAAAACCAAATTTTTCATCATATCGGACAGAACCTTCAAGAAAAGCGTCGAGAGTATACTTCTCAGCTAATTCATTGAACCATTTTACTTCATCGTTATTTGTTCTAAAAGTGTTAGAAACTACTAAAGAACTATCAGTACCGACAACAATTAAGTGAGGACGAGCTAAAGCTTCTGGAATCCCAACTAGTTTCATTGCAGAAGATCTAACCAATAGTTGATCAATTCTTCCTTTTAATAAATCGTAGGTTTCTCTTTTGATTACTTTTTTATCGTAGGTTAAATCAAAGAAAGCAACTCGTTTAATATTTGATGGCAAAGTCTCTAAATCAAGAGCAAGCTTTTCGATTAGAATTTGAATTTCAGCGAACTGAAGTGCAATTTCATCATTAGCGTAATAATTTTGAGCTTTTAATTTACTTGGGGTAAGAAAGAAACTTACAGTAAATAGGATTAGAAAAAGTTTGAACAGTTTCATGGCTTACATTCCTTTCTTTTTTCTGTTATTGGAACGTATTGCGGCTAATACATCCTTCCTTGCTTCTTCAACTGACTCTGGTTCAGGGTCAGAAAGTGAATCAATTTGGGAACGTACTATCATGCGCTCTCTTGAAGCATATATTGACATCATTTTATCTACTATTTCAGCTTCTGCACCAAACATGGCTAGTACAATCGTTTTACGATCAATGCCTGACATTGATTTAATGAGTAAGGAATCATCAAGTGATGGAATATCACTAAAGGTGACAAACATGCTTCTAACTTTTGTCGCTAAATCAAGATCGCTCATGGCAATTTTATCTAAATAAACATCTTGTTCTTCAGCAGGCAAGTTGTCGATAACATCAATTACTCGTTGAACGCCATCGGCAACTACGAATTTCATGTTTACAATTTCAAGGGCTTTTTGTGCAAAGTGAGTCGCAATTTGCTTATAGGTTGATATCGGTAGTGTTCCAATTCGACCCATTTTTACCAAAATGGCCATTTGCTCGTCTTCTTCAAAAGTGCGAAGCGATTTATTTGCACGCTCAGGATGTAATTGAGCCATTGCAATAGCAATCATATCAATTTGTTCATTTTTAAAGAGATGCATCAACTGCGAATCGGTTAATTGATCCATAAAGTTGAAAATATCACCGTAATGTCCATTTAAATTCGCTCCACCCAATTGAGCTTTAACTTGATAAGCAAAACTACGTGCAAATTTATAACGAGCTGCTTCTGGTAGGGAAGGTAAATCTTCTAATAATTGTTCAATTATGTGGTGATTTTCTTCGCCGATTACAGGTTTGAGAGAACTTAATAAACCAGGGTTTACACTTAAAATACTATTTGCAGCTTTTAAAGCACCATTATCCACATCGCTTTCAATCATCTCTACAAGAACTTCTCCAACTGCTTCAGTATTACTAATTACCTGAATTGTTAGATATGATTTATCGCTTTCGTAACGCATTTGAGATTCAACAGTTGGGACTTCTTCAACTTGCTCAACAACTTTTTCTTCCACTTTTTGATTTTTTATCTCATCTAGTGACTTTGTAATAGATGATAAATCAATTTCTGGCATTTCAACTTGAGTTTTTTGATTACGAGTTGCCAATAAATAAACTAATAGGAGTAAGTTTACCAACATAAATCCCATCAAAATGAGAATTACTGGACTTGTAAACCATTCATTTAATTGATCTCCAGCTGAATTACCAGTTCCTTTTTCAATTCTTGAAATAATAACACTGTCTGTTCTAGAAATTCTACTTTGTGAATCACTATTTCGTTCATTCACATTTTTCTGATTATTTGAATTTTCACCTTGAGCATCGGACATCATTGCTGCTGCAATTGCGGCTGAATCTGCTCCTGTAAACTCTCCATTTGGCCCAGAACCAGCTCTATTTTTTTTGTTGTTTGGAAATTTTCTAGATTCAATAATTATTTGATCACCTCTAAACTGATTCAATTTACCAACTGAACGAATCAGAGCGCTTACAAAATCAACATCGTTTTGACCATAAGAATCATCCAATACTACATTTACAAGAATTGTACTAATCTCATGTACTTTTTTGAATTTCGTCCCTCTTCCCGCTAATGAATCTTTTATAGTTGTCATTTTCGTTCCATACTCTTCGGGAACAAATGGAAGACCAGGCATAGCTTCAAGACCATCAACTTGAACATCGATTTGTCCCTTAGCTTCTAATGCTGTATACGTTCTTTTTGATTCAATCGGAACAAAAACCTCTTTCAAATTGATTTTAACATCAATTAAAAAGCTCTCTTTTGGAAAATAATCGCCTAAAGCTGTTCTAATTGGAATCTCAAATTGCCTTTCTAATTTCGACAAATCATCATCCGTTATCATAGACGCAAACGGCTCTCTGGTAAAAGTCTGTATCTGAGCCATGCTAAGGCCTACAAACTGGAAAACCAAGAGAATAAGTGAAATCGTATATTTCTTCATAAAGCTAAAATCATAAGTGAAAGCCCTTCAGGCATCTGTAGTAGTTTGAATTCTAATAGCAGATTTAATAAATCAAAGTAAACTGTTAGAGATCTTCCTATACCCTTGTTTTGTATAATTCAATCCAAGTTTACCTGTTTTGGAGACACAATAACATAAACTATGCCAAAGTGTTTCGTTAAAATGTTTTTACTTCAACAAACCGCCCCTATCTGTAAAAAACAAGCATTTTTTATCCCAGCAGCTTAAGAGTAATTCTATTTCGGCTTCAAATTACACATTTTTTAGCAAGAATTAGGCAAGTTATCAACACATTATCCACAAACATTTTCCTTTTTACCACATTTTTGAAATTATCTCGTTGTTATCGACCTTTTAACTAACAAAATTTGATTTCCTATAAGTTCGCTACTAAACCTCAATGTTGATTTAAAACCAAGATAGATACAGCAAATTATTACTTATTTTAACAATTCGAAACTTTTCAAATGAAGCTAAAAAAAATGAAATTCAACTGAATTCATATCCATTTCTTTTGAATCAAGCAGTACTAAATGGCAACTTTTTCTTTTCCTTTGATGAAAAAGCTCATGTATTCAAAAAAAAGCCGATTAAAAAACCGGCTTAAAGTAACTAATTTAATCGGGCAATTGCCTGAGTATGCAATTGAGTAATTTCGCTTTTATCTATTATATAGTGCTTATTACAATATTGACACACTAACTCTTGATTCTCTTCTTTCATTTCACCCAATTCTTCTGCTTTTAACATCGACAAGGCATCAACAAATCGATCTTTTGTACATCTACAGAAAAAGTGAACAGGAGTTCTATCAATCTCACGAACTTTTACATCGCCCATAGCATTAACCATGATATCATCAATATAAAGACCGCGTTCCATCATTAGACCAAGTGGTGGAAATTTGAGAATTTGTGATTGAATATGCTCTAACTCGGTTGGCTCAGAGCCTGGCATTGCTTGAACTAGCAAGCCTGCTGCATAACTAACACTTCCATCTTCAGCTAATTGAACATCTAATGCAATCATGGATGGAATCTGCTCAGACTGTTCAATATAATGAGCAATATCTCCAGTTATAGTTCCATCTTTTAATTCAGTTATTCCTGAAACTGGTTTTGCTTCATTGTATAAATTTTTTGTGAAGCGAAGAACTCCTGCTCCAATTGCATCGGCAAGAGTTTCTCCTTTTTCCACATCGATTGTTGCATCTGGATTTTGTACAAAACCTCTAACTTCACCAACATAATTTGCTTCAGCAGTTATTGTTCCAATACTACCATCTCCTTCAATTGTTAGGCGAACACGTTCTTCACCTTTTAACTGAGCCGCTAAAAGAGCTGCACCTGTTAAGGTTCTACCTAACAAAACAGTTGCGACAGGAGACAAATGATGATTTTTTCTTGCTGTTTCTATTAATTCTGTGGTTTTAACTACAGTGATTCGAATTGTTTTATCTAAACTAATGCCTTTTACAAAGCGGTCTTTCCAAAAAAATTCTTCTTTATTCATGGTATTCCTTTAATGTTTAAGCATCAAAAATACGGGTATTTTAAACAATTTGCTCATCTGCACTTGAACCTGTCTTTTGTTAAGAATTGTTACAAAATAAAACCAAATGGAAAGATCTTTGTTCAACATTTATCCATCTAAATGATTCTATTTCACTTAATTCGCCAATATGTTCGAATTTATTGGCTGATTTACCGTTAATAATAGAGTCAAAATCCTATAATAAAGTTTATCAATCACTTTCATTCACTTTAGTTATTTTTAGACAAATAAAATCAACGCTTTCAATAAGAAACACCTATGAACAGAAAATTTTTGATGGTTTCTCACACCATTATCGCTTCCTTTATTATGCCCATCACACTTATGTTTTTAATTACAGGTTCTTTATATACCTGGGGCATTAAAGGAGATACCATACAAGCAACCTACACTTTTACTATTGATGAAGCATCAGCCCCGACAACAGATGCCGAATTATTAAGCACATTAATAAATCACTTGGTAAAAAATAAAATGCCCATTCCAACTGGTGAACCAAGTTTTAGACCTGGAAAATCAGGTAACTCAATTAGTTGGTCAGGCTCAAATGCTGAAATTAGCTTTTCAATCGATGAAAATTTAGAAGCGAAATTGGACTTAAAAGAATCGACGTTTTATAGACGATTTGTGCAGCTTCATAAAGGAAAAGGCGGCGAAGGTTTCAAATATTACGCAATGGTCTTAGCTAGCGGCTTACTTTTATTACTTTTTTCGGGGTATGGTATGGCGCTTCAATTAAAACAGTATCGCAAATTAGCAATCTACACTACCGTTTTTGGTTTTACATTTTTCGTTTTGATGGTTTTCTTGAATTAAGAACTAGTTTAAACTTGCCTTGTACTGAACAAATTAGTTAGAGCTCTAAAGTTTGAGCTTACTCTAAAAGTATATTTCAGCAAAATAATTAGCGATTGCATTCTATTTGAAAGGGTGTAAACTGAAAAATCGGCTTTTTGTACTGACTAACTTTTAGAATTACCAAAATCCTCTATTTTTACTAGCTCAACATAATCAAAACCACATTTTTACATTTATATCTGAAATTAAAAATGTTCATCTTATTAAATTCAACTGAATTTTAGCTTATACATTTTATCAAATTGTACCAAAGTATAGATTTCATTTTTAATTGCTAATGAATCTGTCTATACCGTACATTGTAGCAAGATTTTAAGACTTTATACCCTATTTAAAAATATTGTCTTGTTGGTACGGGAGTGTGAAAGCCCCATACCTCTTCATGGTTAACAAAATAAATAGAATAAT
>Ga0100385_1002880_pt1 | contig 15796 bp, 13 predicted proteins | sample CryGeymeta201509_FD_81543 | JGI IMG/M metagenome (GOLD analysis project Ga0100385, IMG submission 81543) | Groundwater microbial communities from Crystal Geyser aquifers in Utah, USA - Crystal Geyser metaG 2015-09 | ecosystem: Environmental > Aquatic > Deep subsurface > Groundwater | place: USA... | reverse complement strand
TTTCGAAGGCAACACCAGCACTTTCTACTGTCTTAGAGGCTTCCCGTGTTCGCCCCAGTCCATCTCTTGCCACCTGTCCGGCTACTTCTGCCTGGAGCTCGGTCTGGCGAGCCTGTTTTCGAATTTCTGAAATGGTTGCATCCATTTCCATTATTGATGCGGACGTTTCCATTACCATCGAAGCCAGGTTTTCGGTATTCTGGGTCACTTTGCCCGTGTGGGCAATAATTTCACCCATTGCGTCTTCCGTATCTTTGGCATAGGCGGAAAGGGACTCCATCTTAAGGCTGACATTTTCATTGCTTTCCACAATTTCTTTCAGGAAGCTCAAGGTTTCCTGAGCAATTTCGCTGAGCCGACTGATATCGGCTGAGATGGCTTCTGTGAAGTCGTGAATTTCGCCTGCGGATTGGAGCGTCACGTCGGTGTTGGTGATCTGATTCTTTACATCTTTGATATAGGTGACCAGCTGCTCATTAACCGAATGGGAAATCCCTGCAATGTTGCCGGAAATGAGATCCAGGTGTTCGAGGAGGCTTTGAATGTTCAGCGTAAGTTGAATCACTTTCTGATGCAGGGAAGCAGTCTGCGGTTCCGGATACGAAAGGAAGCTGGCTGAAACGTGCTCAAGGTCGCCGGCGCTCAGCGAATCCATGGCACTGTTTAAGGCAGACAGGCTCTTGTCCATTCGGTGCCTGCTTAACATGTCTGCCAGCGGGAAAGACAGTAACACCGTAGCCAATGCCATCCAGCGGAGCCATGGAGAAGCAGTGGGGAGGAGGAGGAGAAAAAAGAGTAAAATCCCCCAGACAATCACAAGAAGAATTGCCGAATATTGATGAAATCGGCTATTTACCACCGATGTGCTTTTTCTTTTCTCCACTCCTGTAACCCCTTCATTGTTTCCCGGGATGACAAATTGATTTGCTCATCCCGGATTTTTATACCAGGTACCCGTACTTTCGTGCCGCCTCGGTCAGCTCTTCTCTGAAATTCGGGTGGGCGATTTCGATCATGGCCTTCACTCTTTCTTCCAGGGTTTTGCCAAAGAGATATGCCACCCCATACTCGGTTACCACGTAGTGAATGTCTGCGCGGGTAGTAACAACTCCCGCCCCCTGTCTGAGTTTGGAGACGATTCGTGTAATTTCTCCGTTCTTCGCTGTGGAGGGTAGGGCAATGATTGGCTTGCCTCCTTTGGATCGGGCCGCGCCCCGGATGAAATCCACCTGACCGCCGAACCCGCTGTAGATTTCCAGTCCCACGGAATCCGAACAGATCTGGCCAGTGAAATCCACCTCAATAGCTGAGTTGATAGCAATCATCTTTTCGTTCTGCGCAATAACAAAGGGGTCATTGGTGTAGTCACAGGGATGAAATTCAAACAAAGGATTGTTATTGATGAAATCGAAAAGTTTCTTGGTACCCAATGCGAAAGCGGCAATTGATTTCCCTTTGTGGAGCGTTTTCCCTTCGTTGGTGATAATGCCCGCTTCCACCAGACCCAGCAAACCGTCCGAAAACATTTCGGTATGAATACCGAGGTCCTTTTTCCCTGTCAGGTGATGCAGAACAGCATCCGGAATGGCGCCGATTCCCATCTGCAGTGTGGAACCATCTTCAATCATGTCGGCGCAGAATTCTCCGATTCTTTCGTGGACATCCGTCATCTTTTCGTTGCGGTATTCCGGCAGTGGTGTGTTCACTTCCACAAGATGATGGATTTTATTCAGATGGATAAAACTGTCCCCGAGGGAGCGTGGTTGACTGGGGTTCACTTCGGCTACAATCGTTTTTGCGACCTCGCATGCGGCTTTGGTGATGTCCACGCCGGCACCGAAAGTGCAGAACCCATATTCATCCGGTGGAGAGACGGAAATCAGTGCCACATCAATGTCGCATTCTCCGGAACGAAACAACTTTGGAATTTCTCCGAGAAAGATGGGCACGTACTGAGCATTGCCGGATCGAACTGCTGCCCGCACATTGGCACCCACAAACAGGGCCCGGAGATGAAAAGAGTCCTTGTATTTCTCAAATGCATAATCTGCATTGCCAAAAGTAAGAATATGGGTAACTTCTACGTCGCGAAGCTCATCGGCCCGGGCTGTCATCGCATTCAGCAATGTACTGGGTGTGCAGGCACCGGGATGCACATAAACCCGGGATCCCGATTCGATGCACTGAACCGCCTTGTCGCTACTTACGAGTTTTGCTTTATATTCTTCAAGCCATACCATGGTCTTCCCTCCAGCCCTTTACAGTAGAGAGTCGATGTCTTTGACTTTCAGGCCAAACATCTTCTCAATGACCGGGTGAATCGGAATGCCCCGGTAAATGTACAATCCTCTCCGCAAAGCAGGACTTTTCTTCAACGCTTCTTCGATTCCCAGATCCACCAGTTCCTGGACATACGGATAGAGTACGATGTTCAGTGCCAGTGTTCCGGTGCGCCCGACACAGGAAGGGATGTTGGGAATGCAGAAATGCATAACACCATCCACAGTATAAATCGGCGATTTTGTAGTTGTGGGACGGGAGGTTTCAAAGCAACCACCCTGATCAATGGACATGTCAACAATGAGCGAACCGTTCTTCATTTTCGCTAACATCTCCTTGCTTACAATGTGGGGAGATTTTTCTCCCTTGATCAAAATAGCGCCGATAACCACGTCTGCCAGTGTCAGTGCTTCTTCAACGCTCTTTCGGGTTGCAATTGCTGTAATGGCATCCTTCTTGAAGAGCCGTTCAATGTCCCTGAGCTTCCGAACGTCCTTGTCCAGAACAATGACCTGGGCGCCTGCTCCCAGCGCAGCCATGCATGCGTTGCGTCCAACAGTACCGGCTCCGAGAATTACAATAACTGCTGGTGGAACCCCGGGGATACCACCCAGTACGATCCCTTTTCCGCCACGGGAAATTTTCATAAATTCACTTGCCACCTGCACGCTCATCTGTCCGGCGATTTCACTGGTTGGATAGAGGACAGGGAGAACCCCGTCTTCATCTTCAATCAGCTCATACCCGATTACGGTCGCCTTTTGTTCAACCAGCCTCTTCACAATGTTCGGATCGCTGACTGCCAGATGATGAAATCCCATCAGGATCTGCTCTTCACGGATCAGGTCCAGTTCTTCCGGCATCAGACGGTCTGATTTTACGATTACATCGCTGCGTCCAAAAATTTCTTCATGTGAATAAAGAACAGTTGCCCCAGCCGCTTCAAATTTCTCATCGAAAAAATGCGTCGCTTTGCCCGCATTCTTTTCCACAAAAACCGAATGGCCTGTCTCCACCAACAGCTCTACGCTCTGAGGTGTCAACGCCAGTCGGTTATCACCGCTCATTTCAACGGGGATTCCAAGATTCATTACTCCCTCCAAACCACGGCATAAATAATAATGTCAGATAATTTGTCAGCTAAAAAGCCTTAACGCACTTCATAAAAATACAGAAAAACTTTCAGGAATAAAACCCCATTCATCCTCATTTCCGGCCTGATCCGGAATAAGCATATGACATACAACCCGCCATTCCATACAAACATTATAGACCACAACCCTTTTTTTGAAAAAAAAACTTGACGAAGGGCCTCTTTCGGACAATAATAATGAATGACCGTTCATTCACTATTACGGAAGGGGGAAGAGAATGGAAAAGAGATATTTTAAAGGTGGCGAATTCATGATTGCGCCGATGGAAGAATCTGAGATTTTTCTTCGGGAAGAGCTGCCAGCGGAAGTGCTGGAAATTGGTGCCACCGCAAACCGGTTCATGCGGGAGAAAGTAGTTCCCAATATCAAGGAAATTGATGGGCATAACTTTGACCTTCTGGTCAGTCTTTTGAAGGAAGCCGGTGAATTAGGACTTTTTTCCATTGACGTTCCGGAAGAATACGACGGCCTGGGCATGGACAAGAAAACTTCAATGTATGTGGCTGAGCAGATGGGACTGGAAGCCAGCTTCCTTACCGCCTTTGCGGCCCATACCGGAATCGGCATCCTGCCGCTCGTTTACTTTGGGACAAAGGAGCAAAAAGAGAAATACCTGACCAAAATGGCTTACGGTGAAATGCTTGGTGCCTACTGCCTGACAGAGCCCGGTGCAGGAACCGATGCCATGAATTTGAAAACCAAGGCCATTCTCTCTGAGGACGGTAAATACTACACCCTCAACGGAACCAAACAGTTCATTACCAACTCCGGTTTTGCAGACATTTTTACCGTGTTTGCGAAAGTGGATGGGGAGCACTTTACGGCCTTTCTGGTAGAAAAAGGGACTCCAGGACTGTCACTGGGCGAAGAAGAAGACAAAATGGGAATCCGCGGTTCCTCCACCCGTCAGGTCATTCTTGAGGATGTCAAGGTTCCGGTGGAGAATCTGCTCGGTGAAGTGGGCAAGGGTCATAAGATTGCCTTTGGTATTCTCAATATCGGCCGTTACAAGCTGGGTACCGTCTGCATGGGCGCCACCAAGGACATCATTGAGCAGTCAACCAAGTATGCAAACGAACGTCATCAGTTCGGCCTCCCGATCTCCAAATTCGGTATGATTCGCGAAAAGATTGCAAAGATGGCGTACAGGACCTATGCGATTGAAAGCGCCATTTATCGGACAGCCGGCCTCATCGACAACGAAATTGAAGGTCTGGATCATGAAGATCCCAAAGTACTGGACGCAATCGGCGAATTTGCCATCGAAGCATCCATCTGCAAGATTATGGGTTCAGAGGTTTTGTCCTACGGCGTTGATGAAGGAATGCAGATATACGGTGGCTACGGATATTCTGAAGAATACCCCATGGCAAAGGCCTATCGCGACTCCAAGATCAACCGCATATTTGAAGGCACCAACGAAATCAATCGGGTTCTGATTCCCGCCATGCTGGCGAGAAAAGCAATGAAGAAAGAACTGCCACTTCTCGACTTTGAAAGTGTCATCGTTGACGAAATCAAGAGTCCGATGAAGCAACCGCGCCCGGCGAAGGGTGTTGTGGGCAACGAAGTCCGCTACATCGAGCTTTCAAAGCGTGTGGCCATGTTTCTGGCAGGTGTAGGCATGAAGATTTTCGGCGATAAAATCCGGAAAGAAGAAGAACTCCTCGGAGTTCTCGCAGACCTCAGCATCGGCATTTATGCTGCAGAATCCGCAATCCTCCGAACCCGCAAACTGGCGGAAATGAACGGAGAAGAGAAAGTCAAACTCCAGGCTATCGCCACTCAGCTCTACGTGAACGAATTCCTGGGCAGTATTCCCATGCTGGCGAAGAAAGCACTGAATTACATGCTGGAAGGGCCAAAGTTGAAGGAATCGGCATTGGGCGTTAAGACCTTTATGCCTTCGTACGACATTAACGAAGTGGCGCTTCAGCAGGAACTGGCAAAGGCTATTATCGAAACAGAAAAATACCCGTTTTAAGTTGTTTCCCATAGTCCATACGGACTTTTTCTCCTCCTCTATTATGGCCCGCCGAAAGGCGGGCCCTTTTTTTGTACCGGCAGACTCGACCCCCCCCGGGGAACTGAAAGTTGCCGGAACCTCGTCAATTGCAACCATCCGGTTAGCTCCTCCTTGTCCCGACCCCGCTTTGCACCCGATTAATCACAAATTACACAAATTACTTGTCGGTGGCTTCCCCGCCAAAAAACTGATCACCATAGTGGGTGGGGGCGAGTTTTTCGCCGGTTGCCCGTTCAATCATGTCATTCCATTTGTATCGGGCGCCCGGTGCAAATACTTTTGCTTTCAGGAAGGCACCTATGGTCGGGTTTCCGCCGAGAAAAGTCTGCCGGATGTTGTCACTCTTGAGAATATGCCCGGCAATGTAAGACTGGAATTGAGATGCCAGCAGTTCTCCCATCATGTAGTTCTGATAGTAAACCGGGTAGATAGCAATATGAATTTTCGAGGCCCAGTCCGGGCTGTTCCTTCCCTCCGGCTTATTGAGAAGCTGATATTTTTCTTTCAACTGCCACCAGAGGTTGTTGAAGTAGTCTAAACCCCTGTCGGGGTTTTCGTACAGTTCCTTCTCAAATCGCATCATTACCTGGCACCAGCGGGAGAAAGTGAGCTGCTGGAATTTTGTGCTCTTGTACAGCTCCGGCGCTATTTTTTCAGCGGTTTTCTCGTCAATTCCGCAGTAGGTCTTGAGGAATTCAGGGTTTTTTGCCTGTCGTCCGAACATCATCGCGATGGCTTCGGTGGTAAAACTGTGGGCGGGTTCCCGGAGCAGATAGGGAAGATCGCTGCCAAGGTATTTGTCGTACATTGCATGGCCCAACTCGTGGAGAAGGGTATCCATCCATTCTGCGTCTGATTTGAGGTTTGTGAGGATTCGGACATCCTGTTCATGGTCAATGTTGGTGGAGAAGGCGTGCTGCATTTTCCCCGGTTTCTCGTAGAGGGAGCTTCGTTTCAGCACACTTTCGACGTCCAGTCCAATGCCGGTGTAAAAATCTTTCGCGATGGCTGCCAAGTCTTTCCCTGCATAGTATTTGTCCAAATCCAGGGAATTCAGTGAAACGCCTTCCTGGAAGAAGGGATCCTCGTAATGCCAGGGCATTAACTTATCACTGGAAATATTGTATTTCTTTGCCTGAACAGTATCCATTTCTTCTTTGACTGTCGCGTATTCATCCCGGATCATGTTATCCAGCTGGTCAAAGAGGGCAACCAGTTCTTTCTCGTTCAGATCCGACAGGGCCAGTGACATCTGGAAGTAATTGTCGTAACCCAGCGATTTAGCCAGTTTATTTCGAAGCCGGGCAAGTTCAATTATGTCCGGGGCGACCTGGGCGCCGATCTGCTTGGTGGCCTCCCAGGCATGTTGGCGTTTAGTCATGTCCTTCGTTTCCGATTTAAGAATGCTCTTCAATTCGTTGTCGGGGACGGCTTTACCGTTCTGTGTGGCTCGGAAAGTGTTGAATTTCTGCTCCACAGCAGACTGTTTCTCTATGATCTGCTTCAGCAATGCAGGATCACCCTGGTTGGGGGCAAAGGTCTCGTACAGCACTTCCATTTCCCGTTTCAGCACAGGGTCCTTGATGTCTTCCTTGAGGAAGTCCTTGATTCTTTTGAAATCCGATTTATTGGAACGAATTGCTGTCAGTTTTAATTCCAGTTCAGATGCCTCTTTGTATTTAGCCTTTTCTCCGGTTACGGATGCGTCCCATTCAGCAAGATTCGCCTGTTTCTCCAACGGTTTGACAGCCGCAACATAGTCGGCGATAAATTTCTTCATTTCCTGCTCCCTGTTTCCACTCTGGCAGGAAACCAGAAGTGCGGTTCCCATCAGAAGTGCAAAAATCTTTTTCATTGCTATGCTCCTTGAAATTTTATCGGTTGTTCCCTATTTTAATCGTTTGAACCGGGTGGCATCCCGGGTGTCCTCAAGGACGATTCCCATTGCCTTCAATGCATCCCGGATTTCATCTGCTCTGGCGAAGTTCCGGTCCCTTCTTGCCTGGTTCCGTTCTTCAATAAGCTTCATAATTTCTTTGTCTGCCAGTTGGTCCCGGAAATTGAAACACCCGATGACGGTGTTCAATTCGTCGAGAAAAGTCAACACTGCGGCCTTGTTCCCTTCTGGAACCTGGGAGTCGGGATAGCGGGTATTGACTTCCCGGATAAACTCGAACAACGCGGCGAGTCCGCCTGAAATATTCAGGTCGTCGTCCATGGCATCGGTGAATTGTTTCCGATGCTTCAGAATCAGCTCGGACAATTCCGGGGAAAGGGGAGCCTGATTCGCGGTCTGATTCACCGCATTGTAGAAACTTTCCACACGGTCAATGGCCTTGGCAGCGTTGTCCAGCGAATCAAATGTAAAGTTGAGCTGTTTCCGGTAGTGGGCGGCAATCAGTGTGTATCGAATCGCCATGGGGTCATAGCCCTTTTCCAGTAATTCTCTCAGTGTAAAGAAGTTGCCGAGGGATTTGCTCATCTTTTTCCCTTCCACAATCAAGTATTTGCAGTGAATCCAATACCGGACAAACGGCTTGCCTGTAGCGGCTTCACTCTGGGCAATTTCATTCTCATGGTGGGGGAAAATCAGGTCTTCGCCACCGGCGTGGATGTCCAGGGTTTCCCCAAGATATTTCATGGACATGACCGAACATTCCAGGTGCCAGCCGGGTCTGCCTTTCCCGAAGGGGCTGTTCCATGCCGGCTCGTTTTCTTCCTTCTTTCCTTTCCACAGAACAAAGTCCCGGACATCATCCTTTTCGTATTCATCTTTGTCTACGCTTAGACCGGTTTGGATTTCCCGGTGGTCCAGTCCGGAGAGTCGACCATAGCCTGGAAGACTGGAGATGTTAAAGTACACGGAACCGTCCTTTTCGTATGCGTGGCCCTTCTTCAACAGTGTGGAGATCAGTGAGATCATGTCGTCAATCGTTCGGGTTGCCCGGGGATACTCCTCAACCGGTTCCATGTTCAGGGTCTGGCAGTCCTCCATGAAGGCGTCAATATATTTTTCCGTATAATCATCCAGGCCGAGGCCCTGTTCCGTTGCCTTTCGGATAGTTTTGTCATCCACATCTGTCAGGTTCATAACCTGCTTCACCTGGAATCCACGATATTTAAGGTAGCGTCGCATCAGATCCTCAAAACAGAAGGTGCGAAAGTTACCGATATGGGCATAATCGTACACGGTGGGGCCGCAGGTATAAATCGTTACCAGATTCCCGTTCAGCGGAACAAAATCCTCCACTTTTCGAGTCAATGTATTGTACAGTTTCATGCTTCACTCCATTCGCTTAATCCTGCGAATTATAACATATGGCGGGGCGTTTTGCGTGCGTGTGGGCGTCGGAAAAGAATTGGGAGGGGGAGAGGTAGGAAAAAACAGGTAGTCAGGCATTCCCTGTTTTTTCTATATCTTCTCTTTGCTTGACCTTACCCTCTACTTACCCTCAACCTTATCTTTTCTGGAAGGCTTTGGGACATGGTCACACGCTTTCCCTTGCATTTTCTGTCCAGATGGTTAATCATGGCTTAGCGAAATCTTGGTTATCTTGCGAAGGAAGAGATGCCATGAAACACATTACTGTTGATAAGGTTGTATGCCCAGTACAAATTGCGAAGTTTATAAGGGTGAGACATGAAACAATCCCCTGTGCGAGATAAGGAACACAATCACCAGGATGAAGCTGTGGATTATGTGCGCCAGGGTCGACCGATATCGCGGGTTCGCGGAGTTCTCCAGGACTTGATGCGGCTGGTGTCTACGCTCTTTGCAATGGCAGGGTGGCGGCTCAAGCACCTGAACGTAGTGTGGGTGATCGGGAGTGCCATCAGCGTGTCCCTTGCCCACTTTCTTATTGCCGGCGCCGACTGGCGCCTCATTCTGCCCTACTTTCTATTTACCCTCGTCTTTTACTACGGCGGAAACGCAGTGATTCTCAGTTCGAACCTTCCCGCCCGCACCATCGCTCGCCTCGGCGAGAAACGCGCTTTCCGGGCGTACGAGACCGTGGCCGGGCTGATGTTTCTCAACCAGGGATTGGGGGTTGGCTGCATGGCGGCGCTGCACACTCCGAGGTGGGAACAGGCGGTGCCAGTGGCCTTCTTTCTCGCCGCAGGGGTGGTGCTGTTTGTGGCAGGCCTGGTCATCAAGCTGTGGGCCACACTCATTGTGGGTGTGGATGTGTACTACTTCCGCGATATGTTCCTCGGGCGTCCACTGACTCCCATGTGTGGCAGCGGGCCCTATGGTTTCCTCCGCAACCCCATGTACTCAGTGGGGCAGCTTCAGGGATATGGCTACGCTCTCCTCTATGGCTCTTTCCCCGGTCTATTCGCCGCTGCCGCCGGCCACCTGCTTATCTATGCCTTCTACCTGGCGGTTGAACGCCCGTTTGTTCGGAGCACCTACCCCTTGAGATAGTCGTAGATCCCCAATATTTGCCAGGCAATTTCAGGTTGGCACAACCACTAGGCCATTGGAATCCCATTGGCCCGGGTTCTAAGGTGATTCCGGAAAAATCAGCCGCCCAATAGTGGGTGACAGGTTGTTCAATAAGGAAGTTACATCTGCCCGATAAGGTCGCTTGCTATCTTTTACCCAACCTTTACAAACAGTGGCAGTCTTGTTGCTTCAAGATCTGACTGTCTTCATTCGGTCTTGAAAATACATATCTTTTGTTGAAACCTGTTGATCAGAGGTAACGTAAAACAGTACTATACTTTCTGTACTTTTTTGTAATATCAAAGGAGTCATTTGCAATTTCAAAGGAGCGTATTATGAAAAAAATGCTATTAATTTTACTTGTCATTTCCGGGTTGCAGGCCACAGCCGGGGAATATGTGATCGATGGCGCACACAGCCACGTTATGTTCAAGATCAAGCATATGACGATAAGTTCGGTAATGGGTCGTTTTGAAAAATTCAAAGGGTCATTTACCTTTGACCCCAAACACGTGGATCAGTCCACGGGAAATGTTACGATTGAAGTCAACAGCGTGAATACTGACGTGGGAGATCGGGACAAGCATCTGAAATCTCCCGAATTCTTTGATGTTGCCAAATATCCTGAGATGATCTTCAAGTCTACAAAGGTCGTCGTCAAGGCCAAAAACTATTTTCAACTCAAGGGCAACTTGACCCTCCATGGCGTAACCCAAGCCATTACGCTGGATGTCGAATACGGTGGGACAGCTGTCGACCCCTGGGGGAATACCCGTGTGGCTTTCAGTGCTACTGGAAAGCTCAACCGCAAGGATTACGGGTTGATGTGGAACAAGCTGCTTGAAACCGGTGGACTCCTCGTTGGCGAAGAAGTGACTATAAACATTGAAGTGGAAGCCATATTGCAGAAGTAGTCAGTCGTTAACTTGGAAGACGTGATTGTAACAAGGTAGCAGACGAGAACGTTTGTTGCAGGAGGATCCAATGGCACGAAGCATTTTTCCAGCCAGGGAACGCGGAAAGACACGAACAGACTGGCTCACGAGCCATCATTTGTTTTCATTTGGAAACTGGGACAACCCGAAGAGAAGAGGCTTTGGCTCACTGCGAGTATTCAATGAAGACAGGATTCGCCCGAAAACGGGTTTCGGGTTGCATTCTCATGACAATATGGAAATCATATCCATTGTGCTTGATGGCCAACTGGAACATCTTGACACAACCGGGAATCAGGGAGTTCTGGTTCCCGGCGACATTCAGGTGAGGTCAGCCGGATCTGGAATCCGCCATGCTGAACGGAACCCATCACACGACCGGCCTGCACGCTTTCTGCAGATCTGAATACATCCGGACAAGCCGGGATATCATCCGTCCTACCACCAGATTCATGTGGGCACTGATCCCACAAAGGGCTTCAAACCAATTGTTTCAGATGGAACAATTCCACAGACGGCTCCCATCCATGCCGACGCAACAATCAGCATTGCGTATTTGCTTCGGCATGAAACAGTCGTCTTTCCCGCATGCAAACCGCATCGCGGGTTGTTTCTGTATGTTGTTGAAGGAAAGATTACATGGTCAGATTGTGCACTCGAAAAAGGGGACTCCCTTCAATGCACAGAGATCAAAACATCTCAGTGGACGGCTGATGTTAAGCCTACAGTGGTTTTGATAGATGTCCCGATTCATTGATGCTTGCTTCTATGTTTTTTCTTTGTATCGGTATGAATAAATTGCCGGGTCATGGAAGTGGCTTATTTAGGAACCCTCCGGAAAAATGTGGATGCGGTGAGTTTGGAGCCGGTCGTTTTTTAGCGCCAAAAGGCCTTTGTCAGGGTTCAGGGGACAGGTCCACTTTATCCAGGTCAATCATCCTGAAAGCCTTGATGACCTCAGGCAGATAGAATTGTCCCTCCATGGCGGAAAGCTCATCTCGTGTCTCCACCAGTGTTTTCTGTTCTTTGTATTTTCTGTGGGGGCTGGTCATAGCTTCGAAGGAATCGGCGAGTGAGATGATGTTGGCAGCGATTGAAATATCCCGAGTCCCTCCAGGGTAACCGCTTCCATCCATGTTTTCGTGGTGTTGGAAGACAATGCGGGCAATGTCCCGAAAATTAAGTTTTTCCAGGATATCTCTGCTGAAGGTCACATGACGAAAGACATAACTCAGCTCATAATCGCTTAATTTTCCGATTTTATTGATCAGAATCCACGGGAGCTTCAGTTTCCCGACATCATGGACATATGCCGCAAGATAGAGTGTCTGGAGGTCCAGCTGGTTCTGGACATATGGAAAGAGGGTGAGCATCTTCTTGCCAATCATGTAGGACAGGGACGCGACCCTGTGGGAGTGCTTTTTCCCTGTGTACCAGTCTTTTTCTTCCAGGAATTCGACAAATTGTTTCAACAAAGAATTTCCTTTCATGTAGAACTCGCTGACATTTTTCCTGTTTTCCGGGAATGACATGGAAAATGTCTGGGCAATATCAAGAAATACATCCATGACGTACAGTTCCATGAAAACGTCAGGGGTGTTGAAGGAGGCACGGAACGCCAGTTTTGCGTCGCTGTAAGCGCTGGAAAAATCTGAATGGTAAGAATGCAGGACCGCGCGCGCAGCATAGTAGTAGTAGCCATGTGCGGTCAGAAAATCCTGGTTGGCATTGAGCATGTGAAATGCTTTTTCCAGAGCGTCCTCAGATTTGCTGGGATATCCCATGCTTGCACAAATCAGGGCTTGCTGACAGAGATAGAAAAAACGGTGTCGTTTTTTCCCGGCCGCGTTCAAGTTCCGGGAAGAAGAGAGGGCGTTTTCAAAGATTGTTTTCCTTTTTCCCGAGCCGACTTGTTCTGTCGTAGCCAGTTCAAGAGAAGCAATGGTATGAATGTGAGTCAATCGCTGTCGAAGTTCAGGACCGGACAGGGGAAGTCTCATTGAAAAAGGACTTCCTGATTTGGTCTTTTCCAGGTAATTCAACGCTCTTCTGCTTGTGGAAACAGCCACATTGAAGTTTCTGCGTTGAAGCGCGATCATGGACTGTGTTGTCATGTTGAACACATAGCAGGGTGTAATTTCGGCACCGGATGATTTAAGTGATTCAGCGAGAAAGTGATCGGCTTCCTCATCCATACCGAGTGCGGCGAACAGGTAGGCGATCGCCGCTGTAATCAGCAGTCGGGTTTTCTTATTCAGTTTCGATTCAAAGGTTTCATGCACCTGTGTCAGAAGTTTCAAGGCGGCGAGAAGGTCACCGGTCTCGATGAAATTTCTGGTGTACTGGAAGAGTTGTTCCAGATAGCTTTCAAATTCTTCTCTTTTGGCCATGGACTGTTCGAAATGATTGACGATGGATTCAAGGATGACCGGCACCCGTTCCGAGTATAACTCGAAATTTTTTTTGGAAAGGGTCTTTATGTTGCTCAAGCGACTCAGGACAATTTTCTTCACCACCCCATTGTAAAAAATGTGAACGAAATAATCAAGGATAGTTCTTAAAATTGATAATAGTATCTTTGTTATCTGTTAGATTCGATCTCTATAGTTATATTACGATCCCCTTGAACGACGAATACGAGAGGGGACACTGGAAAGCTCAAGAAAATTGCCAGTGCATGAGGGCACAGGGACGGACGGTCAATTCACTGTTTTTACTTAACCATAAGCTCAATACCGTCAACCATCGTCCACTTTTTTTCCTTGCCTGAGCGGCTAAATCTCCTAAAATACCAGATATAGATAAACCAATAGGGAGGATTGAGATGGTGAATAGCATACCGGATACAGGGACAATGGCCCCGGGATTTTCATTGATGAATGCGGATGAGCATCTGGTTGAATTGACAGATTTCAGGGGGAAATGGCTCGTCCTGTATTTCTATCCAAAGGACAACACACCGGGATGCACCATAGAGGCGCTGGACTTTACCACCCTGAAAGGGGAGTTTGAACAGGCCGGGGCGGTGATTGCAGGTGTGAGCCCGGATGCAAGCACGAAGCACCGCAGCTTTATCGGGAAGAAAAATCTGACGATTGAGTTGCTCAGTGACCCGGAGCATCAGGCGCTGGAGGCTTACGGGGTATGGCAGTTGAAAAAGAACTATGGCAGGGAATACTATGGTGTTGTGCGCAGCACTTTTCTCATTGATCCTGAGGGAAACATAGAAAATACATGGACAAATGTTCAGGTGAAGGGGCATGCAGAGGCGGTTCTGGAAGCGCTCTCCAGAGCCAAAACAGAGAACAGGAGGGTATGATGGCTGAAAATTTTGAGATTGTGGAACGGGTGGGAGTGTCTTCGGTAAGTATCAGCGATGCGATAAAGTCCGCTGTTTTCGGGGCAAGGAAGGAACGTCCGGTAGCATGGTTCGAAGTGATCCAGCAACGGGGACGTGTGGCTGACAATGGTGATCTGGAATATCAGGTGACGGTCAAGGTGGGGCGGAAGCTGGGATAGCGAATAAGGCTGGAAAGAAAGTCATTGAACCGCAGACGTGAATCGGAGATCACAACGGACACGGGAACTGATTCCAGTTTGGGCTGTCGAATAAATATTGAATCTCTTCTATTCGTTATTTTTCTGCTTATTCTTTCCATTTTCAGTCTTGCCGGTGGAAAACCGCTGTTTCAGAGTCTGGTCCGGATGCGGTTGACACTCGGCACGTTGTTCATATTGCCCTTTTTTGTTTTCATTGTAATTGTCTTAAGGAAATGGCGTCGCCTCAGGAAGATGGTGGTGGAATGGTGGGTAATAATCGGCGTGCTGGCGGTGTATGAGAGTCTGAAACATCTCCACGCCAACTGGATTACTCACTTACTGAGGATTGCCCCGAAAGACGGGGCCATGAAAGCCATTGACAGTTTTCTGTTCACAAAGCCTTTGCCCCTTCTCATGCAGAACTGGTCTGATCAGCTATTCATTGACACGATGTGGATATTTTATATCTGGGTTTACTACCTGTTTCCTGTTTGCCTGATGGGGTATTTGTATTTTGTGGTTGGAGATGAATCAGAATTCCGTCGCTTGAGAAGGGGCCTGGTAATCGTGTTGCTGGGGGGATACATCGGGTACATTCTCGTCCCGGTGGCGGGACCTCTTTTTACGATAGGGGCGCAGTTCACTCAACCGATCCTAACCAAGCCGGTATTGAAGAAACTGGTTTTTGATACACTCCGATACAATTGGGACTGTTTCCCGAGCCTGCACACAGCGGTTCCCTGGCTGTTTACTTTTCTGCTCTGGCGAAGAGGCAGCTGGTGTCTGCGTTCTCTCTGCCTGATTGCGGCTGCAGGCGTGACCTTGTCAACTGTGGTTCTGCGGTTTCATTACGGGATTGATCTTATCGCCGGTCTGGTATGGGCAGCTTCAGTTGCGGTTCTTATCGGGAAAACAGAACGGTATTCATGGCAGGTGCGAGTCCCGAAACTTTTTGAAAAAAGGATCAATGGCGGTTAACGTTGAGTTCAATTTCCCTCCCCTTTTCCCTGAACTGGAACCCTGAAAGAACTGTGATCTTTCCAGTGCTTTTGCCTGTAGAAAATATTTTTTAGTGTTATAATCCAACTGTCACTGCTTATTGAGGAGGACATATGGCAAAAGTAAAAGGTGCAGTTGTCATCAACACTGAGAACTGCAAGGGGTGCGGTTTGTGCATTTATGCCTGCCCGACAGATACGTTGGGCTTTTCTAAAGAAATCAATTCAAAGGGGTTTAACTACTCCGAAATGGTGCAGGACGAATGCATTGCCTGCGTGAGTTGCGCTCTGGTGTGCCCGGACGCCGTAATTACGGTTTACCGGATGAAAAAGGACAAAGCGGTTTAGGAGGATGGTGAAGTGAGTGAAATGCTGTTGATGAAAGGAAACGAAGCGATGGCAGAAGCCGCTATCCG
>Ga0100385_1002874_pt1 | contig 15824 bp, 17 predicted proteins | sample CryGeymeta201509_FD_81543 | JGI IMG/M metagenome (GOLD analysis project Ga0100385, IMG submission 81543) | Groundwater microbial communities from Crystal Geyser aquifers in Utah, USA - Crystal Geyser metaG 2015-09 | ecosystem: Environmental > Aquatic > Deep subsurface > Groundwater | place: USA... | reverse complement strand
CCCCAACCCCAACCCCATCCCCAACCCCAACCCCAACCCCAACCCCAACCCCTCCTTTTTTCCTCAAGATATGTATATATTTAACATATTCAAACAATGTTGGGAGAAGCCTTTAAACTTAGCTTGGTGCTATTGCTTTGCTTGGCTGTCTGGATCGGTGTCGAAAGAAGCACCTGGCCCTAGAACTACTATTCTCAATTTGAAGCCTAAGTGCATAATATTCCCACCTATAACGCATCTCATGAATCCCACTTCAACCCAAAATACTTCTCAAAAGCCAGCATCATCAGCAACGATACCCATATGGTTTGTCCTGAAGATATTGGAGTCAGCAGTAAAGGCGACATCTATACTGGATTAATCGATGGATCAGTTATTAAAGTCCGCGAAGGAAGCAACGAAACCACTCTCCTTTACAAACATAACGATACTGGAAGAATTTATGGCTTGATTATTACCAGAGACGATTTAACTCTTTACTATGCCACTGAAAAGAGAGGTCTCGTTAAACTCGATCTAAAGTCAAATACTCCTGAATATTTGCTTGAGGAAGTTGATGGAAAAATAATGAAAGCCTTGAATAACTTAGCTATTGACGAGGATAGCCAAATTTTGTATTTGACTGACTCAGGACCCATCCCTATGCCTCTGGTCGGTAAATAAATCATGCTTGCTCATAAAGCTGGTAGAATCATCCAGTTCCATCTCAGAAACAGAACTGCCAAAGTTATCATTGACAAGGTGGCCTTTCCCAACGGTATTGTCTTCGAAGCTAAAAGCAACTCCATTATATACTCTGAACTATCAACCCATCAAATTTGGAAATATCAAATCTCCAGTGGAAAGAAGACTCTCCTCATTGACAATATTTTTGGTTTTGCTGATAACTTGAAGCTTAGTTACGATACTGGAGATCTTCTAATTGGGCTTGTCTCGGCCAGAGATCCTCTCACTGAATTCATCAAGGATAAACCTGCTCTCAGGAAAATTTTGATGTTCCTACCTGAAAGGATGGTCTGGGCACTTGCCACAAAGACAGCAAGAGCAATCAGAGTCGACACTACAACCGGAGCAGTCCTAGAATACATGTATGGTGCCCCCACCAAGATAAAATTCGTGACCACCGTCGTTGAAAGAAATGAAAAACTATACTTTTCTAGTTTGCGAACACCCACCATAATAATTCTTGACAAAAACAGAAACAGCTAAAATAAAACTCTTGAAATTGACCCAGAAAGAAGAGAAGAATTATGATTGTGTATTGGTGATGTATGAGAAATGTTTTTGAAGTAGATTTTTCATCATTTTCCCTCCAAAGATATTAATATATATTCTATACAAAAACAATGTTAAAGGAAGTTGGTAAACTCAGTTTGGTGCTGTTGCTTTGCTTGGGGGTCTGGATCGGTGTCGAAAGAAGCACCTGGCCCGATGATTTCTACTCTAACTACCAAGCAGATTCCCACAACATTCCAACTTACAACGCATCACATGAATCCCATTTAAATCCAAAATTCTTCTAAAACGCAACTGTCATCAGCAACGAGACTCACATGGCATGCCCAGAGGATATAGCTGTCAGCAGCTAAGGAGTCATTTATGCTGGACTTATCGATGGTTCTTTGATTTCTGTTCGTGAAGGAAGCAACTAAGTTACTCTTCTCTATCAACACAAGGATGCAGGAAGAATATGGGGGATAATTATTACCAGTGACGACTCTACCCTATATTACGCTACAGAGTACAGAGGACTTGTTAAATTTGATCTAAAAACAAACACCCCTGAAGTATTACTTGAAGAAGTGGATGGAAAAATAATAAAGGCCCTTAATGGTATTGCTATTGATGAACAGAATCAACTTTTGTACATGACTGATGCAGGACCTATTCCTATGCCTTATGTGTTCAAGGAGATGATGCTTGCTCATAAAGCTGGTAGAGTCATCAAGTTCAATCTCAGAAATAGATTTGCTTAAACTATCATCGACAAGCTTTCATTCCCCAACGGCATTGTCTATGAAGCTAAAAGCAACTCTATTATATTCTCCGAATTGTCTACCCATAAAATATGGAAATACTATGCCTCCAGCGGAAAAAAGACTGTCCTCATCGACAACATCTTCGGTTATGCAGACAACCTTAAATTGAGTCATGATACCGGATAATTACTTATCGCACTCGTTTCTTCAAGAGACTTCCTCACTGAATTCATAAAAGATAAACCTGCTCTGAGAAAACTATTTCTGTTCGCACCTGAAAAAATGGTCTGGGCATTGTTCTAGAAAACGGCCAGAGGGATCAGAGTTGATACAACAACCGGAGAAGTTCTCGAGCATATGTATGGCCCTCCCACCAAAATCAGATTCGTGTCGACAGTCCTCGAAAGAAACAACAAGCTTTACTTCGCCAGTCTGAAGACCCCCACCATTGTCATTGTCGACAGAAAAGGAACCACCCAGAACAAAATTGCTTCAGGAAATACTTAAAGAAGAGAGTAGTTGTGATCGTCGGTATGTGTTGGCAAAATTCTATTTGTTTGATATATTGTTAAGATAAATAAATGAAGAAGAAACCAGCTGTGACTGATAGCCGTCCCATAAACTCCATCATGAACCTTAAGAGCAACGACGATCTTAGAGGATATCTTGAAGATCGACCTTAACTAAACCTTTCCTTGATGCAATAAAAAAATGGTTCCACTCTGCTCCATTTCGCAGCCTACAAAAATTAACTGTCTAAACTCAAGATATACGTGCTTCATTTTGAGGCCTTTGCTAAAGAGAATCTCAAGCATAACAGAAATGACCCTTCCTTCTAAAATCAACTCAAAGCATGGATCAATGTACAAAACAACGAAGGTATGACAGCTCTGCATTATGCCGGCTTGCACGGCAACATCGAAATGATCAATTTCCTGGAGCGATGTGGAGCCAATATGAAGGCAGAGACCAACAAGAAGGAAGATATCATTTTTATGGCGATATAAAACAATCACCTCAAAACTCTGGCATACTTACTATAACATCGAGATGGGAGATTACCCTATAATTTGAACTTTCAAAATATTGAAGGAAACACTCCTCTGCATGTGGCTGCTAGTTACGGCCATCATGCAATTGTCTCGTATTTGCTTAGTCTGAATGATGATGATCTAGATAGAGATGCTGTCAATCATGAGGGGCAAACTCCTCTGATGCTTGCCGTCAACGACGGACATAAGGAGATCGTCAAGCGGATGTTGTTGAAAGGAGTCAATAGACACATCAAAGATAGGCAATAACAAAAAGCTATCGACATTGCTCAGGCTATTGGAAATTATGATTTGGTGAGAATTCTCAATGATGAGTTCACAGCCATGGAAAAATTAAAAATAGCCTGTAATGTCAAGATCGTATACTAGGTGTAAAAACCGACTGTTGCCTATTGTTTGACCTTCTTAGTTCTGTTCCATCTCATCTACCTACCCTCGAATGTTTTCGCTTAAGTGCACATATTCGATACTCCCTACGTTTTCTACGGAATCTCAGGTCTTTACTATCTCTTAGTGATGGTCATATTCGTAATACTCACCACCAAACATCCAAAAAAACAAGTTCATGACATCCAATAACTTTAACTACCTATATGCGCCTAATGCCGCGATTCTGTGCTACCCAACGAATTTCACTGCTTTATTTGTGGAGTCTGTGTCTTCAGGTATGACCATCACTGTCCCTGGATCAACAACTGCGTCAGTGCTTTCAATATTGGTAAATTCATACTTTTCCTTGTGATGCTCATCGTGGCATGTTTAGAAATTATCTTCATGGCGCTCAGTTTGCAGATCGATGGGTTCAAAATAATCAAAAAGACCAGCTTGCTTCCTCTGGATGAAGATATTATTGAGAAGATAGTGCTGGCTAATTGTATTTTCTCAACCATCATGGCTACTGTCATCTGTCTCATGACCTTCAATTTACTTGGCGATCAACTCAAAAATTTATTTTCCAACTCAACCTCCTACTAACGAGCCAGAAACATCAAGAAAGAGTCATTATTAACCACTGCCCACGACAGAACCTCCATAAACTAACTCTAATCCGATGCCGACGTTGAGGAGGAGTAAGAGTAAGGAGGTAACTGTTTTGGCAATTGTTGTGAAATGTTATCTCAGAAGTACACGACCATTTCTTGATATTTATGCATTGATTGATGTATGGGATAGATTTTTTATGTGAATATTGATGACGATGTCAACATGAGTAGATCAGGCCAGACCGAGTTACTTCTTCAATTGGATGGTGAAATCTTCATTGATGTCCTAATCATCCCAATCTTCCCTCCATTGCTTGGTCTATATTTTGGGAGGAGGGTTCGAGTCATAAGCACCTTCTTCAAATTACTCAAAATCATCTTAGTCCTCCTCAAGCAACTTCAGCACCTCAGCATCCTTGACGACTTCTTTGACTTTTTTGGGTTGCTCTTTGGTCTCTTCCGCTTTCTTGTCTTTGTCCTTGTTCTCGGTTGACATTAATTTAAAAATATATCAAATCTCACCCACATATATTTATATCATCAGAGGACCTTTCGTATTTTGACCTGGACCTTTTTCTACATGGCTTCGATATTGCGCCGGACCTCACCTAAACTTTGGTATAGCATTTTGCAGGTTTTCTTCTTACTTTGACCTCTTTTGTTCATCACCGCCCTGAACTCCTTCTAGTACTTCTTTTCTTATTACTGCCCTCCTCTGAGTGCTTTTTTGAGAGTAACCACAAAATCTCCAAAACTAGTCTATTTTTCCTTGACCTTTTCAATTTTTTCACCTCGGGTTTATTTTTTTGATATTATTGGTAGTTCAGTCTTTTCTATTCTATCTTTGATTTTTGTCACTAATTTGTTATAAATTTGATTGAACTCTGCAACATTTTACTCCTAGCCACTATTTTTACGATTGTTGACACAATTATATTTTTATACCTCCTCTCTGATATCAAATTCATCTTCTTACATCACAAGTTTAGGCTTTATTCTTGGACGAGCTCGCCCTCTGGTTCTTTTGAGGACACCTACCCAAGACAAATAATCTTATTTTTGATGAGGATCCATGTATTAGTTGAGAAGTAGACTGACTCTGATAAATTACTACTCTTGATCTGTCAATTGCTTGTTTTCTATTAGTTTCATTGAATATATTGTAGTATCGATGGCTTGGAGCATTTTATAAAAATTGATCTAGCCGACCTTCCAACTGATTTTTTTGAAGGTAAAAAAATCAATAGCTCCATTGAGTTCGCCTTATAAATTCCATACTTTGATCCTTTTGTCTTAGTTGGATGTTGACACCACCATTGAGTTTTACTTTATTAGGGTCACCCTTTATACACTTTCTTTGTGACCTTCGAACACAACCTTTTTGTAAAATTAACCTAAATCGACCTAATCCGCTCCTTAATTCGAATAACCAACAGACAAAACTTTCTTCCTCTCAGCTGTAACCGCACTCCTGAAATTATGTGTCTCGCATTTTAGTGACTTTTTGATTGTGAAAATTTGATGATTCTGCTCTATTTTATACCTTTCAAGCAGTTCAGTCAAATTTATCAACTAAATGTAGCCTTACTCCGTTCCAAGAATACATATCAAATACTGTTACTCTGTGCGACCTTGGACCAAAGGATTGTCATTTTTTACATAAGCTCTGATGACTAACTCAAAACTGATCGTTTTTATTTTACGTGGTTTTCCCAAAATATCGAGATTGACTAGCTTGACAAAACATTTATTTCGCATAGGTATATCTTCGTGTGGCCTGATGTAGAAGAAGCTAATGACCCCGCTCTACTCAGCTACAATCATGATGGGATGAATGGGACTGAAGGCGATGTTGATAACTTTAGTTTTCATTACTAGAACTCCCTAAAGAGATAGCTTTTCAAGGTTCCAGATGTTGACAGTCCCGTCGTCACTGCCGGTTGCCAACATGCAGTATCGAGCCGATGCTTCTGCACAGGTTAGCTCATAGTGCGTGTCTCTAATATCTCTAAAAAGCTTGAACTCACTCTCCGAATCTCTTTCGTATATCATAATCCTTCCATCCAATGAGCAAACAATGAGGAGGGAATGCTCCTTGAGAAAAATAATTCTGACAATGGATTTGTTCTCAAATTGGTTGTCTTCTCCAGGGTCAACCTATTGAAGAAAATCTCCAGTTTAGCTGCAATACTCACGCACGAAGCCTGCAGCATCACCGATAAAGAATTTCCTGCATTTATAACCAAATTCAGCCGCTGTGATGTGAGTGTCATGATTGTTTTCGTTGAGTTTAGTGAAGACTTTTTCGAGAGTGCCTGTGATCAAGTTATAGACTCTGACATCGTTGGATGTAAAGAGAAATATCGAGTTAGTACCCGAACAAACCCTAAAATCAAAAATTGAATGAAATTAGTTGATTTATCTCGATTTCTTTTCAAGAGATGGGGCCCTAAATTGCGTAATTTTCTTCTCACAAACTAAACATTCTGACAGTTCAGGAATTATCTACAACCTTGAAGGATTAATGAAGTTCTTCTAACAGTTGATGATCTGGATCGTGACAAATGATCTGAAATCCCAGATTCTCATGCTGAGCTTATCGTCGAAGGAAAGCACATAAGGGAAAGACCTTAAGAAACGAGCAGCTAGCAAATTACCTGAATGTTCTTTGTACTTGCCAGTAAAACCTTTTGTGAGAGATATCTCAAGCGAATAGATAAAAATAGACGAACTGAAGCCCCAGGAGAGCATATAGCTTCCGAACTATCTTGTATAGTCAATACCAAGAACCCCTTTTTTGTATCGTCCGTTTATAGCCGATATAGCCTTCTCGCCACAACTTTCCATGGTCAAATTTTTCTTGAGATAGACCGAGTAAAACTTAACATTGCCATCCATCGATGCAGTTCCAATGTAAAGTGGTTCCTCTATCTCCACAATATCAGTGATTAGAGTCTCATGTTGCCTCAGGACCAGCACAGATGTATAATCCAGTAAAGTTCTGCTGCGGTAGATAGCTGTACTTAATCGCATCTACCCTGTCTTTGAGAGGAAGGCCCAATATTTATGAATAGGCAGGTACTCAATTTTATGATAGCTTATCAATTTTTTGGTTTAGCATTCATTACAGGATTTGACATTTCCCAACACCTTCAAATTACAGAATCTGACAGCCCCTTCAAAAAGAGCTCCAAAGACATTATTTTACTTGTCAAATGCGAAATCCACAATGAATGCATGGTTGCTATCGGTTTGCAGCTGAAGGTAATCGATGAGTGTGAAGTACTGGTCATAAATACGAATGATATTCGAGCCAGCCTAAAGCAAATAATAACGTTGATCTCTGACCACCGACACTATCTTTTTGACACAGTTGACAGTCCCAGGATCAACCACCGATGCTATCTTATACTCATTGGATATCTTCGAGTAAGCTGTGGAGATGACTTAATTCTATTGAAAGACCTTATTCTTGTAGTTCGGCTTATCGATCCTCCGAATGTTTTAAATGATATACTATGTAAATTATGACCACTCGAGATGGCCATCTCCATTGATGTCGATAGCTTGGAAAAATTTGATTAGATCAGATACGAAGTAATACTTGCTTATTTCATTTTAAGGTGTGTATAGTCGTTTCATGAGGTAGATGAATGTGGGTAGTTCGAGACCTTTGGGATAAAGTTCGAATTATCTCTAAAGGATTTCCATGTTTTCATGTGAAAGCATGGACATGATACGCTCCATATGCTCCAAATGACTCCTTTCTTTCTCGAGGATATGTTTGTTAAGGGACAGGTATTAGACGAGATTGTTAACTGTTCCTACACTCATTGTTTCGATTAGAATAATTGTAAGAACATGGAAGCAAATATAGATAATCATCCATCTTTTCTAAATTTTGATCAAATCTTGATGTTTTATCGATGGTAGCAGAATGAATGATGTAGAGAAGAGGGACTTTTGAGGAATGGCTATGCCTAACTCTACCTTTGCTATAATCACAAGTTATATAAGTTAGAATGGGAGGTTGCATTGCAGACAGTCCGGTCGACAAACGTCACAACAGACCCAACTACAATCCCATGTACATATTCCATAACAAAGACAAGTCATCATTGGAAACAACAGTATCGAGTCTCTCAGAGAAAAATGGAATCTTCGCTAATTAAAAACCATGGAACAAAAAATGCTAGGATTGCCCAATAACACCATCCGCTTCCAGGAGTTTTGTTAGCTCTTCCCCAAAATCACAGAGTTTTCCAAGGTACAAATAATTATAGACAGCCCACACAAACCAAAATATATGAATTGTTCGCTTACGAGGGTAACCGCAATTTGTCTAAACAGGAGATGGTCAATTCTTTGACGTTGATAAGAAAGGTTACTCTCAATGCTGACTTCGCTCCTTTTCTATTCTATATCTATACCCAAGATTCTAAGCACTAAACAATGGACCAGAAAGAATTAATGTTATTCAAACAATAGAATTAACAGTTTTTGAAGAGAATTCCCTTGAACGGAACTTACGAGGTGGACAGCAATGAGCTAGAACCAGAGGATGAGACTATATAAATCAGCAATGGTAGCAAACCCATCAAGCGTAAGCCACCTCTGGAGAAAGAAGCAGTGAATGACCAATAGACAAACGCATAATCAAAGTCAAGACAGATCAAATTTCCCTATTTTAGATAGTAATTTTAAAAATACAACTTGATAGCTTATCAAGTCATATTCAGTTGGGACCAGATGGAATAATAACGTGAGTTGGTTCAAAAATTGTAGAAGGAGAAGGTCAGCATCGAGAAGGGAGAGAAAGTGTATTTAACAGATTACAAATGGTGGTTGGAATGGACAACCTACGTTTAGCAATATTATGGTGTCAAGCTAGATTTTATCAGGAATGAAACTCATAACTACACCTTAGCCAAAAACAGATACAGAAAATAATCGATAACCCGTCAATCAGGAATTGATCCATCTGCAATAAGGCATGAAAAAGCTACATTAAAACCACCAGGATAAATAAAAAATGGTTGTTTGCTAAAACAAGGTCGAAATAGAAGTTAATTAATACCTAACTTAGTAGAGCTAGATAACTATATATGTTTGCCTGAGAAGGTGTGGAATAAACTAGTTGCTATCTATCATGGTGGCCCACCTATCTAAAGGGAATATCCTCGAATTTATCATAATTTGATTATAAAAACAACTTTAACATAAGAGGGTAGATTCAGCTATCGTAGCAAAAAATATTCAAAGACTGATAATTTCAAATTAGCTGATATCGCCACCCCTCGCTAGTTGTCAATGAACCCTTACTATAAATATGGAGGCAGGACCAATTGGATGAAATTACCACCCTCACCCAAAAGTCAAGACGAAATTTTCAACTCGATCAAAACTTATCTCGTTTTTGTTCCCACTCACTTGGAAAATCTTTTCCTGAATAACTATAACATTCAGGAATCTAAGTAAGGAAAAACTCTCAAGAGAAGGTTCAAAAACTATGGAGCAGAGATCAACATATCAGTTGATGGGATCCTGACCAAAGCTGAAGTTATTGAGATTGTCAGATCGGATGCAGTCAAAGTAAGCTATGTCGACTATAATGGCAATGCCTGCCAGAAAACTGTAGTCATTGACGATAAATTGCAAGAACTCAATCCTGAAAAATTGGATCTAGAAAGAAAGCTCAATTAATTGCCAGGCTTGCTCAACTTGGGCAACACTTGCTATATGAATGCAGTTCTTCAGTGTCTGATAAGAACGCCTTACTTTGGCGGATACCTTCAGAAATAAGACTTCAAAGCCAGACAGGAACCAGGAGAGTAATATCTCCTGGAGGAACTATCTATTTTATAGAAAGAAGCGAGAAGCAAACATACATTAGATATTGTCACCACCAAACATTTCAAGCAAACCCTTGACAAATACTGTCCCTTTTTTTAGGGTAATTTGCAACATGATGCTCAGGAATTTCTTATTTGCTTGTTGGTCCGACTCAGTGAAGAAATCAAGTCCAAAACTGAGTATGGATCCGTCACTTAATCAAAAGGACCCAAGGATTTTAACAAAAAAATAGTGAAATTTTTCTCGGGAAAGACTGAGGCTATAACTGAATGTCTCAAATGTCACAACAAAGGAACAAGAGTCTAACCTTTCTTCACTTATTCCATCAGCTTACCAGAGCTAAAAGATATGGAGTACCACTATTATTTCATTGAAAACCCTTCCAAAGCGAAGTCTACCATACCCATGCGCTACGGGATCACTCTCGATCGCAAAGTAACAGCCTAGTAATTTATCGAGGCAGTGGGAAGGGTGCATCGTAAACCTGTAGAAAAGATAGCTCTCTACACAGTTTTCAATAACTAGATCTTGAGCAGACTAGAGCCTCACAGCTGGCAGCAATAAATAGCTCACCATCTGAACTTCAACGTCAAGCTGGTCTGCTACTAAATCCAACATTAATCAGAACCGACCTATCACTCATATCGCACAAAATAGTTAGCCAATAGATCTGTCAAGCTTTAACTTCGACAGAGAATGTACTCCACCAACACCAATGACTATTTCACCAAGTATATGCCTTTCTTGTTGTAAATCACTGAGGAAATGAAATGGAATTAATTGATCGAACAAATTGAAATGATTATCAGCAAGTTGAAAGATACATAGGTAAGTCCAAGCAGAGTATCCAATAGTGGCATCAAAGTTGAACTAGATGAGACAGGTCATAAAAAAACTGATCCTCCGAATGGTGGCAGCCAGAATAAGCCATATGTTATTAGAATCATCAAAAACGATCATCTTTATGAGAACAGCTGCTTCTTTTGCAAAAATTAGTTCATCCTCTCCCCCAGATCCAAAAGCAATTATCGCTGCACTCGAGAAAAATGCCACTTCAAGAGAGATATTCCTCTTTTCTAGGACTTGTAATTTAGAAATTTCAATGATAACATTATAATCACTGTCGATTGGGAATAAGACGTATTTTCTGATATACCGCCCAACAACGATCACCCTTCTTATGAAGAAGCATTGAAAAAGACATAGAGCAGAAAAGATATGCTTGAATAGGTCATGGTGGATAGCTTCAAATTGAAGGAAACCTTAGAGTTGACTTGTTAGAAAAAATAGTGTTTATATTAGTTGGCCGAGAGAGTCGAGAAAATAGCAGTGCCACCGAATATTCTTCTAGTATTTTTGAATCTATTCTTAGTTACATCTTAAAAGGTTCAGATATGAGGACAACAGATTGATAAAGTTGACAAATCGAGTGGTTTACCCTCCTAAATTGACCCTCCCTGGTACTAATGAGACCTATCAACTATATGGAGTGGTCGTTCACTACGGCAGCGGAGTTGGTGGTCATTACATTTCATACGTTTGCGTCAATAGAAAGTGGTACTGCTGCGACGATTCCAAAGTCACCCTTGCCGAACCTGGCGATTAAATCGACACTAACGCTTATTTACTCTTTTATCACAAGGTAGATTTTGAGCCCTCGCTGATTTGTCTCAGTTTCTGATCATTTCACTCCATCTGAACACATATAGATAACAATTATTATTAAGTTACATCTTTTATGACATAAACTTTAGGGAACACCACTTTCTATAACCTTACCTCTAAACGAACACTACCCAGAGAGGTGCTGAAATGGATGCAAGGATTAGACCTGTCCTATTCGGTTAAGGATTATCGGAAAGATATGAGCAACGGATTTTTGATAGCTGAGATCATTTCTCGATATGAACCTGGGAAAATACCCATGCATGCCTTTGAGAACAGTCAGAATCAAGCCAGAAGAGATAACAATTGGAGCCAACTTCAATTATTCTTCAAAAAGCAAACTTTGAGGGAAGTGCATATCGGTCCTGAAGAGTACCAGCTTATTATGGTGCAGAAAGATCCAAAAGCTGAGCAATTGTATCAATTTGTATGCAGATTGTACTCAGTATGTACCAAGAGAAATCTGCCGGAAAATGCTCCTCTTCTGGATGTTCCGCCTACTCAAGCTAATAATCCGAATCTGACAGCCTCATACTTGCTCAAAGAAGATGGCCTTGAAAAATTAGATAATTCAGGGCAATTATTGGGTCACAGTAGACAGCGATCTCAACAACCGGACAATAGCAGAGTTGAGGATAAGCCAGCAGAGAGAGTACCTACTCGCAAAATTGTGCCTACCTTGGAAAATGGAGCAGGTATGGTAGATGTGACTGGCATCAACATCAGAAGCGATGGTAGAAAAGTGACATCTAAACGAAAGAGTTGGTAAATCGGTCATGAGGACAATTACGTACTTGTGCTTCTATGCAGTAATAAGAAAATGGAGAGAATTAAAGATTGATTTTTGACTATCTCAACCAAATTATAGAGGAGTGCATTCCCTCTGATGACTCTGCCCTGAGAGATATAATCGTCCCATAAAATGCCAAATATCAACCAACTGAAGCCTTAAAGAAATTGCTTCCTAATGTGGATCGATCATATTTCTGCAGTTTCCTTCATCAAGTGTTGGTAAATTCATCAGAGCTGGCTCCTATTCTATTGAGATAGCTCAATTAGATCTGGAAGTTTTTTATTTATTTTCTCAAAATGTTGAGGCATTACTCACCTGAAACATAAGAATTGACCTTGCTTATTTCACTTATCAAAAATTATGCAACTGCCTGCCGCTCTCGTGAACCCAGAAGAGTTCAGAAGGTATTTGCATAGTCACTGCTTAGCGTTTTAGTTTGTGAGGTCAAGGCTTCCCGCTAATGGAGAAAACGCTAGCAATTAATGAGTCTGGTCTATGACTTCTAAGGATTGGATCCCCTAGACAAGAGAAATGCGCTAGGCCGTCTTAAGGTACATATTCTTTTACATGTAGGATACGATAGGCAGCAATAGCCAGATGTTCATGGAATGGCTCTCAGTGCTGGTGCGGGATTAGACCAAAGACCGCCAGAACTCGGGAAACAGACTTATTGAGGATTATGTCTACTACGCACATCAACACATTTCTTCCAGTTCTCAAAGTTTCAGAACCTCAGCCCTGAAGATTCTCTATTAGATCAGCAAAACGCAAAGCTACGAGTTGATCCAAGGATATTTTTATTCAAAGGCTGTCAACTTCCAAAGATCAACTGCTGATCCTGAGCAGATCCTACTTCTGGCTCTAATCTATCTTAATCTACTCAAGGAGCTGATTAATTCTTCAGAGTATAATAGGCTTGTCAAGGGAGCAGGAGCTAATAACCTCGTCAAGGCTTACAATCCTGACAATGAAAAAAATCTTGAAGAAATCAAGAAAAAAACTTCGCTATTAGGCTAAACTGTCTACAGATTGTTCAATGCAACTTCAGATGTAACTGTTCGATAGATTTGTGGAAGATTGTGTGTCCCTCTAATCCCTTAAAGTTCATCAATGATGCAAATGCTGTTGGAGTTTATGGGAGTTGTCAGAGAAAAAGAAGAATTTTTGCATGCAGAAGGAGGAGAGTACGAACTAAAATCTTTAATAATATAATGCCCACCTGTCGAAGTGTCAGTTATTGAATAGTACAGCAATGAAATTCTTGTTGAAATCATAGGTCTTCTCCTCAACAATGGAGCCAGTATTGAATCCTATCTGCAACTAATCAATCATTCACTCAAACATCTCAATATCAAAAAAGTCAATATGTAAATTTGGGAAGATATATCCCTTCATATCGCCAGACCTTACACTCTGCTCATAAAAGATCCACGATTTTCAGCTTTAGCGTTTGAAGGAATCGGCAATATTTGTCTTATTCAGTTCCACTATGATATGAAAATTAGAGAACTAAACAGCTGGTTGGCTGAGTCTATTGGAGTCTTGATGAGCAAAGGTGATTAAGCTTGCAAAGAGGCCGTGAACGGATTCAATGCATTTTTGAACAGCGAATACAGTAAAAACAAGCATGAATCTACCCGTTTCATGGCTGAATAGTTAGAAGAACTCCTCTAAGGAAAAGGTTTCAAAGAGCTGATCAAGCTGAAAGAAAGTTGATAGTCTATGTTTTACACAAAGATGCAGATCGTATGAAATGTTCATGAACCGCTGCCTTTTTTACATTTATTATTATGGGAAACTCCAGTGCTCGCGATAAGGACCTCCTCATCTACATCGAAACATAAAAATAATATTACAACTCGGGTAGCCATATCGAAGGGGTTGTCTTCGTTGAAGCAAAAAAGAACTTCCAGTTCAATTCATTATACATACGTGTCTAAGGTACATTCAATGTGAGTCAGGTGACGAATGGTGCCAGTGGTTTGAAGGAAGTTCGAAAAACAGGAAAAAACATACAGGATCATAAAATTTCTATGCAGTTTAGCACCTTCTAGCTAGCTATGCTCAGCATGACCGAACGTTGGAAGCAGGTCGATATGCATACCCATTTTCTCTAGAGCTATCATAAAATATTCCTGGTTCATTCGAGTCAACAGAGCACGACGCAAAGATAGTATACAAATTAGCAGCCTATTTTGTCAATTAAGATGCTAAGAACAACGCTCAGATAGAGTATATTCCTCTGCACATTCGCGAACCTTTTCGACAATAAATGGTCTCGTATCAGGGGCACTCTACTTAAAAACCAACAACCTGCGGCTGTTTCAATAAGGGAGTCGTCAAGTTAGATGCAAAATTCGATAGTATTATTAATCTTATTCAGGAAACGTCTGCTACGAGGGATAATGTATCAATATTGAGGTCAAAGTAGATAACTCTGAGGGAAAAACCGACCTCGACCATATTTTAGTGGATCTTGTTCAAAATATTTTTGTTTCTGCTAACTCAGGAGTTCACAGAACTTATAGAAATTCAGTACACAAGGAAAAAGTAGACGCTAAAATCAAAAAAGGAGAAGTGTAGACCGTCCTTCATAGTTTTAAAATAAACACCAAAAGAAAACAAACCGCAATTGGTACTTTAGTCGCCAATCATTACCGCCTAGAAGTGTCGACACAAGTTGGCATGATCTCAGCAGACAACCCTTGTATTTACTGTCCTTTGTTTGTGCTGAAAGAAAAAGACTTCGATATTAAAGGAGTCAATAAACCAGGAAATATCAGTCAAAATCCTTGCGACTATAGCTTCGCAAAGATGAAGATATTCAGAGCTCCTGAATACTGGTTCAAGAAGAACATGAACCTATCTGTGATGAATTTCCGGTTAGAAGAGGGAGTTGATATCTGATTGTTTTTGATTACCTATGTCAAAATTATAAAAGTAGTTTGATTCAAATATACGATGAGAAGCTCTCTACCCTTGAGCTCCTTTCCTCTGCATCTTCTGTTACACATTGAACTGTACTATACACTGCTGCTTTCAATCGTTATGGTGGCTCTCGTACTTTTCAAGACATACAACCTACCATATACTTCTGCTATGGGTGCTCAGGAAGGCATCATTATTGTATTCTTTATCTTGTTCTCACGGTTTAGAGTCAGATTCGGACTAGGCGCTAATCAAGTATCTCTACTTTTACTTAGACATAAAGCTCAACTAAGATGGCTCTATTTCTGATTCTCTCCCTGATAGGGCTAGTTTTGTCCATTTACTACATCTTCATCCAATACTACGTCCTCCTTGTCTAGATCATCCTCTTTGCAGGATTGTTAATAGTCTAAGGCCTGGAAATTATTATAGGATTTTTCGCATGCTGGACCTTCCAAAGCTACGAAAAACAGCAATGATCATATAATTTCTATAATTGAACCAATTTGGTCATTCATCATTTAAGTTTTGGTAAACCTACGCTTGATCCTTCAGGTCTTCTGCGTATTGT
>Ga0100385_1002851_pt1 | contig 15884 bp, 13 predicted proteins | sample CryGeymeta201509_FD_81543 | JGI IMG/M metagenome (GOLD analysis project Ga0100385, IMG submission 81543) | Groundwater microbial communities from Crystal Geyser aquifers in Utah, USA - Crystal Geyser metaG 2015-09 | ecosystem: Environmental > Aquatic > Deep subsurface > Groundwater | place: USA... | reverse complement strand
TTTCTAGGAGCTCAGCCGTAATCTCATATACAATAGCCTTTAAAGGAAAAGGATGACCAATAATATTGGGGAGGAAGATTGGTCATAAATCTTGAAACGGGACAGCAAGGTCACCGGAGAGGAGTAGGGAGGATGCTGCTGACACTGATATTATGCTGGGTCTTATTCTGCCTGGGCTCATGATGAGGCTGTATTAATTGATAGACTGGCCAGGTGGTTATATAATTTCCATAAATCAACAAGATATGCAAGTACTCCTGAAAAGATGTCGCTACAATATTGTCCTTAAAAAGGATACTAACCAAGCTCATGAGCTTGCCAAGTATGCCATCAACTTCATGGAAAGAGGAAATCCTGCTCCTCAAGTTCTTGAGCGAACCAAAATGTTCCACACTGACTCAGTCATTTGCGGTCTCTCAGCCCTCGCTCTCAAGACCAACGCTCCTCATGTCCTCAGAAATGAAGCCCTGGAGAACACTCTCAGCAAAAGCACCAAGTTGGAGCATGCCAAGGTTTTCGGAAGTAGCGAATATGTTCCCATTGAAAAGGCTATTGCTGCTAACTGCTCTGCTGTCAGAGAATGGGACTCCAACGGAACAGTCTTCGGATATGCTAATGATCCCACCAGACAGGCAGGTGAATTCGGACATAATGATTTTTACCCTGTTGTTGTCGCAGCCTCACACGTCAATCAAGGAATCACTGGTGCTACTGCCTTGAAGGCTATGACCTTGCAAGATGAAATCAGAGGTAGACTTTGTGAGGTTTTCTCCCTCAAAACATACAAAATCGACCACGTTGTCCATGGTGCTATCGCCTCCATCTGCACTTATGGAGCTCTCGTTGGAGCCTCCCCTCTTGTCATTGAGCATGCTATTGGTATGTTTGTGGCTCACTACATCCCTTGGAGAGCCATCAGAGCTGGCAAACAACTTAGTGACTCCAAGGGAGCATCCGCTGCCATCTCAACTGAAGCTGCCATCATGTGCATCAAGAGAGCCATGAGAGGATTTGTCGGCCCAAAAGACATTTTCTCGAATCCCGAATCAGTCTTCAGATGGAACGAAAAGACCAATGGAACTTCACCTTTCGACATCACCCTTTCTAACGAAGGCTCAGATTTTGCCGTTATGGGCATGCACTTCAAGTTGGGTCTCTACGAACATCAATCAGCTGGTGCTCTTGAAGGCCTCCAAAAAATGATCTTCGACTCCAAGTTCACAACAAACCACAAGATCACTGACATTGAGAATATCAACATCGTTGCTTACGAGCCCGCATTCGGCATCATCGGAGATCCTGCCAAGAAAACTCCCACCACCAGACAATCTGCTGATCATTCCATGGTCTACATCATCAGTACTATCCTCAGAAAGGCATTCCAAGATAAAGATTTCAACTCTAGACTCACCTCAACCACCAACATGGACGAAATCTGGAAGAGTCTCATGCTGGAGCCCAAAGATTATGGACACAAGGCTCTTTTCGATTCTCAGACCAGATAATTGATGACCAAGTGCACCTTCACCCATGGTGGTGCCTCATATGACTCAAAGTACCCTGAAGGTATTCCAACTTCAATCAGCGTCACTTTGAAAGACGGCACTAAATTTGATTCCGGATTCGTGATGTTCCCCTCAGGACACTCCAGAAATACCAGCGCTAACCTGAAGGATATTCTTAACTACAAGAATAATTTGTTGGGAAGACTTTCTTTGTCTGAGTCCGACCTTAAGGAAAAGCTTTCCCAGCTAAACTCAATCGAATCTTTGACCAATCAAGACCTTCAGAGACTTTACGAATGCAAGATCAACGTGAGAAAATTCTCAGTCGACGAGGAACAGTTCACCGAGTGATTGATCTTCTTGACATATTCTATATTAATCTCAAGTATGACATTTGAATGAGGTATTAGTGAGTTGAATCATTTCTTTCATTATTCATTCTTTCTGAGACAATTATCTGTCAGTGAGATATAATATCTATTACTCACAGCAGATATAAATGCCTTCAACGCTTTACAACTCAGTCAAACAGTCGGTGGTGGAATATGCTTAAACCAAGAAGAAAAATTAACGCGTATAAGAACGTATGCTTTTCAGGTGGAAATTAGTTACCATCTTGCTCGCGATCATCTTTATCATTTTGGTGGGAGTATTCAGCCAGTATCTAAAAAGCATCAACAACCTTCCTAATGTCTAGAGCGATAGTACATACCTGGTTCCTTTGCTGGGATCTATCAGTACAGAAGCAGTGGTCAGCCTTGTTCATGCTAAAAACATGGTCAATGGGATTACCCTCACTTCTAAACACGACGGATAACATTTTCAGTGGAATAAAGCTCAACTTTTATACACCTCAAACTTCATAAACAGTACTAACTTGGCTGCCACAATCAAGGGAAAATAGCATTTGCTCTTTCTTTTCTACGACCCAACTAACTAAGCCAGGTTTGGACTGTACCTGCACAAGGGCTATGTTGGGGAAAGCAACACTGGAGGCGTGAAGACGGTCAAAGACGACAGTGGTAAATATGTTCTGATGTAGGTAGTAAGTATAGCTCCATGTTCAATCTTAACGATGGTGAGAAAACCCTGATGTACAATGCCAACTGCAACATTCTAGCAGTAAGCGACACCCAAATCAGTATCTTTTAGGGAATTGTCACCACCATAGTAGCAGATCAAAGCGGCCTGGTCTTTGATGTCAATAAACCTGAGTGCTATCATGCCAGCTCAGCGGCAGATGCCTTCAACAAGCTCATAGAGGTAACAGGGATAGCCAGTCAAGGAAAGCCAACTACAGTTTTTGGAGTGACTGTTGAGGTATACAGACTATATCTTGATGAGGAAAACTGATGTCTATGGTGATATTTTTTACTTGTATAAGATATAAGATCAGTCGAACCAAATTGCTGAAGAGGGGTCGAACACAGATACTGCACAACTAGGAACAGAAGTAAACATCTTCTCCCCAATATGTTTATCGCTGCTCCAACGGTGCTGCACTAGTTCTTCTTCGATCTTGAACAAACTCTTTGATTTTAGCTATCCTTTATGAAGCTTCTGTCTCAGAAAGACTAGCAGCTCTGTGTATTTTGACTTGTCGGCTATAATGAGAGCATAGGACTCATTGATTATGAGACAACTCTGAATATAATAAGGTTTACATTGATGGCTAGAGTACTTTTTATCTCTTCCACCAGCTAGATGACCTCTTCTGGATGGGTCTTCCAGTATTGAGAGTTGAGCTCCCATTGAGCACTAATCAGTTGCTCGAATGAGATGTTGCTGTTGTTGAACTGACATAGCAACTCGATTTATTTCATCGTTATTTACAAGTAACTGAATTGAAGAAGGAATACTTGTTAGCGGTCAAAGCTTAGTTTTAGCTGTCAATGTCAGCGGAGAGATCGAGGTGAGGAAGAACTTCCTCTGCATTTTCAAAAACCTCAAAAAGGGAGTCTAGATTGGTCTGTTACTTGACTCTTCTCAAGACATGCCTTTTGAGTTGCTATAGTTCTTATCTGCGCTCATGTTCGAACTTGATATCCATTTTTGCCAAGTCAACTTGACACAAGATGAGCTTATTTTACTTCTCCAGAGGAATCTCAAATGACTGCTAACCAACTGTCAGCTGAAACTTTCGATTCTTGAAGCTAAATAATTTCCTCAAAAAAATATGATCTCCAAATATTTAGTATTTTGCTAACTTGTCGATCAGTTCAGATAAGCTGAAATTATTAAGAGTATTGTTAATGACTGACATCCCCAAAAACAGACTCACTAGCATGATTTCCTTATAATTGAAGGCATTCTAGGCAATGTTTGAGTGAAGATAAAGAATGCCGCCTTTTAGATCTTTTGATGCAACTCCTTATCCTGCCAGCTTGATTACTGTCGATATGCTATCTGAGTGCTAATTGAGTCCTTCCTATAGCTTCCCCTAGCAGCTGAAAATGACTTATTAGTCAAAATGATTGCTGCTGAGGTATATGGACTGTCCAGGGTCTATTTCTCTACTCATCAAAATAACTCCATTTTCGAGGGCCATGGAGAGGTCGACCTCGTGGTTGTGATAGAGGTTGAGAATACCCTTGACGATTGTATAATGTGTGGGTTCGAGCCCTAGATAGGTGATGAGGTACTGTCGTAGATTTTATTGAAAGTATTTTTGAGTTTCCCCATCAGGATGGAGTGCCTGCTGCAGAGTTATCCTTCGATGTCGGGAAAGACCTGCGCCAGGTCCTCAGTGATTGGCAAAGGGTGATTCATTGCGATAGAAGAATTGGAGATAGTATTAATAACGGGTTCATAATTAATAAAGGCAATGCCCAGTGAGACCATAATGCTTGACGTTTATTGAGTAACTGGGTGGGACTATTGTTCGAGGATTGTATATAATAAGTTGATGGAGCGAGAAGTGCCAAAATTCAAGATACTTCTAATCGGTCCTTCAGGTAAGCCAAATTGTATTCAGGAGTGGGAAAAACATCTCTGCTCATGAAGTATGTTTACAACAAATTCACCTACGATTATCAAGTTACCACTGGCATTGAGTGCAAAACCAAGGAGGTCCCCATCAACGAGAAAAATACCATCCAACTGCAAATTTGGGATACTGTACATCATGTCTAACCTAGATGGGACAGGAAGCCTTCAAGTCAGTCGTAAAGAGCAGCTACAAGGGAGTCGCAGCTGTCATATTTTTCTACTCCATATAAAAAAAAGAAAGCTTCGAGAGGCTTAACCTCTGGGTTCGAGAAGTCAAGGACAATGTCCACGAATAGACTGTTCTCTTCCTTTGTGGGACCAAACTGGATATGGAGGATCTTCGCAAGGTCAACAAAGAGGAAGGATAGGCCTATGCCAAGACGATTGGAGCTGCCCTCTTTCAGGAAATAAGCTCCAAAACAGGATAAAATGTCAAGTAGGTACATGCCAACTTACATAGTTATTTGACAAAATATCAAAACAGCTCTTCAAAAAATATCAATCAAACAAAGCATTCAAGGAATTCGTGAAGCCAAAAATCGACATGACCCGTAACGAGAGTTTTCGGCTGACGAGAGAAGATGCAATGAAGAGGGGGAATCAGAAAGAGGGTGGCTGTTGCTGAGTGATATTTCTGAGTAGGCTTTTTATAGGTTAGGAAAGTATAATTGATTGGAGGCACTATTCGGTAATATTAATATTTTGAATGTAAAACACTCAGATGGAAGAAGAATTTTCGCAGCCTTTCTCCCTTTAGCCTACAGCCCCTGATATGATCGATGAGGAAAAATTCAAAGTCGATGGAGGCAAATCTCTAAAATTTGAAGTCTTAGTGAAGTTCTTTAATAGATTCAGCAATATGAGAGGAGTTAAAAAATCTAACTACGTCAAATAATTTCTCAAAATCTTGTTCAAAGCTGATCGCAGTCCTTCTTTTGTCTACCCGATCATTCGATTGATTCTGCCATCAGATGATCGAGATCGGGGAAATTATGGCTTGAAGGAAAAGAATTTGTCAAAGGCCATAGCAGACAGTCTGAGCCTTACAAAGGATGACTATCTTAGATTGCATCATTACAAAAACCCAAGCTTCCATAAAAATGGAATTGGAATTGGGGATTTCTCACTCTGTGTACACGATGTGATCAAAAATTTTTGCAAGGAGCGCTCTACACTGACTGTTGGATAATTGAATGCTATGCTTGATTAGTTGATTGGCTCTTCGAGGGGGCACTTGGCCATATTCCGAAGACTATTCATGGTTTGCAGTGCCTAGGAAATAAAGTGGATCATTCGTATCATTCTCAAAGATATGAAGATCAATATAAAGATAGATACTGTATTGAATGCTTTTCATACTGATGCTCATGACTACTTCAACCTCACTAACAGTTTGCTTGAGACTTGCAAAAAATTTGAAGACCCAAGTGTGTCTCTGGACGACGATATCAAAGTGTTTTTCCCTATCCGGCCCATGTTAGCAGGCAAAAAGAAAATCAACTACTTTCAAGACAGCTCAAAGATGTATTACGTTGAAACAAAGTATGATGGGGAACGACTACAAGCTCACAAGAAGGGGACTGAAGTGAAGTTATTTTCTAGGAACGCTGTGGACTATTCGAAGATATACTAATAATTTGTGGATGTCATAAAGAGCCATGTAGACACTGACGAATGTATTTTGGATGGATAGATTATTGTGATTGAAAAGGACACCCACAAGATGGTTCCATTTGGACTGAACAAGGTGGTGGCTCTCAACAGAGATAGTGAGGAACATAGACTGTGCTATAAAATATTTGATATCTTATGGCTGAAATCCGATGGAGAGGATATAAACCTCATGAAGTATGAGCTCAAGCAAAGGAAATAGTTACTTTCCAAAGTTATTATTTAAAAATCGGGAGTGATCGAAGTGGTCAAGTACTAGGAAATGTCTGATTACGATTCTATTTTAAAAAGGTTCAGCTAAAGTTTGGACAGGAATGAAGAAGGAATCATGCTCAAAGACCCACAGTCGATGTACTTTCCAAAAGAAAGGGGCATAAACTGGACAAAACTAAAAGGAGATTACATATAGGGACTGACAGATACTCTCGATCTAATTATATTGGGAGGCTATTTTGGAGACTCAACTGCCAGGTATGGACCATCTCGTCATTGGAGTGATCAAATCACTTCATTTTTGATTGGGGTCATTGATCGAATCGATACTCTCAATGACGATATTGCTTATGCTATTCCTTTTGCTAAGGTTGGAACAGGATATTCCCTGGATTAGTTGAATCGTTTGAGATAGAGATTAAAGGACAGCCTCATCAAAAACGATGCTAAATACAAGCCAGTCTTTTTGGATTGCAAATGGAAACCTGGACTTCAGGATAGGCCTGATTGCTGGGTCACAAATCTGAATAAGTCGATAGTGCTCGAAGTAAAGGCTGCATAAATGATCATGACCTAAAGTTATCCGACAGGCCATACTCTGCGTTTTCCTAGAGTGGTCAAGATTCGATACGACAAAGATTGGAACTAGGCCTAAACAATGAAAGGGTTATAGGAAATGACAAATGCTTCCTTGTACAGCAAACATCTGAAGCGCAAATTAGATGATAGTGATTCTGACAATGAGAAGAATGGAGATAAGTAAAAGGAGGTGTCCGAAAAGACGTCCAAGAAGGTGAAAAGGTAAAAATAGGCAAGGCGTGAGGGCGTCTATGAAGAGTATATGGGATTCGACTTCAAAGACGAGAACATCATGTCTCATTTATTCAGTGGGTTCTAATTTTGCGTTTTTTCTCTTTTTGTTTCCAAATATTCCAAAGGAGAAGTTGAAAGGTAGATAATGCTTCATAGTGGAACAGTTGTTCAAAATCCAATGCCTTCTACTCAATACATAGTTACTGACACAATCGACTTTAAGCTTAGAGCGTACCAGACTCAGAAGGGAAGAAGGTATACTTTTATCAGGCCAAATTACATCATGAACTGCGTGAAAGCTAACAAAATATTGAGATTGTCTCCTCTCTATCTAACTGTCCTTCCCGTAGGTAATGCTAAGTACTACATGTAAAACTTCGACAGATTTGGAGACAGCTACACAGACTATCTGGATGTGAGGGAGCTAGATTAGATTCTTTAATGCATGACGGCCTAGTATCAGACGAATGAAAGACTAATGGATCAAATCATTTTCAAGAAAAAGAGGGCTGGAAAAGTATCTTTATGCTTGGGAGTATCCGAGCTGAACAGGGTTAAATTGAAAATAGCTGGAAATAGAATAGTTGATAGTTTTGAGTATCTTCCAAATTCTGTTATTGTTGAGGGAAAACTGATGCCTTACTAGCTTGATGCCATAGATAAATATCGAGAGGTAAAAGACGATGTTATTGTCGAGTTTGTAGAGGATTTGATCTAAAGCGATGTCATATGAGGAGTCATTCTTTACATTGTGATTAAATTCTGATTGTTGAGTCAATAAAAAATAATATCATCAGGGATTCTGGATTTATTAAGCCTATTATTTATCCTCCATGAAACTGGAGCAGATTTCTGGACTCACACTGTCAAGTAGCCTCAATTTTATTGGTGTTGTTTCTGTTTTGCTCTTCTCTGGCCCCACGTGGTATGATTTCTTGAGTTATTCTTGATCTGAGATCAAAGAACTCAAACATTTTTCCCAGTTGTTCTTGGAAAACACTTAAACCTCTTTCATTTTAGTGATCTAGTCATCCTCCTCATCAGTAATTGAAGCGAAATTCAAAAAGATAGAAGGAATATTTGGCTTTAAAGCTTTATGAAATTATTACTTGCTATCCACATTGTTGGCTCTGGCTTTAGGACTATTCATTTTGATTTTTTCAGACTGGAAGACTATTTTCTTGCTGATGCTCTTTTTGCCAATGGTTAGGCTTCCTTGAATTTTGATGTGATCCATGAAGTTCGACTATTGAAAGGTTAGGCTATTGGCAATGTCAGCAGTATCACCAGTTTGATTACTAACACATTTACTGTGGCTCTCTTCTTTTTAGTAGCATTTCCTTAGGGAGGCTCCCAAAGATTTAAGGCTCAAAAACTATTTATGGGAGTTCCTAAGATATTTTTCTTGGAATATTTTTGGAGCTCTGCTCATTGTACTGCATGGATTAAATGGCGAACTCTTGTTCCCCTTTGCAACGAGTTCCTTGGGGAGAATTATACAGCTATGAGGAATCTTAATTTTATTCTCCCTGGCATAAGCTTCAATGAACGCTAAAGTTTGGCAGAAGGAGCTGCAACAATTAAGTTGGGTGAAAAATTTGGCAGATGATTTGTGTTTGTTACTACACTAAATCATGATTTTGAAAAACATTTTGACAAATAGACTCTCATCCAAGTTGAGCTTGATGTATTCGTTCTTCTAGAAAGCTTCATTGATCCAAACTTTGCATTTGTTCTGTTGATCGAATGCTATCATACGGGAAGTCACTGGGAATGGCCCAAATTTATCAAAAAGACGCTCAAAGCCAATGACAGATTCTTTGAGAATGTAGATAATTTTGAAGAGAGGAAGCTCCTTCAGTTGTTCTAATCTGATCGGGAAGCCCTCCATCCTTATTTTCATTTCATGCTTCCCTGTTTTTCTTGCCTTTGTTACGAGGCGAGTGACTTTAACAATGGGAAACTATGTTTTGATTCTCCATTAGTATATGGCAAGCTGCTGCTGATATTGTTGAGGAGGAAAGACGAGCTCATAATTTTCCATTGCCAATTAAGGAAGAACTTGCTCATTCTTGATATACTTAGTGGAGTGAGAAGGGTGCAGTGGTTTTGAATCGTATCTTAGGGAGGCAGCTTTTTGAACAGTGAGGTTTTTCATGGTTTATTGCTGATATAATAAATTATCAAGGCCGGTGAAATAAAACCAATGGAAAAGAAAGATATTTATTATTTCAACGACCCATGATTATTACAGAAGTATCAGGCAACTAGCTTGTATAATTGATTGCGGTCTATTAAATCTTATTTTCTCCCCATCACTCAAAGTTAAGTGTATAAGAGGATAAAATCACTATCATCAGAATAGGTAATTATGGGTTGATATTTATTAATTCATACCTCTTTTAAATTTGATAAAGATATTTATAACAATGGAGGTGAGCGGGGAATTAAAGGTGTTTTTGAAGTAAATCGAAAACTCAACGTATGCTGATAAGTATAGACGTTGGGAGTAGTACCTGAAAATTGAGGCTCAATCCGATGCATATCTTCAGCTTCTTGGTATTTTCCTTGAAGAGTTTCCCTTCAACTACAAGTATTGGTTTGAGTATATTCAACTCACTAAATTTTAGGAATATCAGATCGCTTTGAAGCGAAATCCCAAGTGCTACGATCTGTGGATCCAGTATCTTCACCACTGTAAACTCATGTATTATGAGCAGAATAAGCCAAAGTACAAATAATCACTAGAAGCAGCAATCTTGGAAGTCGGAGCAGACTCAAGGGCTCTATTCATGTATGAAGATCTCTATGAGTTGATCGATTAAAAGTACAGGTATTAATTCTTTAAAAAGTTGTTCACTCGAGCTCTTTGTGGCCTTTAAACTATGTACGAAAAATTCTAAAACTGGTTTGAAGATCTCCCCTAATCTGAGCTTAGTAGACTAGCTATCAAGTAGTTCAAAACTGCAGCGACAACTCTGACCTCTGAAATGCAAAAACTCAATCTGAAAAATTTGATCAGCTCAACATATCAGAAAACTATCTCTTATCGAGACAAACGACTTAAATTATAAGGGCAGATTACCCACCACTACTTTGATGGAAGCAACATAATCGAAATTGAGAAGCCAGTCTGGCGTGAGTTAATCGAACTTGAACGTCAAAATGGGACCATTGAGAATGTTTCCTATCTCTATGAGAGAAGCCTTCTGGCTCAAACCGACGATGTTTAGCTGTGGAGTGAAGTGTTTCATTATATGGAGATTGAGACAAACAAATACTCAAAGGTATTGAGTATTCTCCAGAACAACAAATACTTTTTCCTCAAATTCGATTTGAATTTATATTTTTATTGGTGTGACTTATAGGAAAGAATTGGCCCTGCAGTGGCAAGAAAGATGTACGAAGACATTGTCAAAATTAACCCTACCTTAGAAGTCTACGAAAGGATGATTCAACTTGAGATCAGGGACAAAAAAATCAACAGTGCTAAGAAGATATTCGATGACATTCTCATTGTGTTCCAAAATGATGTTGAAATGATGTGCTATATACTGGTCTAGTACTCTGACTTTGTGGTCAGGCACTTTCGAGACCTGGACTACGGAAAGAAGTTGCTTAAAGCTTACTTTGATCACTTGCCTTTTAATCACTATCTGTTCACCAAATACTTGGAATTCATGAAAAATTTCTAAAACAATGAAGGTTTTTATGAAGAGCTGATGCACTTTATCATAGAAGCCTTGACAAAAGCCAAAAAGGCTTTGGGAGAATCAGAATTCGCAAATTTGAACAAAATTATCAAGTTTTATCTACGGTCCACGCTGAGCAGTATATATCTGATAAAAATATCAGAGCACAAAATGTTAGAAGTAGAGGAAAAATTGAACAAGAATCATTGAGATGATTGCTATATAGCTTAACTATCAATATTTTGATGACTTGACTCTTGGAGGGGTGTTGGGTCTAGGGTTATTCATTTGGGCTATCTTCTGCTCCGCTGGCTTCAAAATCTGGAAAGAGCAGACTAAGTTATCGTCCACGCTCATCAGTGCTCCAGAGTTGTTGAACTATCCACAATAGTTAGGAGCTGAAAAAACAGTGATGAGCTGTCTCTTAGCAAAAAATTCGTAGCCTTATTCAACCACCTGGTGGGCTCTACAAACGAGGTCAAGGTCATGTTTTTTGCAGAACATTTGAACCAAATCAGGGCCAAATGTGAAGGATACTCCTCTTTAATTTTATCCCCACCCTTGAGTTTCTTTATCAGGATCGGACCATAGCAAGTCACAAAGAAGTCCTTAATAAAAGCTTTCTTACCAGTGTCAGGGACGTCGGTAGGTTTTTAAATTTTCTTGATTTGATCGATGCTTTCCAATTCCGGAGAGAGTCCTCCATGCATACATAGAATCCTGTCGTCGATGAGGGCTGCAACAGGCAAGCAGTTGAAGACGTCAATAAAAAGTTTCCACAGCTTGATGTTGTATCGTCTCTTACCTAAGTTTGAAAACACTGTACATTCGTCATAAAATCCGTAAATGCGATTGATAGAAGAGCATTCATGGTTTCCTCTCAGCAGGAAAAAATTCCGAGGGTACTTGATCTTGTATGCCATAAGAAGACAAATGACCTCCAAAGAAAATTTTCCCCTATCAACATAATCTCCCAAAAAGAGATAATTTGACTCAGGAGGATATTTACCGTGGTCAAAGAGCCTGAGAAGGTCAGGATACTGGCCATGAATATCGCCTGAATGAGGGTAAAAATACCACATATTTTGAGAGGAGCTTACAGTTAGAGGAAAATCGGTTGCTGCATGAAAATTTCCTTGCTCTTGTGACACAATCCTTTGATTTAAGCTTCAAGAAGGTTCACTTGCTTGGGAACTTTGGAATTTTTGACGGCCAGCAGCTTTTCGATAATGTTCTCGACATTAATCTCGACCTTACGCTCCATTTATTTTAATATTTTAAAATTGCAAAAGCTTAGCCAATCTACAAATTATCTGATAGCTGAGATATACTCACCCTTTACATATATAAATTCTGTTTATTATCAGAGGTTTTATGTTCCCATCCACCTTTTGTCTCCATCATAGTTTATCTTCAGGACCTCCTCCTGTTGAGATAGTCTGGCGCTATTCGGCATCGAGTATCTGGTTTGATTCATGCTTTCTGAGTCAACCTCTTTTTTCACCTTGTTTCGGCCAGTCAAGCTAAGCTCTCTTCTTCTCATTCCTTTCAGTTTTTCCAGAGGAAGAGAAGGAATTGAGCTTTAGATGCGACGAGTTCCCTATCTCAACTGTAATAGTCTTTCCTTTTCGACCTGATCGAAGCGATGACCCTTGATGTGTCTTTCCAATATGGGATTATTGTTTCGAAGGCTCATCTCCCAATAATTAACAATGTAGTCATTGATGGTATCAATTTTTGGCTAGTTGGGGTGAACATAAAGAGGCTTTACGCTGGTATCCATAAGGATTGGATTTTTTTGGAGATTTTTTTTTATGTATGATTTTTTGCGTTCCCATAACTGTTGATAGTCTTTGTATTTTTCCATAATTCTCGTTTGCTTCGTATATTCAATTTGCTGTTCTTTGTGAAGGCTATCGAGCATTGTTGTCCTCTGAATCGTAGTATTGAATCCATTTTTGCTTGTGCCAGTTTGATTAAAAGGGTGATTTTCAGGTAAAGATGGCTATTTGAGCTCCTCATGTTTCATGGGTTACCCATATTTCGTTAGAAATTTCTTTCTGAACTACTGGGAACCAACTATATCATAGTTTTCTTTGATAGGACGGCTAACAGCTGAAGATTCATCAACTGCTTATGAGTCTTGGAACATATTGTGAGTGATCGCAGACTTGGAACGTTGTTTGAGAGGTTTGATTAGAATGAGCGGTCCTTTCATTCTTAAATTTATTGAAGTGAGTATTAAAATTTATACCTTCGTTATAATCGTTAGGATGGAGATCAAAAGAAACCCAATGGGTCAAGCTTATCACCAGAAGCAAAGTAACCTCATGCAACCATTTCTCAACATCTCCAAAGCCTCCACACCAGTCAGAACCAGAGTGGTCAATCCCCATGTTCAGCCGAACTCCACTCCAATCAGTGTGAGCAAGATTGTTGGAAATATACACAAATCCCCTAACAACAAGGAAAATTATCGCAGCAATACATACAAGACAGAAAGGTACTTACTATTATTATTCAGCACGAGCAAAAATTTCATGAAGCAGAGTGATTGTTAGAACAGAATAAACTTGAGTCCCATATTGGCTCTGAATCGTAAACTAAATGAAGGTCCGAGATACAATAGCAAAAAATCTCTCACTCCCGAAGCACACAACAAGATCATCCAAGAGTATGGAGGGTATGAACATGACAGTAGGGACAAACCTTCAGGAAATTTTAGTAAGATAGGATCACTGAATGACTCAAAAGGAATGGTCAACTACAACAGTGCTTCTAGCTTGAATAATTTAAGAGGATCAAACTGCTTCAAAGCTTTGATTGAAACTAGAAATAAAAGTCCGAATAGGTTTGAAGGTAACAAGCTTATTTCCAGAAAGGAAAATATAAATAATATGAAGGAGTCTCTGAGCTCAACTCAGCTATTCAAGGCAGGGTCATAAAGCAAAGGCAGACTTATGTAGAGCAGATCTTTTGATCAACTGAGAGGACTCGGTAGCACAGGAATGTAGTCCAGTGAGGTTAAATGCATGAACAACGATGGAAAGAGGGTATAAATAGTAGTATGTAGGCAAAGTATCGAGTGGTGAATGATGAAGATAATCAAAGTGAATAGCATCAACTTTATTACTGCTCCAAGTGCACCATTCCTTTAGTTCAGCAGGGGTTTATTGTTGAAGAGATCGGCAAAGTTACAACAAACTAACAGCAAGGACATCCTGATTTTGTTCGTTTAAGCTAATACCGATCTGAGTTTGAAAATGCCAAGAAAAATGCAGAATGTGCACTAATGGAACTCAATGAGAAAGAGGATGAAGAACTTTAAAAATTAGATCAATACTATTCGGCTATATTTGAATACTTAGACAGACAGCAGATGGCAGAAAAAAGAAAGATATCTGAATTCTATAAACAGGTACCCCTTGGTATATTTAGAAAAAAGCATCCCCTGAAAATTATGTTAGATAAATCAACTAATCTATTAACAGTATCTCATAAATGATATCAAATCAACGTTTGAAAGCTTTCAAAATCAATTAATTAGAAGACATCCTCGCTTAATAACCAAACTTTGATAAGACTGTTGATGCTTGCTGCTTTGATGCCGATCCACAAATATTAGTGGATAAGTTCATCAGGGTTTTTTAGGACCAGTTGAAAATTCAGATTGGCTCTCCAAGCAATCTTAATATGCTCCAAAGCAGAGGAAACGACCTTATCCACAATCGAAACCACGCGATGAGATTCAGTTTTTAAAAGCTGATAACCGAAAACAATAACAAAAAAGCAATCAGGGAAATTATGAACCCTCTCGAAGAGGTCGAGTAGGAAAATGAGCAGGAGGGACCTTAAATTAAAAAGCAGGAGCATACAGCCTTCCGTGACTTGTTCCCTGAAGGTGATGGATAGCACCTCAATACTGACATTTACTCTCCAACTTTCAAGAATATATGATTTGCATGAATACATACTATCATTTCCCATAGTCAATCAAAGAAATCATCCTGTTAAACTTGATGAGGTCCCAGATGTATCTTTTCTAGCTTCTACGTTTACTCAGCCTCAACATTTAGTTTTCTTTCTGTTTTCAATTTTGCTTGAGTCGGTTGCTCACTTCTGTTCTTTGGTTCTTCCTCCTCCTCCTCAACGTAAATATCATCTTCATTGTTTGACTTTTTGAATTTTTCTTCAATGAAATCTCTGGCTTTCTATTTTTTACTTTTTGTCTTTTTTTTAAGTTATAATGATTATCTTTTCGAAGGCTTTTTAGCTGATTGACAAATTTAGGGCTTTTCTTCTTAGGGAGGATGATTTGGCACTTTTTTTTGCCGCTCTTCATATTTTTATTATGTGTCTTTCACTTTTTTCTTAGCTTTTTTTTAGGGAGCTATGCCTTGAGCTACATGTTCTTATTGTTTATGAACCTATGAGTGCCACCTGAGGCCTAATTCATCGTTAGCAACGTCTTTTTGACATTTGGGGCAAATTTTGAAGTAGGCCATACTTTTGGTCAGGGTGAAAAGTTCCTTCTTGTAATGATCGTTGAGTTCCGAAGCGAAATCCATGAAGAGTTTCTGTCTAAAGATAGAATTACATCCATATCAGTGACTTGCTCTCTCGCAGCGAGGTGAAGTGTATTTTTGATTGACTGGAGGATTTATGGCTTTTCTTTGTAAATTTATTCATATTCTTGAATGAGGTCATTTTTTATCTTTGTTAGGACTTGTTTGGGGATAAATTGTAACAAAGTGTTGATGCTTTAGGCGAAAGTGATGTTTATCTGGCTAAGGTTATTCAAATATCTGATTTGCTCCTCAAAATCGTATGAACTTTTCATACTTTATCTCGGTGTCCAATAATAATCAATTATAAAATCCAAGGTCAATTCAAATATCGGACATCACTTCATCACTCCTGATTTTACTTTCGCTTGACAATATAACTTTTCCCAATGGAGTATTACTAATTTGACTATTTATTCATTCTACCAGAATTTGAA
>Ga0100385_1002842_pt1 | contig 15919 bp, 7 predicted proteins | sample CryGeymeta201509_FD_81543 | JGI IMG/M metagenome (GOLD analysis project Ga0100385, IMG submission 81543) | Groundwater microbial communities from Crystal Geyser aquifers in Utah, USA - Crystal Geyser metaG 2015-09 | ecosystem: Environmental > Aquatic > Deep subsurface > Groundwater | place: USA... | reverse complement strand
CTCGTGGGGAAATTTAATGCCGCTTGTGAAAGTACTTCAAATAGGGAAGAAGTAGTAAAAAACTCTTTAAAAAATAATGTGTACAACAATATTATACAGGCCGTAGATAAGGACGATGACTCAGGCCCTTCTGAGCTACTTTCAAAAAATATTCGAACTGCTAATGACTTTCCTCAAAAAATGTTAAATCACTGTGAAAGTATTTGCGAAGATAGCTCACCATACCCAAAGTCGGGGTGTAAGATTAAAGATCCAACTATCTTGTATGAAAAATATCATTGTGCAAATGAGAATAAATCTTTTGATGAAAATCTTATCTGCGCCTTTGTTGATGTCGAAAGAAGCAAAATAATAGAAGAAGAAATTCTTAATCTCGCTAAAACAAAGAATGAGAGAGAACTTAACGAAATTATGAGTAACTCAAACTCTCACTTTAAAAAGGAGAGTTTTGCAAAGCTTATGAGATTAGATACAGCTAAGAAAAATAGGGTTTCACTATTAGATAAATTTCTCGATGGTAAGCCAAGCCATCTAAAAAAAGAACAGGGGAATGTCGAAGTCGCAAAGACCAACTCTGATATTTCAATTGATCTTAATAAAGCTAATAAGATAGTGAGAAGAGAAATTGTTCAAAATAATGATATGGCAGCTAGTAATACAGCTCTTACAAATAAACTCCCAAGTCAGAAGGCTATTTCATCTTCAGCATTCCAATCTTTCTCGATGAGTACGGGAAGAACAAAAATAAATACGATCAAAAAGGAAGAAAACTCACTCAAGTCTAATAACGGAAATACAGGAAGTACTAAGCATCTTGAGAGTATTGATAAATTATCAAGTTTAATGGACCGTTTAGATAATGCTCAAAAAAAGGCAAGTGAAAAGCTTTCAAAAGTTGAAGCGTATAATAATGTAGAAAATTCAAATCGCTCGAGAGCTCTTGCTAACTCATCAACAAGCTCAGTACGAGGGCCTCATAATAGTAACAGTCAATCGATGAATAATCGTGTAGGCGCTAGTCAAAGTGGAATAGTGGCCGCTCCAAATTCACCCGCAATTGAGTATGAGAAGAGAGTTGATGCTCCAACTGATCTTATTGGAAAGGGTTCTAATGGAATCGCCGCGAGTGATGAAAGGGGAGCTGATACTTTAAAAAGTAAGATCAATTCGTTGTCCTCAATCTCTAGACTCTTTCAAGGTGAATTTTCAAACGCTCTCGTAAAACCTAAAGTTAGTGATGACGTTTCTCTTCTTAAAAGAGTACAAGTTCCTGATAAGATCAAAATGATTGATCTTGCGATGCTTTTAAAAAACACTTCTGAAATTAGTCCAGGAGAGGCATTTATTCTTTATGAGTTAGTTGAAGGAAGGCGAGTCGAGGTTACTCTTGTCCCAACTTTTACACGTCTTGGACGCAATGACGTTTTTACTGGTTATCGTCCATTAGCAGTTGATTCGAGTAATAAATTTCTTGTAAAGAAATTGACTGCACATAAAAATTTATTCAAAGAAATTTAGATCACTTTGTTGAAATGGTAATAACCTTGTGTTCTTTATTTGAGTCAATAATGATATTTTGACTATCTATAATAACGATTCCTATTCGTGATACTTCACCATTTTCTGAGTAAGTAAATTTTGATATTTTAAGCTTTGCCGGTAGGGCACTTGGAAAAAAGTCCATTAGCTTGATTAGGTCTTCTGTTTCTTTGTAGGTTGAATCCGTATCTTTTAAGAGATTTAATGCGTCATCAATTGTTGCGTCTTGAGTTGAGAGATTTGTAATTTCTCCATATGGAAATATCTTGTGTGCAAGGTTTGATATTTCGATATCATTCTCTTCTTCTAAGCAGTCAGAATTTACATCAAAGACCACCTCATTTGAGATATTGATTATCTTCGTTTGATTAAATTTAAGGCAATCTGTAGCCTCAAGTGCAAACGTAAGGTTGGTAAAAATCAAAAATGTAAGAAGAAGCTTTATCATGACGTCATTCTTGCAAACTTTTGAGATTTTTTCAAGAATCTTTGTTTAAATTTACTTTTTTACAGGAATTACCATATGATCGCGATTTTCATATCGAGTACCACCCCAAGTCTTTGAAAATAGGCCTGTTTTAGGGTTGAGATAGGCCTTGAGATAGTAGTTTCGTTGTTGAGTGATGGATTTCACTGTAACTTCATATTTTGATGGAGAGTGAATACGGTCAATTCTTATGTCGACGATATTTAATAGTTGATTTTTCTGCTTAGTAATTTCTCTTATCTGATCTAGTTCTTCTTCATTAATGAGTAGTGATTTTTCCTCGTTTCTGTCTTTTGTTTGCTTATTTTTGGAAACATCTTCGTTTTCTGTATCGACTTTATTTTTTTGAGTAGTTTCTTTTTCTTCTTTATCTTCTTTTTCACGTGCAGTCGACAAAGGGGATGTTCTTTGCTTACTATTTTGATTTTGCCAAAGTACATAGAGAATAGATGTAATTAATAAAGCGAGGATAAATGCAATTGCTTTTTTCTTATTTGTCATTTCTTATTCTGCAATTTCAAAGATTAAACTGATGATATTAAATGGTTCTTCTGTTGCATACTTCCAATCAGAATAATCATCACCGACAAGGGATGGAATTGTAATTGATTGATCATGATTACAATCATCACAGTTTGTAAACGTCGTTCTTAGCTTACATATAACTTTAGTTCCATAGGGAATATTCTTATTAACTTCAAAGTAGATGAGATTGCCTCTTGTGAAGCGAGGATCTCCATTAGCATCTTTTGTTGATTCTAACCAATTTGATTTTGGATCGATTTTTGAAAGATTTTGATAATCAGCACCTTTGATGGCACGGAACATACAGGTGCTCGTGTCTGTACTATCGAGGCAATCTTTGGCCAGTAATCCATTATCGGTCTTCATTTTTTCAAACCATGCCGTTTGGGAAAGAGTCTTTGTTGAGGTGCCATCGTTGTACTCAAGCATACACACTGGCATCAATCGGCCGCCATCACTAAAGTTTGTACTTGTTGTTGGAGTACAAGTCACACCACCTTGAGTTGCAGAAGGAAATGCATCACTTAGGTTCGAGCAAGGTTTACTATCTTGCATATATGCCCAATCATTGGCGAGGACTCTTACTCCTCCCATTGTCGAATTTGAGTCATTGTATAAGTTTACAAAAACTCCAACGACTTCACCTGGGCTGATCTTTCCATTCCCGTTATTATATCCAAAATTGGCGGGAGTTAGTGTCGAGATTGTATTGATCTCTATTTGATTCGAACTTGCCATCCCTTCAATAATATCAATAATTGTTTGTTGATCGTCAAAAATTGTATACTTCGAGTATGTTGCCCTACTTTCGAGTTGTAAAAGTGACTTCGATAAAAGTTCGGACTTCTTTCTATTTAATGCATTTACTTTTGTAATGCCGCTTGCCCATGGAGGAGCAACTCCATTGCCATTATCATTGTAACTTCTAAAAAGAAGCAACCCGTATTGATCAAGAAGTGACTCGATATCATCAGTCGTATAGTTTCCAGAAGGACAGGCGTAGTTACTATTGACGACATATATATTTTTTAAATACTTCGCAATATATTGAGAAATTTTTCTAAAGGTAATTGGATTTACAGAACGAAGCCATTCTTTAGATAGTGCTGGATTCATATTAATTGTATAATTCACTGTTCCGTTTAAACTTTCATTTCCTGTTGACGTAAGATCACCAAGTTCAGAAAGAGTTTCGTTTAATATATGTGAAACTGCATTCAATGACGCTGCTTGTGTGAGTGAGCATTTATCAACGAGATCTTCCGTTAGAGCAGTAAGGTAGTGGGAAATAATCTGACCTGCGTAGTGAATATCTTCAAACTTTGAAGTTGGACTATTTGGATTATAAGTTAAGTAATCAGGATAGGAGAGTCGACCTGTTTCATCAGGAGAAAGTCCTGCTGCGTGAAGCGGATCATCTTCTTTCATCGGTCTTGAGGCATCATTAAAACGTCCTGCTGCCCATTCTCCAAAGTGTGTACGGCTAGTCATAAAGTAGCTGAAAAAATCAGCGATCCCTTCATTAAGCGCTCCACCTTCGTCATATGAAGAATATCCCAAAGAACTACGATTATTAAATGTTTCAGTTGGATTAGTATCGTAATGAGCGGCCGCGTTTCTCATATTCATCATAAGATCAACAACTGTGTGTCCGTATTCATGGTAAATAATTGAAGCGTCTTGGGCAAATTTAACTCGATCACTATAAATTGAATCATAACCAAAACAAAGAACGAAAAGTCCTGAGTCATAGTATGCATTATCTTGCACGCCACAGTCAGCATATGCAGTTAGCCCAGTTCCCTGTCTGACAGCAGCACTTCGCGTGAAGAGACTCTCTGGTAAACTCGAAGGGTAAGGAGAATTAGGGTCCGTAGGATCTAGGTATGGTGTTACAAATCCTGAACTTAGTAATCCAGATAAATTTCCAAAGAATTTATTCATCATCTTACTGATATGGTGGAATACATTTATTTGTAGAAACTCGGAACTCAACACTGGGTAAGCCCATCTTGTGTCGCTATTTACAAACGGTTCAATATTTTCATCTTCTGTTACAATTAAGCAATCGACTTGCCACGTACAATCTTTGGATAATGTTGTTCTCGTTGTTATTGCAACTGGCTTACTTAGTAGTTTTCCAAGATCATAATCTTGAGATAGACTTGCGTTTCCGGAAAGTACAATCGGGTTATATGTTAAAACTCGGCCATAACCAGGGCTAACAGAACTTTTTGAGTTTGATACAACTGAACTTGAACTTGTTGATCGGTTTCTTGGTTCGACGCAAGAACTCAATAGCACTACAGAAAGTAGTGCCATGAAAGTCTTTGAATATATTTGTCGCCAACGTACCATTACTTGAATCCTCTTGATTCTTATTAAATCTTAACTATCTTATCGGAAATTTGTGAATGGACTAAAGCCATCATTATCACTTCCAAGTGATTGCATCATACCTTTTGGATAGTTGTTTTCTGTAATACTTGCACAGCTTGTTCCTGAGTAATTTTCTCCGATAATCATGCTGTTCTTTTGTGTCTTTTGTTTTTCCATTAATGCTAAAAATTTAGAAGCCTTGTTAACATTTAAATTATTCTCTGGTTTTCTTTCCTTCTTGGAAGATTTAACACAGCTGTCATAACGACTTTGATTTAATTCTTTCTTGTCATTATTTCGTGCTTTAGCGTCGCAGTCTGCATCAATTTCATCATCTGACTTTGCGCTAACTTTACAAATATTCCCACCTTCATCTTCATTGGCCTTGGCAAAAGAAGCGTAGCTCTTTAACAAGTTCATATAGTAAGTATAGATTTTTTCTTTTGTCTCATCTTCAAATTTCTTTTTTGGGTCCTTGAGGTAAGCTTTGACTTCCTCAATTTCATCCTCAGAAAGATTGTCTGGCATATCGGCGATTAGCTTCTCTTTTAGTTCTTCTTGCAAATCACTTCCGCTTTGACCAGCACCATCACAATACGCTTCATATATCTCAATCTTTGTCGGCTTTTCTTCGTCTGAATTCGTTGTTGACTGCTGACATGTTTGAATGAAGTCGACCATATCTGGGTTTAAGAGGTGAGCGGACTCACTAACTTTTTCAATCAGGTCATCAACTTGTCCATCACCTGTACACTTAAGTTTGATCTCTGTACAAAGCGCTCTTCTTGTTGAGTTATTCTGATTGGCCGTTTCAGCTGCATCGGCAGCCATTTTTTGCATCTTTTGTGCCTTTGACTTAATATTTTGATCACAATTTGAGATGATATCTCTCCATGCATTAAGCTCTTCAGTCCATTTCTTTTCATTTCCTGCAATAATTTCATTTGCTCTTTGAATCTGTGAAGAAACACTATCGCTAATGGCCTTCTTGATTTCTGCGACATTTCGTTTCATCTGCTCTTGCATTTCTTTCAAATTGATTTGTCCACCCTTAATACCTTTAAGTAGGACTCCTGAAAGCTCAGTATCAGTAATTGGCATATTAATTGTTTTAACACCAGCTGGTATTTGGTAACCACTTTGAACAGGTATACCATATGCCGCTCTCAACTCTGGAGGTATTCCACCAGGAAATAATTTTGCATGAAGAGTTTTTGTCATACTCTCAGCATATGCATTTATATTACTAACGATTCCATTTGCTTGTTGTTCTAAACTTGCAACAGCTGCGTTGTAAATATCTGCAGTTTGTTTAAGTTTTGCAGTCTTTTGAGTTACATAGTTTTGAGCAGTCAGTTTACAAGCATTCACTGTATTTGAACAATACTCAGCGGCTTTAAAGCAAAATGAACCTGAGTCTGTTGAAAAAGTATCTCCCGCAGAACATTGTGTTGCTTTTGGAGTCTTTCCATTACAAGTCATCGCTATTTCACGTGCTTTTGCTTCGATAGAACCATACTTTGATCCCGAGTTTGAAGGTGACTTTAAGGTGTCTACTTTCTTTTTAATTTTTGCTATTTCTTCTTGAGCTTGTTCAGCATATTTCTTATAGAGTGCTGCGGAAGTATCACCATTGGCCGGTTTTAGTCTTCCATCATAAATCAAATTACACTCATTTTTTAAGTCAGAATAGTACTGAGAAAGTGTTTTCTTCTGTGTCTTATTATTACTATCTTTTACACTAACTACAATGTTGGTACTATTAAGATTTTGAACACCTTTTTCTAAATCACTTATTGTACTTGCACCAAGTAGGTTACTGTTAGCATTGTCTTTGAAGTGTTTTAATGTATTTCCTTTTCCACCTGTTGCAGAATCCTCGAAACTACCAATAACGTTATTTATTGTTGTTGAGTAGGCAACACTATTTGTTCCTTGCATACAGTTTAAGATAAATTTCTGCTTATAATTTGTTGACGCTTTATTAACAATGTCATCAAGTTCAACTTGAAATGTTGGGGATTGAATATCTGGAATTTTTGTATCAACTCCAAGCTTACTTAAAACAGCATTAGTTCTTTGAATATCTAGTTTTAAAGGAGCTAGCTCTTCTGTTAGTGCAGCTTTTATTATTCCTGCATGTTCGATTCCATTAAAGAAAGTACTACCTTCAATGAAAGAAAGATCAGAACCTGCATTTTTTAGTTTTTTCGTAATTTTTGCTAAATCATTTTCAAAACTTTTCTTCTGTTCAGCAAGAGCTTTTCCTCTAAATTTATTAGCTTTAGAATCACTCTTAATATAATTATCTTGAAGTCCAACAAGTCCTTTTCCTTTTATCAATGAATTAATATCTCCACCAATTAGATCATTACACTCTGTTGGAAATTCTTTTGTAAAATCTCTATTTTTAAAATCTTGATTTTGCTTACCGCCACCACCATTAAGTTCAGCGTGAAGATCCTTCATTGTTTTTAAATTGGTTTGCTGTGTATTTTCAAAATTCTTTCTTACCGCATCAAAGGCATTAAGCATTTTCTCAAGTTCTCCAAGCATCGAATTTGCACTATCTTGAAGATCATTTACTGAGTTTGTTAAACATTGAGAACCTACGGCTGAACCAGTATTTTGAGCACCACCAATATATTTCTTGTACATATTGATATAGTCTTGCCCAGTCGTCATTAGGCCTTGGGCCATAAAGTCTGGCGCACTTTCCTCACATAGGTTTGAAGGTTTAGCCGTTTTATCAGGTGGAACAAGACAGTTTGGAAACATGAAGTGTCTAATTTGCCCAGATGAATCAGCTCCGATATTATTTCGTGAGTCGATTTGTAGAGTTTGCCATGCTCTAATTTGGTCAGGGGTACCTGTTGACTGTGGTTGCATTTGATTTGCAAGTTGTGTTACTCCACTAAAAATTTGTTGTGCAGCATTGGTAACATTACTTCCACTATTTCCTGAGAAGGAATCCATAACTTCACCTAGAATATTTGCAGGTCCTGCAATAGCTGGAAGTGAAGACATCGATAGAGATAAGCATGTCGTATATGCACAAAGCTTTCTCATCGTTTTTTGAATATTTATCTTTCTCTTGTGAGTTGACCTTTTCACTTCTTTTCCCCTAACAAAGATTTCAATACCTTAGGCGTATCGGCTATCATTGGTACAACTTTATTTTATCAATGTTTAAAGAATCCCCATAAGAAATAGGGTATTTTTGTCTCCCTCTTGCTGATTTTAGGCCCTATTAGGTATAATTTCTTTAATAATTTCAAATAGTTGATTATGTAATTAAATATATGTCTAAGAGGTGAGCTCGTAGAGAATGAGTGGCCATAATACTTGCCACAAACTACGATATGATAAAGTTTTCAATGACTTAGAAGGGGACCATTCTTGACAGGATTTCGAAGATTTACATCGGTAATAATAGACTTTTCTCTAAGTTTTCTTCTTTCTTATATTCTATTGAGTCAAGCATCAATTTATTTAAACCTTCAAAAATATGGATTAATGAACGCCTCTTGGTCATTAAACGAAAAACATACTGCTCTTTGTGTAATCATATTCTTTGTGATCAGGTTTTACTTTTCGCTTTTTCTTAAAAGAAGCTTCGGACAGTTAATATCTGGGCTAAGCTTTAATGGCCATGACAGTTTACAAGTTCGTATTTCAACCTGTCTAAGAAGTTTGTGCTTGCCACTATTTATCCTTCTTGTTCCAATTGACTTTATTCTTTCAAAATTTGATAAGAAACCATTTTCTGATATCCTGTTTGGTACAGAACTCAAATCTTCAAACTCAATTTTGTCTCTTTTGATCGCTACTATTTCTTCTTTCTCTCTGGTTATCATCTCTTTCTTTGCCCCATTTTTATATAATGCTAGCTATCTTTTAAAACCTAAGGTTTCTATCATTTCAACTAAAGAAGTTCCAATCTCAAAAAAAAGAAATTTTGATTTATTTGAAAACTATGGAAGTAAGTCTCTGCTCTTTATGACATTTACGGATCTTGATGAGGGACGTTTCAAAGTTAATCCTTCTTACGAAATAAGAAGAACAAAGGGCACTCTTATTTATCGTCCAATTGTTTCAATATGGGACAAGTCTTTAGGGCTCAAGGGTATATTTAAAATCAATAAACGTTTCGATTTTTATAAATTAATAAAAATAGTTAAAGAGAATTATCCTCTTTTTTCAAGTTTCTATCCCATTTTGAGTAGGGAATTTGACGGATTCTCAGCGGTGAGTGATGAAAAGGAAGATTTAAAGATATCTTCAGTTGCTCAAGGTGAATTATTCGAACTTTTGACAAACTCATTACTTGCGACACCTCTTGGCAGTATTGAGTTACTAAAGAAGGGGAGATTGAATATATTTCCTTATCTTATCTTAAAAGACCGTCTCTTTACTTTGTTAGGAAAAGAAAATTCTCAGGAAATAGACTTTGTTCAACGTGGTGATGAGCTTTTTATCCGCACTATTTTTCAAGATGATTTTAGTAATCAGTATCGAGAAAGATTCTTCACTTACAATGAATTGCGCCCAGTTATTTACGAAATTATTTGGGAGAAAAATAGATTTGATAAAGAGGTGAGTGAAGTTTTTAGTGCAAACTTTTTTTATAAGGCCAAGTGGGGATCGAAGGTTACAGAAGAAGCCAAACAGTGGGAGAAGGACTATTTATTTAATCCAATATCTATCGTCGATTTTATTGGTTATAAAGATTTCTCTGAAGCTGGTTTAAAATCATTTGAAAAGTACCTTCAAGAGCATTACTATAAACAAGGTAGAGAAGCTTTCAATCAGAGTAGTGAGTACAAGAAACTATTCGTCGCAAGTATGCAAAGAATATTCGTTGTCTGGCAGTTGAAGATGAAAGAATCAAAAGTTCCTTTTAGTAAGGTGACGGTAAAGAAATACACTGATATGATGAGGGCCCTACAGCTAAATGATCTCAAATTTTTTGGTATAAATGATGACAAATCTAACTGATATATTTTTTGGTGTAATCTATGGACTAATACAAGGACTATCAGAGTTTTTACCTGTCTCAAGTTCTGGTCACCTCGCCTTATTTCCTATTCTCGCTCATTTTAAAGACCCTGGTCTTATTTTTGACTTAGCAATGCATGTCGGAACAGCTCTCGCTGTATCTTTATATTTCTACAAGGAATTAATTCGAATCACAAAGTCATTCTTTGCATTTATTTCTGGAAAATCTAAAGATATGTATGGATTAAATTTTGTTGTGGCGACATTTTTTAGTGGTGTGTTTGCTCTTCTTTTGAAGGATTATGCACAAGAAGTTGGACGACATAGTGGTCTAATTGCATTCAATCTAGCTTTCTTTGGGATTCTTCTTTATCTCTCTGATCGATACTTTAAGCAAGAATCAAGTCCGCTATCTGAAATGGCTGGACTTAAAGTTTCGATTATAATTGGTCTGGCCCAGGTTCTTGCTATTTTTCCTGGAGTTTCTCGTTCGGGTATTACAATTACAGCAGCAAGATCAATGAAGCTTGATCGCCACGATGCTTCTTCATTTTCATTTCTTTTAAGCTTACCTCTAATCATCGCTGGAGCAGCTCTCAAATTCTATGAGATAAGGGAGACTGGGGCGCAATTCTCAATGGATATGTGTCTTGTTGGAATGGTTGTTTCTTTTGTGACTGGTCTGGTAACGATTCATTACTTCATGAAGTTAATTCGCAAAATTAATTTTTGCTACTTCATGTATTATCGAATTTTTATTGCTATTCTTGTTGTTGTTTTAACCTAGTTACAGTTAAATACTGTATAGCCGGCACTTAGTAGGTTGTTTGCAACATCTTCAGGCACACAGTAAACATGGTTATTCCACTTTAGACCTTCGCTAAATAGAGTCGCTAGGCCAACCTCATCGTCTGATGATAGGTTCTCAATGAATCTATTAACATTTGTAAGTTGAGCATCATCAGCGATATTGTTGTACTTGTAGCTTCCGTAAGCGATTCCATAAGCGAGGTATCCACTTGCACAGATTCTCTTTTCACACGCTACTTGCACTGCAACAGCTGCATCTTTAATTTCACCAGTTCTAGTGTCAAAGCTTGTTGATGGAAGCTCTTGTGCTTCACTTGATACATATCTATTTAAATAGATTGAAACATCGTTATAGTTTCTAAGTGCACACTTCTTTGTTGTTGGATTCACATAACCAGTACAACAAACAGTATCACTCTCTGTATCTGCAACATCACTACCTGCTGGTAGACAACAAGAGAATGTATCATCCGAGAAAATTTGCTTTGTGGATGCAGTCATTGCTGTTGAATCGTTTGCCTTAATATACCTTAGGTTATTACTATCAATATATTCAGACTCTGTTTCATTATAAGTATCAGTAATAAATCCTGGTACAAATGAAGTTGGGTCAGATTCACAAAGGTAGTCTGAAGTTACTGCTGCACTTGGATCATTAATGGCCACATTTGGGATACCAGTTAGTTCAAAACTACTAAACCACTTGTTTAAAGTAGATGCTTCAGTTGTCGTTATTTCTCTTGATGTACATTGTGTTGGATCAAAAGGATCTGTACAGTTAGTCTTTGAGATATCTGTATAATTTAAACATTTAAAATTTGTTACACTTGGTTTTTGAAATTTTTCTGGTTTCCAGTCGTGTCCACTTGGGATATTAGAAGAATTTTGAAAGTTTCTTACCCAGTTTTCTGAACAACATGTACGTTTTGCAATTGTTGATAGGGCCTCATATTGTTTAAGAAAGTCATCCATATCACTACATGTTCCTGTCGAACAAGTATCATCAACAGCAACTTGCATATTTTTTACTGTTCCATTTTGTGAAACAAAATATTTTGAAGAGGAAGTTCTACTGTATCTTGATGGACTTGACATTGAAATCTCTGTCCCAGGGATAAGAGCGTTGTTAACTGCAACACTCGATACAGATCTTTTTGATTTAGATTCAATTCTCATCGCAATATCTGTTGTTGGAATAGTAATCGTTTTGTCAGTCTCACGACAACATCTGTTATTTCTAATATCATAACTGGATTCTGTTGTTTTAGATGGTTGAGAACACACGAGGTTTTCTTGCCAAAATAGAAGTTCATAAATATTTAGTGAACTTCCTAAGTCTGATGAAGAAATTGATTTGAGCTTGTCGGCTATATTCTTTGATGGTCCACAGTCAAAATCTGTGAAGCAAGTACTTCCTGGAGCTCTCAAGCATGAGTTTTGATTGAGAGAGACAGAAGAAATAATTTCAGAGTCAAAGTTCTTTGTTATCTTGTCATCAATTAATCCTTCATCATAGAAGATATCTAATTGTTTTGTACTGAGATTCTGTGTTGCTGCAAGAACTGAGATTGCAGAATCATTTAGTCTTGTTGTTGCTGGGCCACTTTCAAGAATAGCATAATTACCATCAGTATTAAAGACAGGACATGAGTTATAAAAAGCGCTGTCAATCCCGCTAACTGCTGTTATATCCATTGTTTTTCCAAGATTATTTACTGGATCGCCAATTGAAGTTGGAGAAGTTGAAAATAAATCATTGAAAAATGGGTTCTGATTTGCATCGGTAGTGTCACCATACATTGCTTTTCCAGGAAGACAAATACCCGTCACGTTATTATTTGATAATATATTTACGACATATGGATCGATGCTGTCTGTACCTTGATAATTTTCTCCACGACCAATAAGTGGAGCTTGCAATCCAAAACTTGTAACTTCAGTTGCATTTGATTGTAAGTTTCTAATTTTTACCGATTTTCCGTATCTATTTATCTTTGTATTAAATACACTCGGAGTCGATGAGCCAGTAAGAGGCTGACAGTAGTTATTTGCTGAGCAGCTATTTAATCTAACACTGGCAGTATTTGAATAATTAGTCGAAGCATTTAGACCTGATAGAGAAGGTGAACATAGACTTCCTTTGCCCTTGTAAACACATCTCTTTGTTGACCCTGTATAAGTTCCTGTGAGAGATAATAATTTCTCTATAGAAGCATTTGGATAGTAGAGTTCTGTAGCGTTGTCATCAAATTTTGGATAGCGTGATGATATTGTACTAACATTTTCACAAGCATAATCCCAACCAAGAGCGGCAGCGCAGTCACTGTCTTTATTACATGAGTGTACTTGCTGGCATTGAGCTCCATCAGATTCAAAGTCTGTTGTAGGAAATGAGTTAGGTCCATTTATAGTAGAGTCTTGTATTAGGACATTATATGAACTTTCACCGTTTAGGTCAGAATAATATGAGTTTATTGCTAAAAATAGTTTATTAGAAGTCGCTTTAATCCTTCTTTTTGAACCTACCGAAAACCATCTAACACCATCAAATGAGCCAATTAAGCTTCCATAGTCAAATCCATACCAATCTCTATTATAGCCATTCGCGAAAAGGAAATGTTGTGTGCTAAGACGTCTTCTTCTTTGGAGATAAGTTGTTGTGTCATCAGTATGACTCCAAGGAAGCATTGTTGCTGGAACAAAGCACGCTCGACCAAATGAGAGGTCATCCGCACGAATTGAGTCTGATGAAGGAGATAGTTTACTTGCAGAAGCAAGATATGGCTTGTATCCACCGGCCCCATAGTAGAAATTGTCCGGAAATAATTTTGTTAATGATGAATAATAATCTGTACCACAGTAGAAGCAAGTTGAAAATGTACCATCTTCCGAAGAGATATCGTAGGTAACACCTTTTTTAACAAGAACTTGTTTTGCTGGCTGTGCGGATGTTGTTGAGTAAGTAAAGCTCCCATATATTTCATTGAAGCCAACATCCGTAGTTAAGTTATTTGGAGTTAGTAAATTGGAATTCTCATATTTGAAGGCCGTGCCCTCTTGTCCAAGTTCTGGTTTGTCGAGTATTTCAGCTGTTGTTAAATCGGTCTTAGCAACACCATTTGTTGTAAAATGACGGTGAGGAGTATTCTTTGTTGATACTACAACTTGTTGCTGAAGTGGAGGTTCAGGAAGATCGACTGGCGGGTATTTACACTCATAATTAATGACATTGCTATTATCATCAAGAACTTCTATAAGTGAACAATTATTTTTTGGACAAGCGCATAGCTCTCCAATTTCCTCGAGTGCTGTTTGTTTATAGTTTAGAACATTATTAAAGGTCGAGCTTGTGTCGACATAGTATGTAATTTTAACTTTCTGTTGTGGTTGAGCTGCTAAGCTTGAGTATGTGAAAACAACTTGGTTAGTATTTACTGAAGTCGTTGTGTTTGTATCTAGGTACCACTTGTCGAGGTCTGCTGTATAAAGCGCTTTTTGTGAGATATCAATTTTCGTTTTTTTTGCATCATCTACTGATACAATGATATCTCTATCTGTTGCAGCATATGCTGGTATCTTAAAACTATTTGTTGCCGGCCAGTGATCAGTAACTTTTCCAAGATCTTGTGACTGAATATATTCCTTATAGCACTTTGCAAGACTTGAGTTGATTAGCTCACAAGAGGCATCAACCATATATCTAATTTGAAGATCTTTGTACTTATTATCACTATCATAGGCCTTAGACAGTAAAACCTTTGTTGTATCAGTTAGGTTGTCATTTCGTCCAGATATCGTGACATTCCCGGTACCATCAACAGTTGAACTATAGATGACTTCTCCTTGATAGAGGACTTCCTTGATCGAATGAAGTGCTCCATTAGAGCCAGTATAGATTTCACTGAAATCTCGATCATCTTCGCCTGTTATAAATGGAGTGGCACTTGGCTGGGCATTTTCATATGTCGCTGTACATATACCCATTTCTCCTTCGATAGGTGTAGTGCACTCGTATAAATATTTTAGCTTTTGAATAAGTATTTGTGATAATTCTTCTGGTGTGAAGTCGTCTTCTTCTTCATCGTCTGATGTATCTGGATTTGTAGGATTTGTCCCACAGATATAATAAAACTGCGGGTAATTTTTCTTTGTAACTGGATCTGATGATACACTTAATAAGGCCGCTAAGTAATCGCTGTATTCTGAATCACTTGCAGAGTAAGTTCTTTTTAATGCTCCATCTTGAACACATTGTCCATTGATGCAGCAATTCAGTCCTAGGTTGGAACATTCTGAATTTGTTGTACATAAACCACCTGTTGAGGTTGAGGTTCCAAAATTTACCTTAAGTCCTAGAACTGTTTGATTAAGTGTTTTTGGAACAACCCCTAATGTCGTAGCAACTAAGTACTGTGAATTTTGATAACTAATATTACTACATGTAGGACAAAGTTCGTCGAGATCATAAACAAAGTCACCACCCAGTGTCGATGTCACTTTACTCGTGAAATCTAAACCACTACAGAAAGAAACGTTTTGTTCTTTATTAATTGTCTTAAAATTTAATGAATAATAATATTCTTTCGTATTAGTTGAAAAATTAATAATGCTTCTTGGAAGACCTGCGACAACTAAATTTCGTGAACCGACAACCCCAGGTAAACCAGTGTAATGAAAAACTGAGCATACTACAGTTGTTGGATTTGTTTGAACGTAAGAATTAATTGCACTACCTTTGAAATAGAGATTGTCATCAAAAGAGTAAGGCGTCGAAAAATTTGTCGCGTATTTTGTACCTGAATACTCAAAGTAGTTATTTGATGTTTCGTAAGTAGGATTATCTACTTCTGTAGAACTATCAGTGTCAGTTGTCGTTTTTTTCGCTCTATTCGTTTTACCTGAAGGTACACAGGAAGAGACAAGCGTTGTGATCGCAAGAAGAGAAATCAAAAATGTAAAAATCCGTTTATTATTCACTACAATTCCCTGAGTGTGCCATCTTCTTATCGAAAAATAAGCTAACTACTTAAATTTAATATAACTGACTTTTTAGGTTTTCTGATATTGCCTAGTCCAAGTGTTCGAAATTTCGTTAAAAGGTGGAGAGTTTGGAAAAAGCAGCGCCAATTCTTTAGGGCTCAGAAATAGAGAGTCTAAGTGCCAATCAATTTGTGCAATTGT
>Ga0100385_1002832_pt1 | contig 15988 bp, 11 predicted proteins | sample CryGeymeta201509_FD_81543 | JGI IMG/M metagenome (GOLD analysis project Ga0100385, IMG submission 81543) | Groundwater microbial communities from Crystal Geyser aquifers in Utah, USA - Crystal Geyser metaG 2015-09 | ecosystem: Environmental > Aquatic > Deep subsurface > Groundwater | place: USA... | reverse complement strand
TTCTAAACGTTAAAGAATAAAGAGAACCAAAAACTGCAGTGAGCATGAGATAGAATTCAACATATGCAAACTTTTCATTGAACATATCTTTTAACATCGGCACCGGCTCAAGCCCGACTTTACCGCTGTATTTATGATACCAAACTAAGAATGGAATAATCTTGTACATCTGCCCAACAACAAGCATTGAGAGATAACTAAAAATTATCATATAACCGTAAATGAGTGTGAGATTTAAAATGTTCTGGTAATTAATAAATGCTATAAAAGTGCCAAGCACGGTAGTTAATCCAAGCATTAAAAACGCATAAGATGAAAACTTCAAACCAATATCAAGTTTATTTCTAACCCTGTTTTTAAAAATGATATAAACCTGAACAAGGAAAAGCAAAATTCCCAATGTAATCATTGGAGTGAGTATGTAGTAGAGAAAAGTTGTGTCTTCATAATGAAAAATTGTATTGATGCCAAGTAGCCCGATATTGATAAGCCAGAATGCCCACTTTGCGTAAGTCGAAGCATAGCCGTGTGAAAGTGTGAACATCGGGATTAACTTGAATGAAACTCCCATTACAACCATCGAAACCCAACCAATAAAAGCAACGTGCGAGTGAAGATTTAAATATTGAAGATGATCGATTTTTATGTAAGGACTACCGAGATTTATTGTGAGCAGAAGCCCTGCAATTGCAGTTACAATGAGATAAAAAATTGCCGCCGCAAGATAAAGTCCGGTTATATTCCATTTCTTAACTTTCGTAAAAGTCATAATGATGTTAAAAGCAAAGATGAACATAGCAAGGTTCAACAGAATCGCGGAGAGGTTCATATAAAGTCCGGTTTCAAAATACCAGAAGCAATAAACCAAACCGATTACACCAGGTAAATAAATCCAGAATTGGAGCTCGGCAAGTTTTTCGCTGAACAATTTCGTTTCGAGTACAACCGGCACAAGCTGAAACATCGCACCGAAGATTATCATTGTAATCCAGCCAAGCGTAGCAATATGATTGATGGAAAGAATTTTTGGTTGGAAATGATGTCCGCTAATTGATAAATAATTGATTAATAAAAGAAAATTAAGAATGACAAATGATGCCATTGCTGCAATAAAATATTTTGAAATTATTTTAAATGGAGGGGCATAAGCAGAAACTATTGATTCGGATTGAATCATAATTAAGCTCTCCCACTTTTAGTAATCACAACTTTAAAATAGTTTTCTTCTATTTTATTTGATACTGCCTCGTAACCTCTTTCTTCAAGCTTCGGGTAAAGCATCATCGGTTCGCGGTGATGATGAACAAGCAGAACAGTATTCTCATCAACCTGTGATAAAGCTTCAAGGATTTTTATCATTGGTTCCGGCGGCACAAGTTCTCTCACATCTAATTCAATTACATTTTTATACTCAACTTCTTTGGATGATAACTTTTGCTTTGAAGGATTGACATCCTGTTTAATTTTTTCGTCCTTATAAAAATAAATTCTGAACATATTGTTTTCTATTTCTGTCCAATGTTCGAAACCTTGTTTACCCAAAACGGAATAAAGAGGAATTGGCTCGAATGAATTAATAATCAATAAAATTCCATCACTTTTCAATTCTTTTACAGCAGCCATAATATCTTGGAACGGATCTTTTCCCGATTCAATTACCGGTCGCACATCGAGCTGATGAATTTTATCGTCGCTGATATTATTAAGTATTTCTGGCTTTTGTTTAACTAAATTTTCGTTGTTCATTTTTTCACTTAAGTTTTGTTTAAGTTCAATTAAATTGTTTATGGATTTATTTAATTCGAAAAGGAGTGAATATAAATCCACCCCCGCAATTGATGCAGCTTGTGCAACTGTTACTCTGCCTGCCAATGCTTTTCTGAGAATTTTATTCTCAAGCTTTTTAAAGTGAGGGCTTGCTTTTATCAACACATCAAAAGTTTGAGGAAACTCGGCAAGCATCTTTGATATTTTCATATCTTTGGTAATCATATTAAAAGATGTCATCGCTCTTTATTTTTTAGAAATATTCACACGCCAAACTTCAGGACCTTTTTCAACATATTCCCAGCCAAACTGATTTGGTCTTTCAGCATTGAACTGATAATAAAGCGGCATCGGGTCATGATCATTTACTAATTGAAATCCTTCGCCATTTTTGAGTGCATCAAAAGCTGCAAAGATTGTTGGGTGTTTTTCACGCGGTGGAACGGGACGGATATCTAGTTGATTATTTGTCATTTCTTTTTTCTTTTTTTTATAAGATTAATTTTCTTCGGAGAAATTAATTAAAGATTGGGCGGATTTCCTTGACTTAAGTCAGTTTTGTTATCTTTAAAGAAAATGCGATAATTATTTGATGAATAAGGAGAAGAAGGCGGGGGATGGTGTTATTTTGCTAATTCTTTCAATCCTTTAAGGTTCTTTACAAATATTTTTTTCCCGTTAACACGAATGATACCCTCATCTTGCAATTTTTTAAAGGAACGCGATAGGGTTTCAGTTATTGTTCCAATGTATGCAGCAATTGTTGATTTAGGAATTGTTAGTTTAACAAAAGGTTCATGTAAATTTTCCGTGCCAGCTGTCTCCATTTCTTTTAATAAATATTTAGCCAAACGATTGGGAACTTCTTTTGATGATATATCTTCGAGCTGATTAATGATTGATTTTAATCTTTTCGCGAATCCTGCTAACATCTTTAGAGAAATATCGGGTTCCGCATAGATAAGCTCAAGAAATTTTTCTTTGGGAATGAAAAGAGTCAAACTTTCTTCAAGAGCTTCAGCGCTAACCGGATAATTTCCACCTTCAAATAATGGGATATCTGCAAAAGCGGTTAAGGGGCGCACAAGGTGAACAACTGATTCCTTCCCTTGCCGGGATATCTTAAAAACCTTCACACTCCCTTTTAGCAGAATATAAAATCCAAGATAAAAATCGTCTTCATTAAATATTCTATCGTGCTTATTAAAACTTTTTAATTTGCTAAACGAAGAAATATTTCGTAATTGCGATATGCTTAATTCAGAGAAAAAAGGAATGTCACGCAAAGTATCTTTATTTTCTATTAGCTCTCGATGCATCAAATTAAAATAATTTCTTAATTTTAATTAAATATAGTAATAAATCAAAATACATGACTAATCTCAATCGATAATGGACTAAAATAAATTCTTAATCTTAGGATTATATTTCATTACCGGAAGCAAATCAGTCGTTTTTAATTTCGATGGTATAAAAATTCCAATTGCGTCTTTTAAAAATACGCTCATTACAATGTTGAAGAAAAATAGAAGAAAGTAATTTCAACATCAAACCAGAAAGCGGAACAAAATATCTTAGCGTGGGGTGTCGGCATAAAAATAGCCAGTTCGTTAGCTACAGGTATAATCTGTGAATTTGCAGCAATATTGCTTTCCCTTGCAAACCGTTACAGATTCGTTTTGTAATTGCTATTTATAAATACCTTTTTTCTTTTTTAGCTCTGCCATATTTTTTCAAGTGAATATAAATGGTTAACTTTGCAAAACTTTTTTTGACAAATTGATAAGAGGAAATGAACTACTTAGACGATAAACCTAAAAGCTTTTGCGGAATATTCGGAATATACGGCAACATGCATGCTGCTCTGCATACATACTATGGTCTTCATGCACTTCAGCACAGGGGACAGGAAGCGTGCGGAATTGTTACAAGAGAAATTAATCGACAGGGTAAATCTCACTTTAACATCGTTAAAGGGGAAGGATTAGTCTCTGAAGTTTTTGCCGACTCATCTTTGTTCGGACAAGAATTAAAAGGGACAATTGCAATAGGGCATAACCGGTACTCAACGACCGGCTCATCTAAATCCAGAAAAAACATTCAACCATTTTTAGTCAATTATAGAATGGGAAATCTTGCAGTAGCTCATAACGGAAATTTGTCTAACGCCACTTTACTCCGTGAAGAACTTGTTAATGAAGGTGCAATATTTCAAACAACAAGCGATACCGAAGTTATTTTACACCTAATAGCGCGCAGCAAACTCGATAACCAGGTTGATCAGATTAAAGAAGCCTTATCCCGCGTACAAGGCGCTTATTGTCTTGTAATTATGACCGATGATAAACTTATTGCTGCACGTGATGCACATGGTTTCCGCCCTCTTGCTGTCGGGAAATTAAACGGCTCGTTTATGGTTGCATCCGAAACTTGTGCGTTTGATATAAACACCGGAGACTTTATTCGCGAGGTTGAACCGGGCGAGATGATCGTTATTGATAAAGAAGTACTCGAAACGAGAGAAATAAAATCGTACCGATTATCAAATGAAAAACCGCCCGCACAAAAACACTGCATCTTTGAATTTATATATTTTTCACGCCCTGATAGTTTTATATTCGGTCATAATGTCGATAAGATGAGACGCAGGCTTGGCAAAGTTCTCGCACGCAAACATCCGGTAGAAGATAAAGACGGAGATAAAGTTATTGTTATAAGCGTTCCCGATAGTTCTAATACAACTGCGCTCGGTTACGAACACGAACTTGAAAAAATGGGAATTAACTGCAGATTAGAAATTGGATTGATACGAAGCCATTATATAGGCAGAACATTTATCCAACCCGGACAAAAGAATAGAGAAATTGGTGTAAGAATTAAGTTCAATATAGTTAAAGGCGTGCTCGAAGGAAGAACTGTCGTTGTGGTAGATGATTCGATAGTTCGCGGCACTACATCAAAACAATTAGTTAATTTAATTAGAGAAGCAAATCCCAAAGCAATTCATTTGCGTATAAGTTCAGCGCCAATAATGCATCCTTGCTATTATGGGATGGACTTCCCCAGCAAGGAAGAACTTATTGCAAACCGTGAAGGCGGGGATATTAAAAGAATTGAAAAATACCTGGAGGTTGATAGTCTGGAATACCTTACCATAGATGAAATGCTCGAAGCAGTAGAAGAAGCCAATTGTCATAACTTTTGCACTGCTTGTTTTTCGGGTAATTATCCAACAATAATAGACCACAACTTTAAAAAGGAAATGTATGAGGTATAAACTTTTTGTCATTTTCGCTCTTTACATATCGTCCGTTTCATTTTCTCAAACTTCGTTATTTATAAAATACAAAAGTAACGTGAGTTTTGAAGTCGTAAATCAAAAAGTTCAATCTGATAAAGTTCTAAAAGATGACGAGACCATTAGGACTTTAAACGTTTCAATCAAAGTTAATCATCTTGCAAAAGGTATTATAAAAAACGATGAGGTACTTTCGCGTATTATAAAAGTAGATTTTGAAAATGAATCTGCTCTTCAAACTTATAAATCCATTTTGTCTGCCGATCCCGATGTTGAATACACACAAATCTCAAACGAATATAAAGTAGATTTCGTTCCCAATGACAGCCTCACCGGTGAACAGTGGGCTCTTGAAAAAATTAAAGCTTTCGACGCGTGGGATATTACTGCAGGCTCTGATACTGTGTTGCTTGCGATAATAGATACAGGTATAGATTATCTACATCCCGATTTAATAAATAAGATCTATATTAATATTGGCGAAACCGGAAAAGACAACCATGGGCGTGATAAACGCAGCAACGGTGTTGATGATGATGGTAACGGTTTTATTGATGATTGGCAGGGTTGGGATTTTACAGACCGTGTCGGTTTTCCGTTTGACTCAACCGGCGGCGATTATTTAAACTGGGATAACGATCCGATAGATGAAAATAATCATGGAACTTATATTGCCGGAATCGCCGGAGCCGAAGTAAATAATTTAACGGGAATAGCCGGCACAGCGCCTAATATAAAGATGCTGAACCTTCGCGCTTTTGATCCCGGAGGTTATGGCGAAGAAGATGATGTTGCGGCTGCTATTTTATACGCTGTGAAGTCCGGTGTAAAAGTAATTAATATGAGCTTTGGCGATTATTCTTTTTCTTATGTGTTGCGCGATGTTATTCGTTATGCATATTTACTAGATGTTGTTCTTATTGCAAGTGCAGGTAATTCAGGTTCAAATGAGCCTCATTATCCAAGCGGATATTCCGAAGTTATTTCTGTCGGAAATTCAACAGAACAGGATTACGTAGCAGGCGGTTCAAATTTCGGTTCTACATTAGACCTGGTTGCACCGGGTTCGGTAATCTTAACTACAGCCAAAGATAATAATTACGCTCTCATAAGCGGCACATCGGCTTCAGCGCCGTTTGTTTCAGGTGCGGCATCTTTAATTAGGAGTCTTGGCAATTTTACTAACGAAGAAATTAAACAGATGTTAAAATCGTCTGCGGATGATATTGGCGAAGCCGGATGGGATCTTAAAAGCGGTGCAGGAAGGTTGAATTTATTAAAAGCATTATCAGCAGTTGCTCCTTCTATAATAAAATTTAATTATCCTAAACAAGATTTTAGTACATTGAATGACACACTGAACATCAATGCAACTGTTTTATCGGCATATTTTTCAAAGTACGATTTACTTTATGGGACAGGGTTAAATCCAACTTCGTGGAATCAATTGCTCTCCAGTATTCAAAATCAAACATCCGGAGAAAATATTTATACTCTTCCGCTTCAAACTCTGCCTGATACTGCGTACACACTTAGACTTTTAGTTTACCTAACTAATGGTCGTACTATGGAAGAAAGGATAAACTTTTCCGTTAATCGCACGGCTCCTGTTGCGGAATTAATTTCTATCGGTCCAGCTTTCTATGGCGAGAAAGCTACTATCATGGCGGCGATGTACACAGATGAACCTTCTGTTACACGTATGTATTTTCGGAAGCTTGGCACGGCTGCCTTTCAATTTGTGACGCTCGATGGCTTTGCAACTAATAATCAGTTTGTTAAAAATTACCACTATGGTTTTATTCCCAAGCAACTTGTTGAACAAGGAAACTCATACGAGGTATATTTTGAAGCCGAAAATCTTGTTGGACTTAAGACTTTAATTAAAGATAACAATCAATATTTTATTTTTACTCCGGTGTATAACGCTGCTATATCTGCAGAGACGGAGCTTCCATATTCTCTGCCCGCCGGAAATATTTTTGATCGACCGCTTAATCTTACTACTTCCGATTACAATGAAATTGCAATAAGGCAATTATTAAGCCCGCGTCAAACTTCAATTTACAAACTGCAGAATGAAGAACTGGTTAAAATAGATTCGGTAGAAGAACAAATTTTCCGGGACTTCGGTGATTTCAACTTTAACGGAAAAAAAGATTTTCTTTCATCTTTCGTTCGTGATGGATTTATGCTGGAACAGTCAGCAACGGGTTCTTCCAATCTTGATGTTAAATTTGCAGATACTTCGGGAAAATTTTGGCCGGTTTTAACTGCTGATGTTGATGACGATGGAATTATTGAAGCACTTGTCATTGATAGCGATACATCATTCGCTTTGTGGGAAATTACTTCTGCGCTTTCGGTTAAAAATAAAATTTCGCTGCCTAACTTTTCTCCAAAAGGTCCATTCAAAAATCGTTTTGATTCCCCAGGCGCTGTGATTGCCGACTTAAATAAAAACGGTTTAAATGAAATATGGATGATTGACCGTGACGGTGATTTGTTTAGTTACGAATATAATGGAACAAGTTTTATTAAGGGGGAAGTGTTATCAACGGAATTTCTTGGTAGTTCAGCCAATTTAACATCCGGCGATTATAATGGTGACGGGAATACCGATATTGCAATTTTGCTCCACTCAATTGAAGAATTGGATATAGCGCCATTCCATCGTCTGTTAATTTTGGAACATAACAACATTTCATTTTTCCCTTTGTTCGATAATGCTTTTATAGATCCATCATCGGAGTTCACAACATTTTTTGCCGATTATGATAACAGTATAAAGTTTGTTGATGTTGATACGGACGGACGCGATGAACTTGTTCTTTTCATTTATCCTTATTCATATATATTTAAATACAATTCGGGCAGTAACACAATTATTTCATACAAAGAAAATATAAATTCAAACTCAGTTTTTGCAGGAGATTTGAATCAAAATGGAGTAACCGAGATTGCTTTCCCAACCATAAATGGAATTAAGTTTTACGAGTTCTCTGTTTCACAAAAAGCAACAACACCCACAGAATTAACCGGGTATAGTTCTTCAACATCTCAGGTTGTCTTGAGATGGAGCGGGGCAGGGGATACGTTTTACATTTTACGCGGTGTAACCAAAGGGAATCTCCAGATTATTGATTCAACCTCAAACAAAAATTACACTGACAATAATGTTCAGAATAACAGCACGTATTTTTATTCAGTTCAGGCGGTTGATAATTCGAAATTTGAAAAGTTATCAAATCTTTCTACTTCAGTGGAGGTATATGTACATAAACCTGCAGAAGTTATTTCGGCTGTAAATAAAACAGCAAGAACGGTTTTAGTAACTTTTGATGAAAAGATGTTAAACACGATTGAAAATTTACAATCGTTTACAATATTGGGATTTGGCTCACCTAATTCAATTTCTCCGGCAAACCAATATTCTTATCTGCTTACTTATAGAACCGAAATACCTTTGGGCATTAATTATCTTATTGTAAATAACATTAAAGATTTTTATGGCTCGCCTATTTTAGCTGATACAAAATCGTTTAATGTTATTGATATTCCCGAAGAAGAGGAATTTTATATTACATCATATGAAGTGTTATCCCCGTATTCGGTAAAATTAGTTTTTAATCTTCCCGTGGATGAAACGGCAGCAATTAATCCTGCTAACTATTCATTTAATCCGGTAAATAATGTTACTTCAGTATCAGTTGACGACAACGATAAAAAAATTATTTATTTAAATCTTACAGGCAACAAACCTATTGGATCTGTTGGTATCGAATATACACTGCATATAAATAATTTGAAATCATCTGCTGCTTCGGGTAGTTTATCTATTAATACAGGCGCAGGTAGTTATCTTGTTCTGACCGGATTTGCAAACAATTTAGCTGATGTTTATGTCTATCCTAATCCTGCCAAAGTCAGTTTGGGCAAAGTTACATTTGCAAATCTGCCACAGCGTGCTAAAATTATTATTTGGAACATTAATGGTAAAAGAATTGCTGAGATAGAAGAAGCTGACGGTAACGGCGGTGTTGACTACAATTTAAAAGATGAGGACGGCGAGCAATTGAACAGTGGAATTTATATTTTTCGAATCGTAAAACTTGATGAGTTTAATAACGAGACTGAAGAAAAATTGGGAAAATTTGCAGTAATAAGATGAAAGTAAAATATAAAGAACTGCTAAATATTTCTAACCTATTGAGTTTGCTGAGATTGTTTTTAGCAGTGCCGTTGTGGCTGCTGTTAGGCAATTTTTACGAAAATCGTCTGATTGTCTTTGCTCTCTGTATATTGGCATTGGTAACGGATTTAATGGATGGCTACCTTGCACGCAAATTAAATCAGATAACAGAAATGGGAAAGATAATTGATCCGCTTGCTGATAAAATTGGCATTGCATCTGTTGTTATAAAACTTTTTATGATCGGTCAAATACCCGGGTATTATTTCTGGATGATTATAATACGTGATGTTCTTATTTTTACCGGTGGAATTTTTGTTTCAAGAAAAATTGGAAAAGTATTGCCGTCCAATATGCTCGGAAAGATTACAGTATTAAGTATCGGTTTTGTAATTCTGTTTATACTTTTAAATGTTGACAGGGCAGCAATTATTTTTAAATTGTTTTACGGAATAAGCCTTGTGTTGATTGTCGCTTCATTTTTCGGATACGTGATACGTGCTTTAGAATTTATGAAAAAGAAAAATTATGAGTCTGTTTGATAATATTAACTTTAAAAAACTCAAAGACGGATTATCAAAAACCCGAACTAAAATAGTTAATTCTATTTCTGAAACTTTAAACGGCAAAGCCGTTGTTGATGACAAGACTCTTGATGAAATTGAAGAAATATTAATAACATCTGACATTGGTTTCGATACGACCGTGAAAATTATTACTCAGGCAAGGATAAGACTACACAATGAGAAAAATCGAATAACTACAACAATTATCGATACGGTAAAAAAAGAATTGATTTCTGTTCTTGAAGTTGAAAATATATCTCATCAATTTGAAATAGGAAAATATAAACCATTTGTAATTCTTGTTGTCGGCGTTAATGGAGTAGGGAAGACAACAACAATTGGAAAGCTTGCACATAATTTTCAGATTGCGGGATTAAAAGTTTTGGTTGGTGCCGCGGACACATTCCGTGCTGCAGCCGGTGAGCAGCTTGGCATTTGGGCAAAACGCGCCAATGTAGAAATTATTCAAAAAGAACATGGTAGCGATCCATCTTCGGTAGCTTATGACACAGTTGTAGAAGCAAAAAAAAATAATTTTGATATAGTACTTATTGATACTGCCGGACGACTCCATAATAAATCTAATCTTATGGAGGAATTGAAAAAAATTAAAAATGTTATGGCTAAAATTCTCCCGTATGCTCCCAACGAAACTTTACTTGTTCTCGATGCGACTACTGGACAGAATGCGATATTGCAAGCTGACGAGTTTAGTAAAGTGACAGAAATTTCCGGATTAGTGGTTACTAAACTTGATGGTACGGCTAAAGGTGGTGTGGTTTTCCAAATTATTAATAAACAAAAAATTCCGATACGCTACATCGGTGTTGGTGAAAAAATAGATGATTTGCAGAATTTTCAACCCAAATTATTTGTTGATGCAATTTTTGATAACACATGATCAGTCACTAAAATGTTCATGAAAAAACCGAGATACCGTATTTTTGATTATACTCCCAGGTTTTATCAGCCGGAAAAAGATGAAAAAGAAAAGAAGAAACGAGAGCTTGGATTTTCACGTGAAAGGAAACATATTGGGAAAAAGCGCAGCCCATTTATATGGATAGTTTTTGTTTTACTTGTTATTTATCTAATACTAAAACTAAAGGGAATGTAAGGTAAACAGTTTCAAGCAATATAAATTAGTTTACATAACATACATTATGGGACATTACTCGGTTAATACACAAAACCTGATATTTATTTAAACTTTTATAAAGTTCTCAATTCTTTCGTCCGCTCCAAATAAAACTAAAGTATCAGTAGACTGCAACTTATATTCCGGATCCGGCGTAAGTATCTTCATTTCCTGCTTATCAGCGTATAAATTGCTATGATGTTTTATCATCAAAACCTCTAATCCAAATTTATTTCGGATTCTAATTTCTGCAAGATTTTTACCTACAAATTGTGATGGAACGTGTCGTTCAATAATTGAGTATCCTTCAGCTATTTTAGCCGGCACAGTAATGTCCAGAGATTTTAGCTCTTTTGCAAAACCACTTGCAAGGTTTACCTTAAGTGATTCACGGTTATAAATAGATAGGACTTTCTGACGTGTAATGGCACCGAGTACTTCATCTGGTTTTAATGAATTAACCACGGGAAACTGATCAAGGTTTAACTTTCCAAATAGATTCATTACATAATCAAGATCATCTGATGTTTGAACAACTGTTATTTTTGAATTCGCAATATCGCGTGCAACGATGACATCTTTTAGTATTTCGTATTCAGTTATAATAGGTCTCAATTCACTTTCAGTAATTATTCCAGATAATTTATTCTGATTATTTATTGTATAAAAAGAACTGTTGGGACTTTCAATTAGTTTAGCCATTAATTTTGGCAAGTTCAAATCTTCTTGAATCAAATCAATTCTTTCCAGGGTTACATCGCCAACTCTTATAGACCGGAGCAGATTAACTTCTTTGCCTTCACTTATACTGAATCCTTCTTCTTCTAAATGTTTTATATGAACTGATCCACGTAAACTTAATTGTACAAGCATATTACCGACTATCACCGCAAGCATCAATGGAAGTATAAATGAATAATTTTGCGTCATTTCAAATATTATCAAAATAGCAGAAATAGGAATGCTGTTTACCCCAGCAAGCATTGCTCCCATTCCAACAAGAATCATCGTCGCAGGATCAATCCCCACACCCCAAATAGAATTAATTAATATCGAAAACAGATAACCGAGACAAGCGCCCATAAAAAGAGAAGGTGCAAACAGACCACCAAAACCACCTGAATATAAAATTAAAGGAACAAGCATAAATTTTAGCAGGAGAATTACAATTACCACATTCCAAGCAAGAGCGTTCGCCAATATTGAATTTATTGCCATATACCCTATTCCGAATATCTCTTTATAATAAAATCCACTTATTCCAACAAGAAGTCCGACTAACATCATCACAAACCATTGCGGTAATTTTGTTGAGTAGATTTTATTTTTGAAAACCCCTCTGACATAATTTGAATAACGAATGAACAGCAGAGAGAAAAATCCTGAAAGCAATCCAAGTATTGCATAAAAGTATAAATTAGAATAATCTATGGTATGGCTGATGTTGAAAACAAATACAGACTGATTACCGAGTAAAATTCTTGAAATTGCGCTTGCAGTGACCGAAGATAAAATTAAAGCTGAAAAAGTTGGTGTGTGAAAATCATTCAATAATATTATTTCAAGAGCAAAAAAAACGCCGCCAAGCGGAGTATTAAATATTGCGGCAATAGCAGCCCCTGCACCGGCAGCTGTAAAAATTCGAATTCGCTCATCCGATAAACCAAACAAACTAACAAGTTTGCTTGAAACGCCGCCACCTATTTGAGCGGCGGGACCTTCAGGACCAACAGTTCCACCAGATCCAATACAAACCACAGGGGCAATAAAATGGAAAATGGTAGTTTTAAAAGGAATGTATCCACTTCTAAGGGATACAGATTTTATTACTTCCGATACTCCTTTTTTTTGTGCGGTTTCCGGAGCAATCAGGATCATTACTGCTTGAATAATCATGCCTATTGCGGGCAAAACAATCACTGCAGCCGATCCTAAAAAGAATAATCCTCCGGCTGTTTTTTCAAAAAACAACCGATTGAAAAAATCTATTGAGTGGTGAAAAAGCACAGCAGCCAAACCTGCTGCAATACCTATTATAATAGAAAATATTATGAAATATGTATATTCAGGTAAAGATAAATTGGCAAATCTTTCCTGAAAATTATGTTTTAATTTTTTAGCTTTAACTAAAATATTTATAAATGAATGATTGCCTTCATCTTTCACAGAGTTAACAGGCATATTATTTTTGTTGGTACTTAAAAAATCCTTCGCCGGATTTTCTTCCAAGTTTTTTTGCAGCTACCATTTTCTTTAATAAAGGACATGGTCTATATTTCGGATCGTTGAATCCGTTGTACAAAACTTCCATAATTGCAAGACAAACATCGAGACCGATAAAATCTGCTAGTGTTAGAGGTCCCATTGGATGATTCATTCCTAATTTCATAACAGTGTCGATGTCTTCGGCAGAAGCAACGCCTTCATAGAGGGTAAAGATTGCTTCATTAATCATTGGCATCAATATACGATTTGAAACGAATCCCGGATAATCATGAACTTCAACTGGAACTTTGCCTAATTGCTCCGCCAAGTTTTTAATACTCTGATAAGTTTCATCGGAAGTGGAATATCCTCGAATTATTTCCACAAGTTTCATTACTGGAACAGGATTCATAAAATGCATCCCGATGAAATTATCGGAACGACAAACAGCAGATATTTCAGTTATTGAAATTGAGGATGTATTTGAAGCAAAAATAGCATCAACTTTAACTATATGTTCTAAAGTTTTGAATATATTAAGCTTTACATCCTTATTCTCATATACAGCTTCTATAACTAAATCTGAATCATTAGGTGTGTTTTCAATTCCCACAACTGTTGAAATTTTTAATAAAGCTTCGTTGGCTTCTTGTTCGGTGACGGAACCTTTTTTAATTTGTCTATCCAAATTTGAAGATATAGCTTTAAGAGCTTGTGCCGCAAATTCTTCCTTTAATTCCACTAAAGTTACTTGAAATCCATTTAAAGCAAATACATGGACAATTCCGTTGCCCATTGTACCGCCACCAATAACTGCAATTTTATTTATGTTCATTTAGTCGCCTATAGTTTATAATTTTTTACAATTAAAGCAGATGCTTCACCGCCACCTATACAAAGTGATGCAAGTCCATATTTAGAATTTCTTTTTTTCATTTCATGAATTAGGGTTACGAGAATACGTCCTCCGCTTGCGCCAATGGGATGACCAAGCGCAACAGCACCTCCGTTAACGTTCACTTTTGAATTATCTAACTCTAAAATTTTATTCACAGCTAAAGACACCACAGCAAATGCCTCATTAATCTCAAAAATATCTATATCGCCCGTTGTCAATCCAGCCTTCTTTAGTACTTTAAGAATAGCATCCGCGGGAGCAGTAGTAAAATCTATAGGTGCTTTTGCGGCAGAACTATGAGCAATAATTTCGACTAATGGCGTTAGTCCCAACTCAATAGCCTTCTCTTCACTCATCACTACCAAAGCGGCAGCTCCGTCATTAATGCTTGATGCATTAGCGGCAGTAACAACTCCATTTTTTTCAAATACAGGTTTGAGTTTAGGTAGTTTGTCAAAATTAACTTTCGATGGTTCTTCATCTGCGTCAACTAAATTTTCTCCGCCTTTAACAGAAATCGGGACGGCGACTATTTCGTCCTTAAACTTTCCTTCTTCTTGAGCTTGTAGAGCTTTTTTATAACTATTCGTCGCAAATTCATCAAGTTCGGTTCTCGAAAACGAAAAATTCCTTGCACATGATTCGGCACAACTGCCCATGTGAATATTGTTATATACATCCCAAAGACCATCAATCACCATTGAATCTACAATTTCTCCGTTTCCAATTTTATAGCCAAATCTTGCCTTTGGCAGAAGAAATGGAGCATTGGACATGCTTTCCTGTCCACCAGCAATAATTATTTCTGCATCGCCTAGAGCGATTGCTTGCTGAGCTAACATCACTGCTTTTAATCCGCTTCCACACATCTTATTAATCGTTAAGCATTCGGTTTTATCGGGGAGTCCTGCAAGTAAAGCAGCTTGACGCGCAGGAGCTTGTCCTTGACCGGCAGTCAGCACATTTCCGAAAATTACCTCATCAACAAATTGAGGATCCAATTTTATATAATCAATGGAGGCTTTAATTGCTATGCTTCCCAATTTTGCTGCACTTAAGGATGATATACTCCCCCCGAACGAACCAATGGGCGTTCTTTTAGCTGATACAATAACTACTTTTTTCATCTGATCCTTTCAGAATTGTTAAAGAATTACTTAAAGTTAAATAAATTTGAAATAACATACATTGTTTATTTTTCAGTGAAGAATTTTTTTTCAAATCAAGATTTAAAGTTAATAGTTAGTGAAGAAAGCTGTGTAATCAAAGAAAGTATTACTGTGGAAATATTCGCATTCCCTTTTAATGAATTAGATAACTGATCAAGCTTAATTCCAATGTCCACCAAATTTAAATCGGGATATTTGACATTAAATTTTTGAAATGTTTCGGGATAATCTTTATAGAAAGTTTCTGATGAGTCGATCCGGCTGCGCTGTAAATCATTAAACCATGTAGTGATCATTAGAATTATCAATTGAAGTGTTTCTGTACTTATATCAGATGAAAATGAAGAAAGCACTTCAAGTGCAGAATGATATTTGCGACCGAAAGAATATCGAAGAATGTGAATGGTTTTATCAAGCAGAGTATCAAAATTTTGTTCGAGCAGAGAAACAGCGGATGCTATTGACCCACCCGAAAAAGGAGCCAGAGTTTGGGCAGTCTTCTGGTCAACATTGAAATGTTCTATTAGAATTTTGGAAACATCATCATTGCTAAGTGGTTGAAAATGTAATGACCAACAACGAGAGCGAATTGTCTCTCTTAAAAGTCCGGGTAAATGAGTAGTTAACACAAAAATGACACCTTCGGGGGGTTCCTCAAGGTTTTTAAGAAGAGCGTTTTGTGCGGCATCATTCATAAGATGAGCATCCGAGATTAAAATGATTCTAAATTTGATATCACTAAAACTAAAAGAAAT
>Ga0100385_1002811_pt1 | contig 16072 bp, 19 predicted proteins | sample CryGeymeta201509_FD_81543 | JGI IMG/M metagenome (GOLD analysis project Ga0100385, IMG submission 81543) | Groundwater microbial communities from Crystal Geyser aquifers in Utah, USA - Crystal Geyser metaG 2015-09 | ecosystem: Environmental > Aquatic > Deep subsurface > Groundwater | place: USA... | reverse complement strand
TCATCGAGTGAGGGACCCTTGGTTCTATTTTGATATTGCTCAATTTATGGATAATTTAAGTAATTACTTAGCATAGCTAACAATGAAAGATGGCAAAAAAGAGGACGAATTGGCAAGCATCAAGCTGCGAGCTTTGTAGCATGATGCTCAAATGAGCATGAAGGAAGGAGAGGCTGTGTAATGGTTTTGTAAGTTTGCATTGAAAAACCAACTGCCCAATGTGCCCAGGATCAGCCATCTCGAGCTCATAGGAAAACTTGTACAAGGACATAAATAGTACAGTTCTTCCCTCTTTGGAAGAGAGGAAGTAGTTGGAGAGCTTCTTGAAAATTGCACCTAACTATACGATCTAGCCTTCGTCATCGAGAAGCATGCCAACATTAAACCCAATTGGCTAGCCACCAATTTCCTTATCAGCAAGCTCTACACTAAATTTACCGAATTCTGTGATCACAACGCCGACATGTAAGCTCTACTTTACCTCCAAGGAGTAAACATGTATGCCACTCTCAGCCAATCCTCAAGCAAATAGCCAGCCGCCACATTTCTAGGTCTCATTTATCAGAAATAGCGCAAACAAGCAGGCAAAGTTTATGAATATGTGCTGAAACCATTATTTGAGAAGAAAGATTTGAAAGCTTAATATATGAAACTGATCGGTTTGGTAGGGTGGCTAATGTTTATGGATGCCAGAATTGAACTGGTGGCAGATTTGGCTAAAAAAATCAATATCTTTATGTTGTATCATAAAGACGAGGATTCACTTGAGATGATACATGCTACTAATATGCTTTTTGATTGGCTGTCGGTTCGATTTCCAAGGGAGGCATTGCTCAACCACTCCATGCTGGCTGCTTTACTGGGTAAGCTCAAAAATACAAGAATGAGCGCTTTCTTCGATATATGGCTCCAGCAAAGACTCATCTATGTAACAACTATTGATTTCGAGTTCATGCTGAGAACGCTTACTTTGATGGGTCTGGGCTCGATCGTGCTGGATGTTTTGAATCAACTCTGGCTGATGATGAAGAGCAACAGATGTTTTGGTGTCCTGCTTCGACTATTTTCTGGATATGTGAGGAAATAGTTTTTACATTTATGGCTAGATAGAGGTTAAGATTTGGATAGATACGTCAAATTAGCATAACTATTTATGGTCGGCCTCAGCAATCGTTAACGTTTCTAAGGCTAGTAAATCGACGAATTGACAGCCAATCTCGGCAAACATATTCTCATCCGACACATTCCCTTTAACGGATGCTACAAAAAAATTATTTAGTTTTACGCTATCTACGAAAACAGATTATCATTTCTAAGCTAGACCTCAAAAAGGTTTTTAAGGGAGATGAAGGAAAGATATAACTGCACAATAGAGACCCCTGTCATTCACGAACTGTTCAACAAGATGACAATAAGAGAGTTGATGGCCGATGATGATGATGAGCAGTAGTACTGGCAGAAAGGAAAGGTCAGCTATCGATATAGAGGACTGTAGAATATGGGCAATACATGTTATATCAATGCCTTCATGCAATGTCTTTTCATGACAAAAAAATTCAGAGCCTTTATCCATCTTCTAACCAAAGATGACATGCTCCCTTCTAGTATGCTTAAAACCTACGCTCTTCAGAATTTGTTTGATGAGCTGCTAAAAAAAGATGTAAACAAACAGACACCATATCGACCTGAATACTTCCGAATTGAGCTGCCTGAACCTTTTAATAATTCCTTCCAGCAACAAGATACAGGATAATTCGGAAGGATGTATCTTGATCTTTTAGACAATGAACTAGGAAAATAGTATGGCAGCAGGTTGTAAAAATTGTTGATTCAAAGACTAAACAAAACCATTAGATGTACCACATGCAGCACTGAAAAGCAAAAAATATAAAAAGTATTCGACTTGATTCTCTCCATCAGCCGTCAAGATAATGAGCTCTATCTCTCAAAATTAGTCCAGCAATACTTCCAACCTGAACTGTTCACAGGCGACAACAGAATCATGTGCAACAAATGCAACGATAAAAAAGATGCAGTGTCTGAACTTCTACCTGATAAATTATCAGAAGTTGTAGTGTTGACCCTCAATTTGTTTGATTATGTTGAAGAAGGTATCAAAATTCTGACGCCATTAATTTTTGAATTTACACTCAATTTCGATGTATTGCTCAATGGAAAAGGATTCGGAGAATATTAATTGTATGCCTTTATTGTGCATTTAGGCAGCAATATAGGAGGAGGCCACTACATTTGCTACGCACGAAATTTGTAAGAAAATCCCATGATCTGGTTCTGCCTCGACGATGGATACGTCACCTAACGATAGATTAGCAAAGCAGATGAATTCGGTTTTGGCCCCAACGAGACCCCCTACATGTTATTTTACTCAAAAACAACCACTCGCAATGTTAAACATTCAGGTATGTGATAGTTTTGATGCTGTTAGATTGGATATTCATATTGAAGGGATTAATTATAACATTTGATGTCGTTCTATCGATCAGACCCTGTGAATTTCTACAGATTAGTCATACCCCGCGAGTCAGCTTGGGACATCATGAATCGACTAGGTACCTCACAACAGATTCAGGTCAGCAACCCTTGCTTCATATCGTTCCTTCTTAAACAGCAGTCCTCACCCGACCATTTCTATCTCATGTCCGACGCTGCTAAGATGGGCTCTATCGCCTTAGATCGCTTTAGAAAGTCCTATAAGATAAGGGTATCTACAACAGACGAGATGATTACTCAGATGCCGCTTATCATGAAATCTTCAGATTGTGGGATGAGCAATACTCCAAGAGCAGTGGACATCCAGCTAGCGTCCTTAATGATATCTTAACAGAAGTCGATCATGCCTGGAGCTACCATTAGGATTTGTCTAAGAGATCAGACGTGTTGGCCAGTCGTCTTCAGACCTATCGCGACAACATTGCCATCATAAAAGCTGGATAGATCCGCTTTGGTAGAGATTTTTTCACCGTAAGAGGTCGAGTATAATAAATGGGAAGGCGCTTGGTTGAAGGTTCAAAGGTCAGCTATAAAAGCGGTGTCATAAGGCTGTAAGATTAGCTTAGATTCAAGAGAACAGTATTTAGAATAACTAAAGGCAACTCTCTAGTAGTCTGCGTCCCTTTCAGAGAACTGTTTGATAACCTGATAATGGATGAGTAAACTCGAGTAGTTTTCTATATCGTCTATCCCGGAGCTAATGACAGCTATCTTGAGAGAAAATTGACCAGATTGGTGGAGAACTTCTGCCAGGATAAATATGAATTGCCAAGTAGTGAGGAGTAGCTTGTCAGGATCAGAGGTAATTTAGAAAGTGGACTCGTTGAAACTGATAACTTACTCAGTTTAACCCAAGGAGAACTGACAGATTTTCTGAGCAATTTATCATAACCTATGGCCGAGAGTGAATATTTCAGAAGACACGAGTATCTGAAACTTTACCTCATCAAGTAAAAAGATGTATATTCGACACTCAACTAAATGGAATTGTATAGCAACTTCATGCAAGGAAAAGTCTACGTCCGCAGTGCCGATGTCTAACAATTGCAAAGAACTTTGATAGAGCTCGAGTAATCAACCAAACATGCTATGGGGCAATTGGTCCCAGCACATACCGACAAACCACCAACTCACTTCCAAACAAACTCATTCACTTGTTCCGCCCAGTAAATAGTTTAAACCTATGGAGTCGCCAACTACCAATAAGCTAATCCTGCCTTCTTCACTGTCATCACCTTCCCTTTCCTATTTGGTGTCATGTTCGGTGATATTGGTCATGGTGCCATCTTGCTAGCTTTTGGGTTGTACATGGTCTTCGGCGTAGATGAAAACACTATCAATCCTGTATTCAAGATGATGCGACCTCATCGATACATGTTCACACTCATGGGCTTCTTTTCTGTATATTGTGGTCTGATCTATAATGATTACCTTTCTTTGAGTCTCAATTTGTTTGGGAGTTGCTATGATGTGACTGGAATTGAGCCTGGTTCAGCTATTCCGTTAACTACTGGCTGTGTCTATCCGATTGGTGTAGATCCGGTGTGGTCGATCGCATAGAACAATTTAATCTATCTCAACTCCCTCAAAATGAAAATATCAGTCATCATAGCAGTTGTTCACATGACTTTGGGAGTCTTTGTCAAGGCATCAAATACCATTCATTTTTGTAAATGGATCGACTTTATCTTCGAGTTTATACCTCAGCTGCTCTTCCTGGTACTACTATTCGGCTATATGGACTTCTTGATAGTTTATAAGTGGACTGTGGATTGGACTGGAAATACTGCTAATGCTCCATCTATCATCACTACCATGATCAACCTACCCCTCAAGTTAGGAAAAACAGTACTATCAATGTTATTTAGGAAAATTGCTGTGGAGGACAACCTATGTGGGGATAGTACGGCACCACCAATCAAAATCAAATTCAATTGCTTTTCCTAGTGATCGCACTCATCTGCATACCTTGGATGTTGCTACCCAAACCGCTGATCATGATATACTGCTCAAAGAAAGGAAAACCCATCGGATAAATCGATATTGAAGATGGGCCACATAGTGCCCGTTTGCTGAGCGGTGATAATTTATAAGGAGGCGAGGGTAAGAAATGGTGCTAGATAGTGGAGCGAGGAAGCCATTAGGCCCATGAAGCCAGCAGCGAAATATTCGTGCATCAGCTTATTGAAACAATCGAGTACGTTCTGGGCTGTATCTCCAACACCGCCTCATACCTGCGATTGTGGGCCCTCTCCCTAGCACACTCACAACTCTCTTAGGTATTCTTTGATAAACTTGTTGAAGGATCCATTACCAGCGGCTTTTCAGGCATTCCCATGGTACCCCATTCCTAACACAGATGATCATCGGCTTTATCTTTTTAGCGGGTATCACATTCGGAGTCCTGCTCTGCATGGATTCAATGGAATGTTTCCTTCATACTTTGCGATTGCACTGGGTGGAATTCAACAATAAATTTTACAAAGGCAGTGGCTATTCCTTTGTTTTCTATAGCTTCAGGAAAAGAGTGGCTGAATAAGTGGCAGGCTAAGGCAGCAGTTTCTGATTTGTACTATTCCACTATTTAATGGCCACTAGATCCTACCCTATACAATATCACTATTTAAGCTGAGTCTGTCTCACAGTAGGTCTTTGTAGAGATTTATCAGCTCCAGCATATCGCTTTCTACAGCTTGCAGACGGGTATCCATCTGTTGCAACTGACTCTACAATAGATCGAAACGTTGACTGCTCTGCTGTTGGTATGCTTTGAGGTAGTTGATGAACTAGCCACTTGTATCTTCTTCATGTTCTTCTAGGTAGGGCAGGGCTGCTTTGTAAGTCTACAGACGGTTGACTAATTTTGGTATCTCATCGAAGAGAGGCACATCGATTGTCTACATTTTAAGCTGTGGAAGACGATCAATATTTTTGTCGAATAGTTTGACCATTGATTTTTTCTTCTTGAGGCCTGTTTACTCTTGTTTCCATTTGCATAGCTAACTCACTTTGTTGAGCACAAACTGAATAGTGTCGATCAGCATGAGCAATTGCTGATGCAAAGGAATAACTTTGCTGGTGTATTGATCCAACTCGCTTTATTATTGATGTTGCTGGCCTTGGAAATGGTTGTAATAGTTCATCGTGTACCCAATTATTACAAAAATTGATAAATCATCGTCTTCTCCGTCTATGATTCATTTCTGATTCAATCTATATCTCCAGAGAATTGCGAGGAGTTATATTTTTGCAGTGAACTTGACTTGTTCTAATCTTGTTTATTTTATTTTTCTAGTTTTATTGAACCATCTTGAAGGTCGAATACTCAAGTTCATCTTGCAAATCTTCAGACAAAGCTTATGAATACTTCGCCAAACCTTTGTACCTAGTTTAAAGGTCTTGCTTGAGCTGATGCTGGTATACTATTTCTTTAAAACTGGCAAGCCTCCCACTTTGTGATTGTTCACACTAACTTGAGCGTGGCTTGCGATCATCGTTCAGGTGCCTACGCTCGAGATTGGCAATTTCCTAGACGAGTGTATTTGTGGATAGTTTTCGAGGTCGATTAGGAATCCTCAAAGGAAAGGGATCCAAGAGCGAGGTCTAAGCTGATGTTAGATTGGTGGATGGAGTCATTTAGGCTGGCATGCTTTTTCTCGGCTCAGGCTCATATACTCTTACTTCCTCCATTACTCAACTTTTATTAAATGTTAAGATGAAATAAATAGCCTACGAATACCTTCAATGCACACCACTAATCACTCGATGTAATCCAAATCAGCAGGAATTTCGTAGGTCTGCTCAATTTCCTTGTCTTTTATACCTGGTTGCTGCTTCTTTATGTACTTCTTTATCTGCTCCAAATTGTCCGTCTGAAGGTTTATGGCCGTTTTCAGCTCATTATTCTGTTTTTCTAGGATGGATAAATTAACTACTGAGAAGGGCAATGCGTTCGGGATCAAATCTGATATATTTATCGACCTAGGAGTTGAGAGAAGTCTCACGTAACTTGAGAGATGCTAACTTCTTGATCAGCTCTTCACGTTCTTCCTTAGTTAATAGTAAATTTACAGTCTACTATCGACCAATTTGAGCGCTTTCCATCTTCTATGCCATATTTGCCAATTCCTGCTTGTAATAGTCAATTTGCTTTGTACTGTGCGCCACTTTTGTCTCATACTACATGGAATCAATTCTACTATGTGAAGGGCTTTAGAAGGAAAGGCCCAGTAAAACACACCAATACCTATCTTCTAGCATTATACTAAATTATCTGCTTGCAAACTTTTGAGAACATCTTTGACCATGGGAAATGCGATGCCCGCCTTTACAGATAGTTTCTCAATTTCTTAGTAATTGAAGACAGATTGCTGAGTGTCGAGAATGATACCGTATCGTAGAATATTTTCAACATTTTTTCACGTTTTTCGTCATAAGACAGCCCTTTCTTTTTTTTCATTGGGTGTATATTAGTATAAAAAATCAGGCTGGTGGAAGCTATTTCAGCATATTGATCTGTAGTAGCCTCATAAACTCATCCTTTCTTTTCTGGTATCGATCCTCATAATTCTCCATCCTTGATAAACCCAAAGTAACAACAGAAGCTGAACGATCCAGGATCTATCTCTCTTGTATCATTTTCTATATAAAACATGGCTCTTTCGAGGTTCGTTTATGGGGTTTTGGATGAATAGTTAGAGTGGGTAAGCGATGGGCTGAGAGGTCGTGGGCTAGATGGATGTTGGACTGAACATGGGTAAGCCTATCTGTTTGTTTGCCTGAGTTGTAAGGTGAATTGATTACTGTAGTATGCTGCTTGAATAATTTTTTAACCCTACCTGTACTCTTTTTCTTGTTTTATTAATTCCTCAGTTCCTTAAATTATAACTTGAAAGTTTTAGGAGTATGCTTTTCTTCTTTTTCGGTCAGCTGAGTGAAAGTATCACCATTTTATTAATCCTTTCTTGGGGTAGTAATTTTTCTAAGTTGTGGCAATTCACAACTCTTTTTCTTCTGGGTTTCATTTTATTTGATAGATTTAAGGACAAATCTTCCAGGCTCATAACTCGCCAGAGAATCATTCAGGTTGATTGGATTCATGCTGACATATTTATCTTTTTCTTTGTGATATTTCTTTTCTGGCATACTATGTTTCAGATGCACTTTGATTCTATTTTTTGCCTATTTGTGATGATGGTTAAATTTATTTGTTGTCTTTTTTGACTTGTTTTATCGTCTTTCTTATTTCACATTTTCATCATGTTCAGGTTATTATCCTGTTTATTCTCTCGGCGTTTGAGGAACAGGTAAAGGATGTGACTGCTCCCAATAAAAAGTGAACAGTCCCTTGTCGGAGTGACTCTCAAACATTTGTAACAGATAGATGAATGTGTATATTCTAATCTTCTATATATCATTTTAGAATGTCACATTGTTTATACATCATCACATCAAGTCCGCTTTGGATGCTGCCCTCTCAAGGTAGAGAGGATCCATTACAACTGAAGGCTGTTGGCTAGGAAGAGGAAGTAGCAATTAAAGCAAAAAGTAAATAATGCCAGCATCAGATTCCATAAATAAGGCAAAGTAAAAGGAGGAGGCACTATGAGAGCAATAGCATGTAGCCCAATGAGCACAATAATGAACAAATAGCGGAACAGGCTGTAATCGTAGATCTTGTGATGCCATTGAAGCATGACCTATATGTCTTATCTCTCGTCTCTAACCCTCTATTTCAGCATTGTATAGCTGCCCGATATAAGAATGTAAATGATTCCAAGACCAAAATATCCCCAGAGCTGACCATCTTCCTTCAGCAAATAGAACATGCCTGCACAACCAGCCACAATAACCTCATGTGCCAACCAGCCACCAATGATCTCCCCGACAAAAGGCATGACTGCCAAAGGAAGAAGAATAGACTTTTCATGCACATGATAAGAAAACATGAAGAAGGTCATAGATACTGTTGCAAAGCCTATCACTAAAGCTCTCCGGGTGGGATGTAAGATCATCGACACCATCGAAGGAATGCTGAAGAATACACTGGAGAGGAAACACAAGGCGACTAGGACAGATTTTGAGAAATATTTTTCCCATTGCAGAAGGGTATCAGTTATACACCAAAAATTGCCTACTTTGAGTTGGTACAGCCCTCGATGGACCGGAAAGATAGCAGTGAGGACTGAATTAAGATCTTCCTTCGTTCCCAGCCATGGCAGCCAAATCAACAAACTAACAATCATCACAATCATCCCATATTTGAGCAATTCCACAATAACTCTAACTTTGTCATATTTCAGTTGCTGATAAGTGAGCCCGATCAGTGCCGAAAGGAAAGCTAAGCTATAATAGACCGACATTTGCTTGGCGTGGATTGAAATGGTAAACAGAAAACAAGTGAGATAGTAGCGTTCAGTCAGCAGACAGTAAAAAGAAAGTAAAATGAGACCGATGACTATATCATTGTATTGGAAATGCCCGTGATCAATAAATATAGCGTCGGGTTTGATCAGCAAAATCAGAAGGAATATTTGAGGTAATTTTCGGTTGAATAGAGTAGTGAGCAGATACACAGCAGGAAAAACCAAAACCATATCAACTAGTAATGTCGTGAATCTCATGTATACTTTAAGGGATTAACTTTCATAGCCAAATTGAAGTCGCATTGCATCGGGTTCAATATGTTGATAGACCTTGCCAAATAGATAAGAAATATATGCAGCGATAGGGGGATAATCTATCCTCCACCAAGGTTAGTCCTCATGTTCTTAGTACCATGAAGTGATGCCTCTGTTGAGTGTGATGCTCATCCAGTTACGATGCGCTTCAAAATCTCCAAGATTGGGGTAGTCATTGAAACCAGAGTAGGGTCCTAGAGCCAAGCATATCCTCAATACGATAGCAATGACAAAAATGAGAGTGATGGCTCGAGGTGAGTGAAATGCTTTAAGCAGAGTATAGTGACTGACTTTTTAAGTAATTTTTGCCCTTTCGTTGATCCTTATCGCCAATAATTCAATGAGCTCAAATATTTTTATCTTAGGCGCCCATTCTTCAATTACCTCCGAGACAGGTAACCTCTCCTCCTCGTCTCCAATCGTATACATCGGTTGCTTGAAAGGATATTCTTTAGGTAGATGCACATGCAAAGTTTTCTGATTGTCCAACAAGTTGGGAAATACAACTTCATTGCGATTGCGAACCTAAAAAGGTCTATTGAGCTAGTGCAAGTACTCCATCTATTTATTGAGTCTAGCTTGTGAGATCTTATCTGCTGAGCCTGGTGATTGCAACTCATCGGTGCTATTGTTTAGTTATTCTGTTGACATATTGCTAAATTTTTTACGATAACATATGGCGCATACACATCACTATCTCTTCTCTGAAGCTTATAAAGCATCCAGATCAGCTTTGTTGGTCAAAGTGTAAAGACCGAGACCCATACCTCTCAATATAATGTCGATTGGTTCGAAAGGTACAAATACTTGAGGCACGCGTTCGGTGTACTGTCTCCATAGAGCTGCGTATTTGCCTCGACATTTTGTGTCGTCTCTTCTAGCTCGATGAGTCAGGAGGGTGAATAAGTAGAAGGCATAAAAATAGCCACCTATTTGACAGCCACAGGGCAAGCAGTAAGCAATGGCCATGATGAGATCTCCAGTGTAGTTCATGTGTCTGCCTAAACCCCAGAAGCCTGAGATCAACAATTTTCCTCCAACTGTTTCTGGCTTTTTACCCCAAATATTCATCTCAGGGTTGTTTTTAAACTGATTTTTCTGCGAATTGCTCGTCCTGAAGATGTAGTACCCAACAAAATATAACAACACAATAGGGACTGCCTGGTAAAGAGAGTCATAATCGCCATAGTCAAGTAGATAGTGGCACTGGATGGTGAAGACAAAAGGTATGAATACGTAATCTCCAAAGACTAACATGTATCCGAACTCCTAGCTAATTATATCCCAGGTTGTAAGCATCTTCGGTTCGTTCCAGAAATAGTCGAGAATGTATATGCCTGTGCAGAGTTGATAGGCCCACATGCGACTTGTAATAAAGGCGTATTTTTCGTACTGGAGAGCAAGGAAAGCGAAATTTAGAACTAGCCAGAAGAGCATAGCTACTCGGTATGCGATGAATTTTATGTCGAAAGAACCCAAACGAGGGTTTAGTTCTCGACCTACCCAGAAGTCCAAACCGAATGAGCCATGACTGTGAGTGTCCACTTACTCTCCTATGAAGCTCTTACCGAGTCTGCCTTTGAGGTAGAGCAGAACGCTGACCACAAAGGCGAATATGTTGACAGTCGACCATAAAGGCCAGAACTCTTTGGCTAAGATACTCACCGAGAATAGTTTGATCGGGTGCAGTTGTGGGAAGACTCCACCGAAGGCCAGCACAATAAAGATGGTGAGCAAGGTCAGTCTGAACCCACAAATAGAGTAGGTCAGTTGTGGTCCTCTTTTCGGTTGCGAATGCCCTTTGACTGTGATGCTGGGAAGCAACAGCGATGCGATACAGATGTAGGCATAGTAAATGAGATAAGCTGTGAATGCTGTACAGTTCGGGGCAGCAAAGACGGTGCTGCTCAGCCAGTTGACATATTCCATATCTTAATCAGAAAATTATAACCCCCATCATAAAACATATTCAATGTAATTAATGTAATTATGAACAGTTAAATAATCTGATAAATGATAGCATGATGAATAACTATAAGAAAATGAGCTTCCCTGTATCAAAATCTTGTACAATGCCGGTTCAAAAATGGCAAAGGTATAATCTAGAAGGATAAATTTTAATTGGTCATCATATTTGCCTGATGTCAGAATAAAACAGATTGAAAACACCTTCTTGATGAGTTACTTGAGGAACTGCAAGCAAATCAAATACAGAACAGTCAAATGTAAGCAAGTATTATTGGAAAATCATGCAAGAGAAATAGAAATGATGATCATCATCAGAGAGAAATCAAATCATAGAATAGTATCAATATTAATATCAATATATAACATTAAGCAAAGGTTCGAACTTATCAAAACTTTAGCTGAGCTCGGAGTATAAAAATAACCTCAACGGTGGTAGTATTATATTTTGTATACTAACTCACTCCAGTCTCAATCCTATTTATTAAAAATAAAAGCAATGGAAGCAGATAGCATCATCCCTGACGAATTCACCTGCAAGGAGCAAATACTTCATCTCAAGTTGCAAATGAAGCTCAAGGACAAACATGGCAAATTATTCGGACACATCACTGAAAAAACATTGGAAATTGGGCACAAGTTTTAATTTACCGATGTTCATGATAACCTCATTGTTGTCGCACACAAGAAGTTGATCTCCATCGACACAAATCTAGAGGTCAAAGATGCCCACCATCATAAAATTGGATGCTTGGACCATATGGTCATCAAGTCTGCAATGTCAGTCATCAAGGATAGGTTCTAAATCAGGGACAGCCACGGAAAAAGATTGGGATAAACCCAGCAAATGGACATCCTGAGGGAATCTATCACCATCAAAGACCCTCACGGCGTTGAAATTGGTGAGATGAAACACGACCTCATCAACATCCTTGGCGACAAGTGGCATTGCAAGATTGACGGAGGAAAAATTGATAAGAGATTATTGATTTTCTTGCCTGCATTTGTTTCTGTGATGCAGGAGGAGAAGAAACAAGACAAGAAGAGTGACTGATAATGATACCTGTAGTTTCATTTAATTTATAAAATAGTATACAAATCCCGAACTCCTGACACGAATAAGTACCTTTATTTGAATTTTACACATACCCGGATCTTATTTGTTTGATGTTGATTGATTGAAGCTGACTTATTTCAGTTTTCGGCAAAAGGATAGCCTTACAAGATGAAAGCATAAACATTGACCTATGCTCGATAGTTTGTCATCCTATTGATTTGTGAAGAAAAAGAAGCAGTTGCTCAAGATACGATTCGTGTAGGCTAAACTAAAGAAGCAACTTACATATTTCGAACATGGTCAATCAATGATCAGTTATTTCACCCTGCCTCAGATCGACATGGCAACCTCCCATATTTCATAGATACTATCATTAGAACTCATAAAAAGTTTATGACAATCTTTAAGAACAAAGAAAAGTAGTACTAAAAGGAAGAATATGCTACGAAATCTTCTCCATATATATTATCCTACATATCTAGTTTAATAAATAAATCAAACAATGGAAGGTGCACCTTATTCAATCCCTAATGAATTCGAAGCCAAGGAGAAGATTCTCCATGCCAAGCTGGAGATGAAGCTCAAAAACAAAGACAAGCATTAGTTTGGCTCAATCACTGAGAAAGCTAATGAGACTGGAAGAAAATTTGAGCTAGCTGATTAGAAAGGAAATTTGGTGGCTGCGGCTCAAAAAATTGTTAAATCTCCTGACACTTGCCTCTAAATCTACGACACTGGAAATGTCAAGTTAGGATGCATCGATCATTCTGTGCAAAAGTCTGTTAATGGCCTCAGAGACAAGATCGTGATTCTTGATTGCAACAACAAAGAACTGGGGAAAACTGAAGAAATTGACATTGTCCAGCAAGCAGTTCTCATTAGATCAGGAGAGGGAAATGAAATCGGATAGGTCAAACGAGATAAGAGCCTTCTCGGAGATACATGGGAGTGCAAATTTGTGGGAAACTTGGACAGAAGAATTTTGGCCTTCTTACCAGCTCTTGTTTCTGTGCTTCAGGATGAGAAGAAAGAGAAAGAGAGGCAGCTCAAGAAAGAAGAGAAATGATTTACTCCATTCATCAGTATTGACAATATTTTGGTAGTATTAATGAGGTAGACTACTATTGAGTACTATACTATTTAAACCTATGGATCAAATAAATCTCTTCACTGTCCCCAACTATTTCTAAGCCTAGGAGAAGCTGCTTCACTTCGGACTTGAGATGAAACTCAAAAATAAAGACAACCTTGTGTTTGGAAGCATCACTGAAAAAGCATAACATCCTGGAAAGAAATTCGTGCTGACCAGCTAAAATGGAAACGTTCATGCTGTTGGTCGCCCTGTCGTCAAATCTCTCTAGACTACTGAGACCCTCCTTGACATCACTGATGCCTCTGACCATAAAATTGGATCCATCGATCACAGCACCACCCAGACAGCCTTCGGACTCAGAGATAAGATCACCATTCTCGATGCTGGCAGCAAAGTAATCGGAAAAACAGAATAATTCGAGGTGTTCAATCAATGTGTGTTGGTGAAAAATTAGTCTGGAATGGAAGTGGGAGAAATAAAGAGAGACAAAAAGATCTTAGGTGATTACTGGAAATGCAGATTCATGGAGACGATGGACCCCAAGATTCTGGTCTTCTTGCCAGCTTTTATATCTGTCATTCAAATCGACAAAAAAGAGAAAGAAAAAAGCTGAAACATGATTTGTTCCCTTTGTCATTTCTAATATTTTACTTATATCTAAATAATCCTCGTTGTCCACTGACTTATCGGGCCTTTAATTTTTGTTAACCCTCATTCGAGTTGAATAATTCTGAACCCCAATATGTAAAAATCAAAGGATTAGTTCATAGTTTACAGTTAACATCGGAACATGTTCAGATGGCACTATTGAAGGTTGATTCTAAAACAGGCATTCTTAGTTGAGAGTAGCTAAACTTTGAAGATAGTCTTTGTAGAAAATATTCAGCATATAGGAAGCCAACAGCTTTGGTAGTATTATCTGATGATATACTACTAGCTTAGACCATATTTATACTATCACAGGAGATAGATTTATATAAACATTAAAAAGAAATGGAAGGAGCCCCTTACTGTATTCCTAGTGAATTTGAAGCAAAAGAGAAGATTCTACACTCCAAGCTTGAAATGAAATTGAAGAATAAAGAAAATCATGAATTTGGGACGATTGCTGAAAAAGTTGATGAGCTTGGTCGGAAGTTCGAACTCTTTGACTAAAAAGGAAATCTTGTTGCTGTTGGGCATAAAATGGTTGACTCACCTGACACCAGACTCGAAATCAGAGATGCCCAACAACAAAAGCTTGGTGTTCTTGACCATCAGGTCACCAAATCGGCCCTCAACCTCAGAGATAGGCTACTAGTTCTAGACTCCGCAAGCAAGGAGTTAGGTAAGACTGAATAAATCGATATTATCGAACAGGCAGTTTTGATCAAGGGCGGAGACGGCATCGAGATCGGTGAGATTAAAAAATAAAAGAACCTCCTGGGTGATAAATGGGAGTGCAGATTCGTTGGAAACATAGATCGGAGAGTGTTGGTATTCATTGCACCATTCCTGTCTGTCCTCCAGAGCTAAAAGAAGGAAAAGCTCAAACAGCTTGAGAAGGAAGGAAAGAAATGATCTGTGTATTTATTACATTTCCAAATATTTGCTCCACTTTAAGAACACCTTAATTTGAATTTTGCATATCATTGCTGATAATAGTTCGCTATGCTAGATTGATCGCTTACAATTAATATCTAAGCCAGACCAAAGGAAACATACCCCAAACCAGATACTAAAGCAGAAGAGATGGGTAGGATCATCCCAAATACTTTGCTATTTTATCGAGAGCTAATGAGATGCTTTATGGGTTTGTTTATACTTTTTGTGATATAAATTGATAGTCGACAGATAATAAGCATTAAATCAAGTTGTGGGATTAGGGACAAATAAGGAGATTGACATTTATAAGTAGTCAATATTTTAAGAGAAAAGAAGGGATCTATTTCGGTTAAGGCCAAGAAAGACAAGTTAAACTTGCTGGGAGGCTGGCTACTGAGAATGTAAGCTTCCTGAGGGAGATCTATACAAGCGAATATGGGCATTTTTGCCCATATTTGTTTACATCTTGATTACAGAAAAGGCCCAAAAATTGAACAGTAGGAACGAAAGACTACCATGCAGAGCAAAATGATAAACTCATCCAACAAAACTGAGATGATTAGTATTTGATTCAGTACGCAAATTTCATATGAACAACATATTCATAGGGCCATTGATGGGCCACTGAGTAGTGCACGAGTAGCACTATTTCTATACTGTGAGCTACCAAAATAAGACTACTTATACTATTTGACATATCCTTTCCTATAAAGTATAAACATGCAACCTGCCAATCTCATCATTCCTGACTAATTCGAAGCCAAAGAGAAACTTCTCCATCTCAAGATGCACATGAAACTCAAAGACAAACATGGAAAATAATTTGGAACCATTGAGGAAAAAGTTATCGAAGTTGACCATGTCTTCGAGTTCAGAGATGCTCATGACCATCTCATTGCTGTAGCACATAAGAAAGTGCTGCACCTCGACACCAATTTGGAGGTCAAAGATAGGGATCATAAGAAGATTGGAAACCTCGATCATAAGGTCATCAAATCTGCTCTCTCCATCCACGACAAATTCGAAATTCAAGATACCAACAATGGAATTGTAGGCTCCACTGAAGAAATAGACATTCTCAAGCAAAGCATCACCATCAAGAGCAAACATGGAAAGACAGTGGGAGAGATGAAGAAAGATGCCTTCAATATTTTGGGAGATCATTGGGATTGCAAGATCCAG
>Ga0100385_1002793_pt1 | contig 16137 bp, 28 predicted proteins | sample CryGeymeta201509_FD_81543 | JGI IMG/M metagenome (GOLD analysis project Ga0100385, IMG submission 81543) | Groundwater microbial communities from Crystal Geyser aquifers in Utah, USA - Crystal Geyser metaG 2015-09 | ecosystem: Environmental > Aquatic > Deep subsurface > Groundwater | place: USA... | reverse complement strand
GATTGTTCCCAAGTTGACTGCTGATGTTCAGAAGAGAATAGAGGAGATATTCCAATCCCAGCCGACTTCAAAGAACGATAGCAAGACCTTCTCTCCCTTCCCCAACAGGCGTAGAGACGTCCTCAAGTATTGATCTCATTGCCCATCATCAATTATACTCATATTATTCATCAGCACACATAATATATTGACAGATATGTCCAAACTGAAGAAAATTACAATAATCGAAACTTCAGCAATCTGTCTGAATGTAAATAGCAAGGCTAATCGACAAAGATAGAAGTTAAATTTTAGGCATTGTATAGTTTGCTTAAAAGTAGTAAAAATCATTTTTAATGATGATGCACTTCAATCTTCACCTGCTGCGAAACCATCTTCACCTGCGTTGTAATATCAGCTTTCTTCTCTATTCCCTCTGCCAGCTCTCCGATCAGCCTCATTATCTTGTCTAGGACCATCGCCGGCCTCCTCGAATTGTGGGACCCTGGAAATATTTACAAGTGCTTCTGCTTGCCAGAAAAGGATGAATGAAGCAGCTCAGAGTGGCTCCTGTTGATCAGATTGTCGGCATCCCCGCTCATGAAAATCAAACATGTGTCATCCTTTATCTTGGCGACTGCCTCTAAGATGTTAAGAGTTTCAATGTCGTAGTTGCCTGTTTCTTTAACATCTTGCCTGAGTTTGGCGAAAAAGCAAGGAAAAATACAGCTGATGAGACATTTGGGAATACAGGTGGGGGCATGGTGGATAGCCAACTATCTACATAGCTCCTTGAAGTCAGTAAAAGAAGAGTCGGCAACTATAATTGGGGCCTTCCCGTACTTGAGAGCTGTAGCTGCTCCCATGCTCCTTCCCCAGACTGCTACTCTGAACCCTTTCTCTTACAGTTTCTTGACCACCGAGGATACCTGATCTGACTAACGGTGTCCCAGGCTGATAGAGTCTGCCTGCTCATTGAGTCCGCATCCGATGAAATCAAAGCAAGCCAGGCTAAATTTGAAAGGGAGATGTCGGAGGAGAGAGATGGCTTAGAACCTGGAGGCTGAGTTTCCATGGAGATAGAGGATAAGCCAATGTGAGGAGACTTCTGGTTTGTAGAGGGTCACTGATATCTTTTTGGTTTAATGCTTGACATCCATGTCTATTCTGTGGTAGCGAGTTTGATTTAGGACAAAGGAAGAGGAGCCTGTATGTGGGTGGGGAGTACCTAGGTCTGCATCAGCGTAGATCGATCGGGGAGGCCTCACGATATCCTTGACAAGCCTTTGCCAGCCTTGCTATGTGTTGAAGGTCATGGCTATCTTTTTGGTGAAGTGTGGGGCCAGCTCATGTCGGGATTGCTAGTTATTCGAATCCATTGACAGTTTATAGGTTTATATACATCTTCTTTCCCTGCATAGGAACTATGGACAGGTAAAGGAATAACGTATAGAATGCATTCAGCTAAGGATGTGTATCAATCAGGAAGTCAGTCAGTTTCTTTAGCCGAGGATGCGCAACAGGTTGAGGAAGAGCTGGATGATGTCGATATACAGGAGCATTGCTCCCAGGATGTAGTTGTCAAGAGTCAGCTCGTTCCTGCGGCCTCCCATTATCAGCTGCGTATCAATTATCAGGTAAAAGGCGTAGAGGGCCGAAAAAGCAACTGCGATGAGGATGCCGAGGCCCTAGCTTTGGATGAAGAAAAGGTTCAGAACTATTAAAAACATCGATACAAAGAGGAATGACCAGAGGAAGCCTATGTAATTTAAGGAGTACCATAACACTTGGAATAAGAGTCTGAGAAGTCTGTCTTGGTTTTCACTGCGTAGAGAGTCAGACCGATTGTTGCACCGAGGGTTGCAATTGCTGCATTCAGGACGCTTTCAGGAGTGTAGAATGAGCAGATCATTGAGACCATGTATGACTCTGCCAGGGTAAAGAGGGAAAGCAGAAGCACATTCCAGGGTGACTTGGTTGCCATTCCAGACACACAAATGAGGACGATTAGAGAGACCAAGGAAACTGCCAGAGCCACCCAGAAGACAGCCTGGTTCTAGAGCTGAAACTGGGCGAATGCTGGGCTATTCATGTTGAAGATGACGAAGGCAGTGGTGACCGTGAGTTGTATTCCGAGGATGGAGTACACCTTTTTGATGAACTGATTTCTGGCCTGGGAGAGGAGAGTGTCGTCCTTGAGTTCCTAGCCGGAAGTTATGGGGTGGTCGTCAATCTTGTCCTAAATGTTCATCTCTAAGAATTAATTATACAATATGAATGGATCGCAAATACTCTATCCTATGGCTGTAACACAGAGGAGCTCAAATAAATGAAGATAACTGCTTCTGCAATTTGCCAAATGTCATCCCGAATGCCTAATGACGAGCGGGGGTTGCTGTCTCTTCCTCGATTACTGTCAAACCAGTTGACCTGCTATCCACCCTCCTCAGCTCACTAGTCTATCTCCTCTTCTTGCTTCTCCTCTCACCGCTCCTCTTCTTTAACCGTTTTGTCTCGATATAAGGCAAGTGACAAGTCGATTGATGGCTCTTCTTTTGCTCAAGATGAATTATTTAGCTCTGGTTGACCCATCTCGATGATGGAGAGTTGTTTACTGTAGTAGCCTTTCTGATGCTGTTCTTTCCGATTGACCCCCTTGCAATTATAGTATTCTCTTTGCTTTTGACTTTGTTTATTTTTGAGTGACTGTATCTGTCGGTGAGGGGAAGCTGATGCAGGCGCGAGTGCTTTTGTTGGCTGTTCAGTTGGCTTATTTTTGTCTCAGTCGACTCCATGTCCCTTTTAGTCAGTTATTCAAGGAGCTGCCTGACATGCTTTTCCCTCAAAAATGAATCTTTTCCCTGTTTGCGCATTCTTCCCTAGAAGTATTTAGAATATAACTAGCCAACAAAAATCAGGGAGGAAAAGGTCGGGAGACCGTCGAACTCTGAGGGCTCACCGCTAGCAATTTAGCAGGACTGAGGTACGGATTACTTTGGCTCTTCTCCATGCTGCCATTCCTGCTGTTTTCCTGATTTTTTTACCTGAGCTTATTTTAAAGTCTCTCGATGTCCTATCTCATTTTTCCAAGTAATTTGACCCTTTCTGCATCTCCCGACAGCTGCCTGGTGAGCTCCGTCAATTTTTGCTGGTAGGAGACAATAACAACCTCCTTTTTCTTAAGCTCCTTCTCCATGGCCTCAATCTTGCCCAAGTAATGTTTGCTGAGCCTCCTGAGCTAGTTTACTGACTCATCATCCCTCACGGCCTTGGGAATGTCTGCTACTGGATGATTTTTCTTGGCAGCTGACTGAAGTTGTTCTCTCAGCTATTCGTTCTAGCGGGTGAGCTTCCTGTTGTCCTCCATCAGCTTCATGTTTGTCTATAGATACTCGTGAGCCTTGCTTTTCCAGTACAGGTAATAATCCTCACTGCCTCTGTCTGCACGTGATTTTTTCAGCTATCTAGAGGCTCCACTGAGCACATCTGAAGCTTTCTCGACAGACCCTCTGAGCTAACAACCTAATCGACGCCCTCTATTGTTTTTTTATCGAGAGTAGTGCATAACTCTTTGGATAGTCTATGTGCTGTCCTCGAAGGGAAGGCCCAGCATAGCACTTTGGGGATTCGTCTAACTGTTACAGAAGCTAGTCTATACGGGCTCGTTCTTGGGAGATCTGGCATACCTCAGCTTACTCTCTATCTAGTGCTGCTTGCTGGATTTGGAGGTCGAAAGTTGTTTTCGGGAGAGAACCGAGTTGGAAGAGGTTCTGGCGAGGTGCGGCTATCGTGAGAGACGGGAAATTGTTTGCTTATAGGAGGGAGAGCCTATATTTCTAGGAGAGGGGAGGGGAGGATGCGATGGGGTATTGGGTGTCGGGAGCTGTCTCATTATAAATAAATATGAAGAGAGAAGCAGTAGACTTGTGGCTATATAATTTAATATTAAAATGGAACTGCTGTCGCCCAAGGAGCAAGAAGAACGCCTCAGAAGGGCAGCTAGATTGAGCAGGATCGATCAGGAAATCAGCAACATTCTGAGCTCCAGTCAGCAGCAACACTCGCAATACTCCCACACCCTTAACACTCTATAAATGCACTACGAGGCTCACCAGCACCTGGCATCAAAGGTTAACTCTCTTGAGCAAAGGTATTCCACTCTCCAGCAGGAGCATCAAGCACTTGAGAAGGCGCATGCTTAACTTGAGGATCGTTATATCAGTCTACAGAAGAAATATGAGCGTTTGGAGGAGAAGTGTGGATGTTTAGAGGAGAAGCAATCTTCAATGGAGGCCATCTATTAAAGTTTGAAGGAGGAGTTAGAGCAAAGCACTTCGGATGTCTGCTAAGTTAACAGGCTCAACTCGCAGCTAGAGCAAGAGATAGCCAGACTGAAGGAAATGGTCAGCAACCAGGAAGGACTGATAGACTAGTACAGGACCAGCATCGAGGAAGAAGTGGCCCTGGAGAAAGAATTTATCAAAAGCTAGTTTTAATAAAAAAGGAGCAAAATGGAGAGGTAGTTCAGCAGAGCCTTAGATCAGATGGAAAAAAAATATCAGGACAGGCTAAAGAAGGCGATGAAGGATAACCACTGGCAAGAGATAAGCTAATAATTCAGATAGTTCAAGAAAGGGATGAGCAGAAAGCAAAGCATCAAAGGACTGACTGACGGGAAGGAAGGGATACCAGGTAGAAAGGGAAGTGTTGGGGATGGCAATGTGCCAAAGAGCCAGTACAGTACGTCTGACCAGGAGAACAGGCATCAGCAGGCCATCTACCTGTTCTGATTGATATATTTTATCATGCAGCAAAATTTCCAGCAGGCTCTGGCTTACATCAAAAATATGCCCTCCAAACGTACCTCTCCCTCACGCAGCTCAGAATGGACAGAAGGAGTTGACCAACCAGCAGAAGCTGGAGTTTTACGGATTGTTCAAGCAGGCCACGGAAGGTGACAACAACAGCAAGGCCCCTTCTCGATTAAAGGTGGCTGAACGAATGAAGTGGGAGGCCTGGAAGCAATGCGCCAAGATGAGTAAGGAGAAGGCCATGGGAAAGTACGTACAGCAGCTCAGCAGTCTGATCCCTGACTGGAACCTAAAGGCAAAGTTGTGATATGCAGTTGATCTTGCTAATTAGAGGTTAGTATGGATGGGGTCATGGTTAGTATTGATGGGATCATGAATGAGGAAGTCGCTGCGGTATTAGGCCAATTCCGAGACGGGTCAATGCTGGATAATCTGAGAGTGACTTGGAATGTGGGAACATACTCTTGTTCCTTCAAGAATAGTACCTTGGATCAGATTGGTAAGGCCGCCTAAGGAGATCAGCTAGCTCTCCTCGGCACTGCTCTCGCATATCTCTCCTAAGTTGAATACTCTTAAGGCCGACAGACAGGGAAGGCCCATGGTTCTGCTCTGCAAAGACACCACCTATCTGAGTGTATAGGAAGGTACTTAAAGAGCCAGCGCTGAGGAGGAGGCCTGGCTAGGAACAGCAAGGGTGCCGCTAATCTTTTGCTCCACATTTAAACTATGATATGGCTATGTAGATCGATAAATGAAAGGTTGAGGTAGATTTATCCTAATATCAATAACATATCATATGACACAGTTCCCAGAAAAATTACAAGCTGTTGAGGGCAAGCTCTTCATCAACGGAGAGTTCGTTGAGTCACAGGGAGGAAAACCCTTCGACGTTATCGATCCCTCCACCGAAAAAGTATTCGCAAAGGCTGTAGCAGCATCAGAAGCAGATGTCGACAGGGCAGTCGATGCTGCACGGAAGGCCTTTGATGGAGTCTGGAAACAAACAGATGCTCATGATAAGGGAAGGATCCTGTACAAGCTGGCAGACCTGATAGAGCAAAATGCCTAGTGGCTGGCCTACTACTAGAGTTTAGACAACGGAAAGCCTATATCGCTCAGCCTGAACGAAGATATTCCCTTCACTGCCTATATGTACCGGTACTTCGCAGGACAGGCAGACAAGATCAAAGGAGATACTCTTCAGCTCTTCCATCCGCATGTGGGTATGACCATCAAGGAGCCAGTAGGCGTTGTGGGGCAGATAATACCCTGGAACTACCCTTTACTGATGATGGCCTGGAAAGTTGCCCCTGCTCTGGCTGCAGGATGCACCATTGTCCTCAAGCCAGCAGAGCAGACCCCCTTCACAGCTCTCATGCTAGCTTAGCTCTTCAAACAGGCTGGACTACCTGCTGGTGTACTCAACATCGTGACTGGTTTTGGAGAGACAGGATCCTTTGTCTCCACCCACAAAGGCATCAACAAGGTCTCTTTCACAGGGTCAACGGAAGTAGGCTATATCATAATGCGAACTGCTCACAAGCACAACCTCAAGCCTCTTACTCTGGAACTCGGAGGAAAGTCAGCCAACATCATCTGTGGAGATGCTGACATCGATTTTGCTGTTCAGCAGGCCTGCATCCTCTTCGGAAACTGTGGGCAGAGTTGTGTAGCTGGATCGAGGACTTATGTCCACTAGTCCATATATGACAAGGTCGTCGAGGGCTGCATAAAATACGCAGAAGGAATGAAGGTCGGAGATCCTCAGGACAAAGAGACAGTTCAGGGAGCGATCGTCAGCAAGGAACAATTTGAAAGAGTCCTTTACTATATTGAAGAGGGAAAGAAGGAAGGGGCCAAGGTAGTTGCTGGAGGAACTCGCTGGGGAGAAAAGGGTTACTTCATCAGACCGACTGTGTTTGTTGATGTCAAGGACTCCATGAAAATTGCAAGAGAGGAGATATTTGGACCTGTGATGAGCATTTTAAAATGGAGCGAAGATGAAGACGTGATTTAAAGGGCCAACGCTTTGCCTTTCGGTTTGGGAGCTGGAGTGGTGACCAAGAGCCTCGACAAGGCGATCAAGTTTGGCAAGAGACTGCAGGCAGGAACTGTGTACGTCAATTGCTATGACTACACTGAAGGATCTACTCCTTTCGGTGGCTATAAGGACTCAGGAATCGGGAAGGACTTGGGAGCAGAGGGCATTGAGTCCTATCTCCTGACTAAAACCATCATTATCAAGGCTTCTGAGTGCTGATGATCACACATCTCCTCTAATACACCCCCAATAATACCTCTGAGTAATATTTTATCATTGACTCTTTGCTTTCTCTTTCTTTTTGCCTGGCTTGTCTTCGCAGAGCACCCTGAATTTGAATATTACCTTTTCGACCTCAGGCTCAGTCAGATCGGGGTCCTTGCCATTATCCTCTCCTTCTTCCTCTTCCTCAGGAGCCTTTAGTTCCTCCACATCAGTCACTTCTTGAAGAGTTTTACCTATTTTCTTACAAAGCTGCTTGCCCTCGGCGAGCCCGTCTCTGAGAGTGACTACTTCTGGGTCAATTTCCTTTGCTTAAGCTCTAAATACGTCTTATGTCTTCCAGGTCAGCTACTGGAGAGTGATGAGGCCTTCACCCTCCTTTACAATGGAGTCGACGACCTTTCCCAGTCTGGAGAGCTGGTGGATGCGAATAGTGAGTTCGTTGGTGAGAATGAAAACTGAGTGGGGAGGATTGTACGGGTGAAGGTGGGTACCTTTCTGACGAGATGATACTTGGGCTCCACTTAAAATTTGCTGTCCTCCAGAATGTCCTTGCATTTGCTGGCTTGCCCTTTCTTAGAGTGCTTCTGGCAGTCCTCAGTGACTATCTTTCGGAGATTGTCGATCAGCTGCTGAGATGTATGGATGGAAGATTCGAGAGAAGGGCCGTCGACTTGGATTTTAGCTGTCAGCTATACGAATGTATCTGCTTGGTCGACCTCCTTTTAGACGATGTAGGTGAGGAGAGTGGCTTGGAGAGGGGCCATAATCATTAAGACGAGGAGAAGGATACTGGCTCTCATAAATAACAATAAAGTTTATCAGCTCATCAATTCCTCCTGTTGTTCCTCCTTAATACAAGAGGTCTTCTGAGTGTCAATTGTTTCTTCTGATATTATAGAGAGTGTTAATTATAGGACGATGGCGTCTGTGGATATATTATATAAAAGAGGCACCTATGGCAAAGTTAGGTCAGGAAAAGGTCAAAGAATTGATCGACGAGATGGGGCACTACGACCCAGACAACATGGAAATGGCAGCAAAGAGGATCTCCGAACTCATCATCAGCAAGGAAATCGACCTCTAAGGCAACCCTCAAACGGCAAATGAAATCAGGGAGGCCTTCATGAAACAAATCGAGTCAGAAAATGATACTGTTCAGTCTGAAGCCATCAAATACCTCGCTTAAATAGTCCCTAGACTCCCCAGTTAACAGGTCTAACTCATCTACCAAAAAATCCTTCAGCACATTACCCACCTCTAGGAGTCTGAGAAGAAAAGAGAACGCTATGGAGCATGTGCTGCCACCGTCATTCACCAGGCCCCCTAGTAGTACGGAGATAAACTGGGAAACCTCTTTTTAAAGTCAGTCCAACTGCTTCTCCAAAACCAGGATAGAAAGATGGAGCTGGAGGTCATCCTCATCAACATCATCACATAGTTTCTCAGGAAATGGCCCAATGTGGCTGCAAGGCTTCCCTACGATCGCAAAGGGATCCTTATCTACCTGCTCAGAAATGTACAAACAAAAAATAAACTGGAAATAATTAAAAAATCAGAAAGCTGCATGGGGAAATTGGCACTTATTTTGGAAAGAGAGCTGGTCGAGGTTGCCCTCAACGATAAAGATTGGGGACTTTTGAGGTTTATCGGCAGAAATCATGGGGTTCAGTCTTCAGAAGGGCTCAAACACACCAGAAACGGACTTCTTTGCCTATCCCAAATCCTGAAAAGCCACAACATTGAACTAAGGTACTGGGCTAAAGAGGTGGCTCACTTGCTGCTGAATACGGTTAACGCCTTCAAGGGAAGTGAAGACATCGACCAAATAGAGGTCATTTGTGACATCTTAGATGCCGCATTGACTGGCCTATCTTTTGTGGTCAGAACATTTAGCAGAGAGCTGAGAGACGAACTTACAGGACAGCGGAGCCCGTACTGTGCCTTTTTGAAGGAGCTCTTGGAGTTCAACGTTGAGGGAATGATGAGCTATGCTGGCGAATAGATGCAAGAGGAAGGCTATGACGAAGACTATGATGGGTACTACTAGCAGGCTGAGGCTGATGAGAAGTGCTGGAAGGTCAGAAGGGCCATCCTCTACTATATCTCCTTCCTTACGAAGTACGACAAAGCCTTTCTATAAAGTCTTGAGGAGGGAGAGCTCATTCAGGACATTGGAGCTAAGTTGGTTGAAGAGCATACCATGGTCAGTGAAATGGCATTTTTCACCTTTAACACTCTGGTGGAGTTGATCTCAATCGACAGAGCCTTCACCTCTGATGAGTTGGCAATCGAAGAGATGAGCCTGCAGAGGGTCAAGTCTTCAGCCAAAGAGATTGCTGACCGCATTATAAAGGAAATATCATCAAGAGTCAGAATCATTTTGAACAACACAAAATTTACCGATCAGCTAAAGACTGAAGCTTCTAAGATTCTTCTCAAGCTTGTTCAGATTTACAACCACCACCTTCTCAACAACGAAGAAGAGACCTTCTCTCTCGTTTCATTTATCCAGCAGGAGCTCAAGAGAACAGCCATTCCTGAATGCAGAGCCAGCCTTCTCCATAGCCTGAGAGAGCTCCTCTCCGGACAGTACCTCTTTAAGAGCTATGAATCGATCTACGACTACTGTATACAATGCCTCAGCAATAATTCTCCTACTCGCATCCAGACAATCGCCCTCAACACGATCCGCAGGTTCCTTTAGCTGTTCCCTCAGGACCTCAAGGGCCAAAGGCTAGATAGAGTAGTGTAGCTAGTAAGAGCAAGACTCAAGGAATTAGACAGTGACAAGACCCTAAAGGTAGCCACCTGCAAGTGCTTAGGAGTTATTTTGGAGCATTATTTCATCAAAAATGCCGACCTGTCTGCCTGTCTGGATCTACTGGCTCACAAACTCAAGATAGAAGTGGAAAAAGTGTACATTGTGGTCACTCTATCAAAATTCAGGGAACAGACCCTCGGAAAAGATGGGATTCAGGCTGTCGAGGGAGTGGTGAGACAGGCGGCTGAAAGTCTAGGGAGCAGCAATTACGAGCTCAATCAGAGAGTCATAGAAACGATCGACAGACTGCTATCAGTATTGGGCCAGATGTGCTAAGCCAAGCTCATGCAAGATCTGCTCGAAAAGTCAAAGTTATTGATGGGAGAGGGCAGGATTCCTTCCTTTGTGAGGCACATTGCCCGCAACCAGCCTAAGTTGTTGAAGCCCTACGCCTAGCTGATGGTGAAATCAACAGAAAGTGACTACATTGTCATTCTGATCAACAATAAAGTAATTGACTTACAAACTTGTCTGTCCATTCTGAAGAAATTGGACCAGGAAAAAGCCAAAAAGGTGAGTCAAACGCTCGGAGCCATTCATCTAGATGAAAGGAGTATCGCCAAAGAGGTAGGAGAAGATGCCTGGGGAAGAGTGATGGTGGGTGCTCTTGGTTACGTGGGTAGCTAACAGACCCTTCCTGCTCTCTACAAGTATCTCAATGAGTTCAAATCAGAGGAGGCCAAAAAAGACGTGTGTTCGGCCATAGGCAACGTTCTAGCCAAGACCCCTGATCAGCTGCTGCCTAATTTCCTCAAAAAGGCATGCACATAGAAAGATATCTATCTCAGCTTGGTTATGCTAAGAGAAATGCTGGGATTCACGCATAAGCCTTTCTCTATACTAGGATAACTCATTGAGTGGCTATTCGCAAGGAGTGAACAGAAGATGGACGCCTAAAGCAATTACTACATCATTGCTGAGTGTGTAGGCAGAGCTGCCCTCCTGTCTGCAGAAGCAGCCTCAAGAGTAGTCAGCAATGCAGAGTCCAAATCTCCTAGCCGACGACTCGTGGTCGCCTCCTCCCTGAGGTTTGCTCTCGAAAGCTAAAAGGAAGTAAAGTAAGATCTCGTTTAGAGATTTTTGGGTGCTGTAGGTAAGTATCTGTAAATGCAGTGCGACTACTGGGAGACGAAAAAGTGAGTGTGAGGGAGGGGGCTGTCAAATCAGTGACAGCAGTCGGGCAGTCCTTCAGCAGAGGCATTAGAAACTGCACACACGACCAGCAATTCTGGCACCGGTGTTTCTGCAACGCGAAGATTAATGACTCCCTGATCTCCATCATCGATTACGGACTATGCAAGGAGACAAAAGATGAGGGAAAGAACCTCAGACTTGAGAGTTTCAACCTCCTGCAGATGTTGACTAAGAAAGTGCACATGGAGACTCCGGTCATCGAAGAGGCGATGGAGGTGGCTCTCCTCAGAATCAGTACTTGTGCAATTACCAAGACGACGAAACCTCCAACGACATCGTTCTGAAAAGACTTACTCTCATCCGTAGTCTGTGCGAGCTGGATTTCTCACCCTTCATCAGACTACAAAATGAGTTTTTAGCAAGAGTGAACCCGAAGGATGGTTTACTGAAGAGGTACGAAAAGGGTGCCAGCGAGGAACGGCTGGAGGTCTATCTGAAGGGTCTATTGAGGGAGATATGCGCTATTGGTGAGCTAGCTCGAGAGGAGAATGTTGACAAGGTGGGTGAGCTGCTGGTTGAGCTGAGGAACAGTTCTTTTTACCAGCCTATGCTTGAGCAGCTGAACTCCAGATGATACTCGGTATCTTTATAGTTCATATGCATCCAGTTCATATCTTCATATCTATTCCAAACAACTGTATTGCTGTGGAGCAGCTTGCAGGTTAATAATTTGAGACGATTTGTAATTGATAGTTAGTTATGAGTGTAGAGCAGTGGTACTAGTCGGCCCTCAACTGCAAGCCCATCACAGAGTCAGCAGTCCGCTCCCTCTGCAACCAAGTCAAGGCCATCCTCGCAGAGTAAAGCAACATCGTCTCAGTAGATGCGCCCGTCTACCTTGCAGGAGATGTCCACGGACAGTTCTTCGACGTCAAAAACCTGTTGGAGAAGGGAGGAGGAGTCCCCGCATCCAAGTTTGTCATGATCGGGGACTTCGTCGACAGAGGATATCACTCTGTCGAGACCATAACTCTTCTCTTCTGCCTGAAGGTACTCCACCCTAGCAGAATCTACCTATTGAGAGGCAACCACGAAAGCAGAAACGTCACAATGATGTACGGCTTTCTAGATTAAATCAACAAAAAGTATGGAAATTCCAACTGCTGGAAGTACTTCTATGAGGCCTTTGACTTCCTGCCTTTGGGGGCTGTCGTCAACGGTAACACTCTTTGCGTCCACGGAGGCCTTTCTCCTGACCTTCCAACCATTGACCAGATGCGACTCTTGGACAGGAAGCAGGAGATTCCTCACGAAGGACCACTGGCTGACCTGATGTGGTCGGATCCCGAGAACATAGAGGCTTGGAGAAGGAACTCGAGAGGAGCAGGATGGATTTTTGGTGCAAAAGTAGTCGACCAGTTCAACTTGCTGAACGAGGTGAACCTTATTGTGCGGGCTCATCAGTTGGTGCAGGAAGGATACATATACTGGTTCAACGAGCAGCTGGTGACTCTGTGGTCTGCTCCCAACTACTGCTACAGGATGGGCAACAAGGCGGCCATTCTGGGCCTGGACGAGCACGGAGAAAGGAACTTCATAATTTTTGACACTGTGGAGGAGAGCGCCAACAGCAAACATTACCGCAACCTTATGCCCTACTTTCTCTGATATGCACCTTTATACATTCATACCTATTCCTTACATATGCTGTCTCCTCAATTGGGCCCTCCATAGCGCAATAAATAGCACAGTCGCACTATTCAAGAATAAGTACAAATTAACAAAGAATATAATGAATGATCGGTCCGTTCAGATATCATTGAGATTTTCCTAGTAAAGGCCGAGGTCGGTCTCTATCTTTTTCTTCTGCTTGGCCACAGCCTCCTGAGTCATGTCGCCAATGAGTTTATCAACATCATCATCCTAAATTTACTCCTCGTCGCCCTCCATAATGTCCTGCACGTACTCATTCATGACGTTCATTCGCTCCTTTTCTGTCATGAACCTCTTCATTGTTTCCTGATAGTTTTGGTTCTTCATCTTCTGGTTGGCCCCACCCATGATTTTCGCCATCCCCGACATCACGTTCTGCATCGACTCGTTGACGCACATCTGCTGCAGTCTGCTTTACAACACAGGTACTAGAATGTGACGTTCTGCAGCTGGGCGTCCAGCTTGTCGTACTTGGCCACCATTTGGTTGTTCTTGAGGATCTGTTGGGCGACCATCTTCTGGGTTTGCTGACTAATTAGATGCTTACTGGTGGCTCCTTCTTCTCGATCTTCTTCTTGAGGTCCTTCTGGAGGGTCTTACCTTGGTACTCCAGCTTCATCTTCTCACGTTGGTATTCCCGGCGCATGCCGTTGATCTCCTTCGTATAGTCCTTCACCTGCTCTGGCTCATAAAATGACTACCTTTGAGGGTTTTGGGAGGGGGTCCAGGCTCTTGCTTTGGTGGCTCTTGTCCCATACTATATATCTATTGATTATGCTCACTACTATCCTTAAATTCTGTCTTAATAGTGTAGGCTCCATCAATCACTTCTTGAAGGCAGTCTTGCCCATCTTGTCCTCTCGCATTCTTCTCAACTCACCCTCTAGATCCCGATTACGCTTGCTCAGTTCCTGCACCATCTGCAAGCTCTTCTGCATTGTCACCTCCATCTTGCTGTCGTTGGGGGTCTTGCCCTTCGTCAGGCCTAATATCGCCTCCTTTAGCTGCTCCTCCACCTCGTTCGACTCAGGCTTGCTCGCCTAGCTTATTGCCATATTCTTTAGATCTATGAGAGTCTTCTGCAGCTTAGCCAGCTTGATGTCCTTCTCCTTAGACAGTTTCTCCAAGTTTTTTATTTTGAGTGTCAACCGTTATTCGTTCTGAATGTACTTCTGGCGTTCCGCCTCCCTTCCAGCCTGCACCTCCTCCATTTTCCTCTCAAGTATTCTCTGGCCGGCAGCAGTCTGCTCGTGTGATTTCTTGTCCTTGCCTAAATATATAAAAAATTACTTATGAAGAGACGGTCATACTTGTCAAGTAGAAGTCGATGCTCTTCTTCTTTACGAGCCAACTGAGCCCTCAATTATACTGTCTATTCTGACCTTCCTCCACCATAAAAGTTTTTGCTGGTCGGCCTGCTCATTAGTTCATTGACAGTGCCTACCTGGGCCTTTGTTCTCAGCTATCTCAGCTACTGGTGCAGCACCTGAATCTCGTTGCTGTCCTCTTCCTTCGCCTTCAGGAACTCCTTTCTCAGCGACTCAATCAGATGGTCTTTGCGTCTGAGTTGTTAATTTTTATCATCGATTATTCTCTGAAGGGTATCGATAGATTGTTGGGCAGCCTGGTTGAGTTTTAGAGCCTCATCTTTAAAGTATTGCTCTTGGTCCTTCTGATTGCTGATAAACCTGCGGGCGTTGTTCCTGAGCTGGCTAGTGGTCAGCTCTGTTTGCATCAGGAAGTTGGTGGTTGAGGCACTCATCTGACCCGCGAAGTCGGCAAGTTTGGCCTCAGGAACTAGTTCCTTAAAGCTCATTTTCAATTGATACAGTTCCTTCTCCTTGTCAGCGAGTTCGCTCCTCAGCTCTTGCACAGTGGCCTTAAGCTAGAGGCTTGCTGAGTCGCTTTATGGATCCCTCCTGCTGACGAATGGGGCCAAGCGTTGCTGTTTTTCTGAGGGAAGGGAATCGAACTTGTCCTCTACTGCCTGCTGATGCTTCACCTCCTCTCTGAAAAAGGCCTATGCGTTTCTCTGCTCCTGCTTTGAGGAATGGACTTCTTTCTGCAGATCCTACATCAGCTTCATCTGTTCAGCTATCCTCTTCTTCCAGAATTATTCCCGCTGTCCGAACTTGAGATCCCAGTTGGCCAACTCAGTTTATAGTTACTTGACGTTTTAGGTCTGAGCGTGGCTGACTCTAAGGTAATACTACTACTTTTCCTTCAAAAGAGAGCTTTCCCTTTTGGCCCTCAGCTCGTTCATTCGATAGTCAGTCAACTTTTTAGTAAGGTCCATGATGGTCAGGGAAGCTTCGTCTGTATAGTTTCTCCTCAACTTCAGCTCTAGCTCCTCGATGGCTGCCTTCTGATGCTAGAGGTAGTCATTTCTCACTTGCAGGTTGAAGTTGACTTCTTGTAATTATTTATGTTCCTTCTCAAGTTGAGTCTTGCTCTGGGCGATGTCTCTGATCTTGTGAAGGATATCATTGACTTTGTGAGGGTTTAGAGTAGGTAGAATCTGTAGCTGCAGCTGATCGATGTTGCTCTGCAGAAGGTTGGTCTTGTCTTGCAAAAACATGTGGGTCTTGATGATTTCCCTCTCCTTCTCAGCAGCCTCATCGGTTGCCCTTCTGTTCTCAACCTGAAGAACACGAACCTCCTCAATAGCTTGCTCATACTTCTTGTTCGTCAACTCTTCATTTCTCTTACTCAATTCAAGCTCATAGACCTTCTTGGCGAGCTGAGCATTGGAGTCACTTTCTCCCTGGAGCTCCTTTACTATCTCATAGTACTTTTCGACCTCAGACTGGATCTTACCCAACCTCATCTCCTCGTACCTGTTCTTCGTAGAAAGGTCCTAGTACAGCTGCTTGTATAGGACCAAATCGTTTCCTGTTTGCTCGCTTTGGACCTCCAGTGCCCTCTGCTTCTGGTTTAGCGTCCTCGACTCTTAAGTTGAAATACGGGTTCCTAGCTGATCCTGTAGCCTTATTGTGCTTTCCTTTTCCTTGTAGTATTCACTCCTGATCTGGTCAACGTTTTTCTCCAGTTCTTATGCTTCCTTCTTCAACTCATTCAGTTCTTGCTCCTTGGCTGCTAAAGATTTTATCAGTTTTTCATTTTTCTTTAAAAGAGAACCGTGCTTGCTTTCCATCGACAAAAGCCTCACATTGAGAGTCTTTTCTTCTGAAGCCATGCTTTTTTCACCAACTTGATTCTCTCTGGTCTCTCTTCTCAGCTCCTCAGTTCGTGCCTTGATGTACCTCATTCTGTCAACTCTCTTCTTTTACTGCCTGGCTTCCTCCAATATCTTCAGGAACTAGAAGTATTCCACCTTTCCATCTCTGTGCCTGTCCAGGAACTCGAACAACTCGAGTGACTCTTTTCGTGGGATTTCTATGCCAACTTTTTTG
>Ga0100385_1002792_pt1 | contig 16137 bp, 7 predicted proteins | sample CryGeymeta201509_FD_81543 | JGI IMG/M metagenome (GOLD analysis project Ga0100385, IMG submission 81543) | Groundwater microbial communities from Crystal Geyser aquifers in Utah, USA - Crystal Geyser metaG 2015-09 | ecosystem: Environmental > Aquatic > Deep subsurface > Groundwater | place: USA... | reverse complement strand
TTGCAATATACAATACAGGAAAAACACTGTCGGGAATGAAGAGTCTTTTTCAAAGTGTTTGACGCGGTTTTGTGCGCTGCAAGGCGTCGCCCGTCTAGTGGTCCAGCATCCCGGAGATAATCACGATCCGATGGCTGCGTTGTGAATTCTTAACTTAGCCCGCTAGGTTTTCAATTTGCGCATTGCCCTATCATCGTTCTTAAGTCCAGGGTCAAATGGACTTTATATTTTTAAGACTTAAGCAGTGCCAATGGAACGCTAGGAAAGTCATTTCATAACAGACAATAAACGCCGGTTTGGCTTAGAACACCTTACTATTCGCCCTATTCTCAATAAATCAGTTGTGCAGCCTCTTTTTCGTAAAGTTGGCTTTTAGCCATTTACCAAACGTCCCTATTTCACCCGTTTTGACTGAAAATTACTTTACAAGTACCTAAATTCAGCATTCCCTTACTACAATGTGCCTGCTAAACTAACTTCACCTCATTCCTTTTCGAGTGCTGGTTAGGGGCACCTCCGGTCATCTTGGCGGATATATCAAGGGGTGCCCCGCTTATTAAACTTACTTTCGCTGGTTCGTAACCAATACAATTAGCCATTTCATATACAGCAATAACCCTTCGAGCAATTATGCCTAACTGTCATCATTATAAACATGTTGCAGTCTCGTCTTATCCAACCTCGGGCAAATCGGTAAATAGACTTCAAAGGTCAGTCAGTAGAGTAACGTTCTCGCCAAAAAATCATTCAACATCATCTAGTCTGGGTGAACGACCAAACCGAATTAGAAAGCCGATGAGACATTAACGCCAAACCGTCATCGAAATACACATTAAAGTGAACCCATTTCACAGATTGGAAAAACAATTCGTTATACCGGTCACACACTTGTTATAAACCACATGTTAATCCTGTTGGAAATTGCTAACGTCGAACAAGACATTCGCTAAATGGATTTGGCATTAAACACATCATGAAACTACTCTCTTTTTTTCGTATTACATTTCTCACCCTGTTGATCATCATATCCCTACTCACCAGCTTGGCATTCGGTTATTACCAATTTGGCGATCGGCAAACCGTTGCAGACTGGCAAATCTCACTATTCGGGTACCGACTGACTTCAAACGACAGGCTCGTTAACGCTGAAAAAGTACGTTCGACGTTGGAAAACTTAAGCCAACAGTTTGATCAGCTCGCAGCAATATCTAAAGACATCAAGCAACAGTTCTTAAGTTTACAGACCAGCCTCCAACGAACGGAAACGACAGCGGAAAAAACGCGCACAACTATTGCCGATGCTCTAGCACAATTGGCCGACCTCGAAACGTCTTTGAACAATCAACAATCACAGATGGAACGTCGCGAACAGGAACTTGACTTGAAAATCAAAGCACTGAACGAGGCTGAAAAAACGATAAAAAACCTGCAGCGGCAACTACGCGCATCATCGGTAGAGCGCCTAGATAATGATGCCTTAGCGTTAGAATATGAAATGGTGCGCTTATCGCGTACATTGGCCGACTACCCTGACCAAGTGCAGTTTATTCAAACCTCACTTCGTAAGGGTATCGTTGTTCTCCCATTTGACTTGATTTTTGAATCGCAGAATTTACAGAAACTTTCACCACCGGCAACCGATTTTTTATACACCGTAGCTTACACCATGGAAAACTTACCGACAGCAACGTTGAAAATCATTCAGAAGCAGTCCGCATCCAAACTAGGCCAAGTGGCTAACGCTTGGCATTCACAACAGTCTGCAACAGTTGCACAACACCTAATTGAAAAAGGGTTAGCACCTAACCGCATTCTGGTGGCTAGCCAACCTGGCAAAACTAATGATGCATTCGAACCCACTATCGAATTGCACATAAGCCTTTAAATAACCTACAGAAGTTGTTTAATTTCGGCGCCGCTCATTGTCAGAGTAAGCGCACCGTAAACGTCTCTAGCACAGACGACTATGCTTCACCTCAAAGACCGTAACAGCAACCCAAGCCCACCGACGGCTAAGACCAGAATTACGATCAGATCGAAGGCGGACATCGATCGAAAGCTGAACTGAATAGACATAATCACACCAACAACCAGAGCAGCGAGGGAGCCAGCTGCGAGCACCCACCCGATCCAGTTTTTGGCGTTGTAAAAAATCAGTCCGACACCAAACATAAATGGAATTAATATACTGCCACTGGTTAAGCCAAATCGACCTCCCATCGCATTAAAGCTGTATAAGCGCATACCTAGACCAAAATGCGTTGTTACGGTTATCGCATTCAATAACAGATAAACACCAACGCAGAGCATAATCAGCCCTAAGAAAAATGTACCGATCCCTCCAGAAGTTCCGCCTGCTCCTGTCATCTATTACTCCTTAATCTTTCACTACGGTTGATTGATTGCCAGATGCGACAATCCGAACGCGCTATTAGACGAGGAAAGGCATTGGAAATCAACGTTCGACGTTTTTCACCGTACCCCAAGGAACTAACTCCATTTTCAGAGCAACACTCATTCGCTTGAGAAAAAATAACGCCGTCTTTTCAGTGCCATTCGGCAGAAAGTGGCGATTTACACCATCCAGCCGTATACCCTGCACGTAGTTTTTACTGGAACTTCGTTTAACATTCAAAAAAGTACCCAGAACCAGCTACGCTGATATCTGGATCACAAAGGAAGAGAGGTCTCACATGTTAACCTTTATTTTATTCATTTTGACCCTGGTCGGGCTCACCTGGGTGATGCGTCAGGAACTGGGCGCACTGGCCGCCATCGGTATATTTTTGCTTTTCGGCGCACTGTCATTGGAGCTGGCCTCCGCCTTGTATGGTGTGCTGATGTTTATCGCCGGGCTGGCCACACTGGTTATCGGTTTCGGTCCGATCCGCAGGCTCTGGTTATCAAGCAAGGTGTTTGACATCTTTAAGAAAATCGCCCCGAAGGTCTCCGCAACCGAACAGGTCGCACTCGATGCCGGCACCGTCGGCTGGGATGGCGAATTGTTCACTGGTCGTCCGGATTACAGCAAACTGCTGGCAAACCTTCACAACGGCTTGAGCGATGAAGAACAGAGTTTTCTCGACAATCAATGTGTCGATGTTCTGTCTCAGTGCAATGGTTGGGATGTCGCCGTTGAACGCGCCGACTTGCCATCAGAGGTGTGGGCTACGCTCAAGAAGGAAGGCTTCTTCGGCATGATTATTCCCAAGCAATATGGCGGTCTGGAGTTTTCTGCCAAAGCACAATCTGCGGTGTTGCAGAAGCTGGCTTCAAACGAAACCCTGATGGTGACTGTTGGCGTTCCAAACTCACTCGGCCCCGGTGAACTGTTGTTGAAATACGGAACAGAAGACCAGAAAAACCATTACCTGCCGCGTTTGGCCGATGGCCGTGAAATACCTTGCTTTGGCCTGACCGGACCGCGCGCCGGATCTGACGCCACTTCATTGCCGGATACCGGCATAGTCTGCAAAGGCGAATTCAATGGCAAAGAGGTTGTGGGCCTGCGTCTAAATTTTGAAAAACGCTGGATCACACTGGCACCTATTGCCACCGTAGTTGGTCTCGCTTTCCGGATGTTTGACCCGGATAACCTGCTGGGTAAAGGGACCGACCGAGGTATTACTTGCGCTCTGATTCCGCGTGACACGGATGGTATGGAGATCGGTCGTCGTCATTGTCCAATCGGCAGCCCATTCCTGAACGGCCCGATTAAGGGTAAAGATGTTTTCATCCCTCTCGACTACATTATTGGTGGCGAAGAAATGGCCGGTGAAGGTTGGCGCATGCTGGTGGAATGCCTGTCGGTCGGTCGCTGCATCACCCTGCCTTCCGGTGCAGCCGGCGCTGGGGCTTACGCACTGGCAACGTCCGGTGGCTTCACCCGGGTCCGCCGTCAATTCAATACTGCCATTGCAGAAATGGAAGGCGTACAAGCGCCACTCGCGCGTATGGCGGCCTTTACCTACATTGCACAAGCGGCCGTGCAGCAAACCGCTAACATGGTCGATGATGGCCAGAAACCGTCGGTGCCGTCGGCCATTTTGAAATACCATCTGACCGAAATGCAGCGCACCATGCTGACCGATGCGATGGATGTGCACGGTGGTAAAACAGTCACACTCGGCCCTAAAAACTACCTTGGCATCGGCTACTGCAGTTCGGCGGTAGCCATCACCGTCGAAGGTGCCAATATCATGACCCGTTCTCTGATGATATTCGGTCAGGGCGCGATTCGTTGCCACCCTTATGTACTTCAAGAACTGGCGGCAAAAAACAATGATGATGCTAAAGCCTTTGATCGTGCTGTGTTTTCCCATGTTGGCCTGGTACTTGGTAATGCAACCCGTGCGCTGACGCTAGGCCTGGGCATCGCCAGACCTTCGGTGCACTTTGATGACCCTGCACGCCGATACGCACAAGCCCTGTCGCGGTTCAGTGCCGCCTTTGGCCTGTGCAGCGATGCAGCCATGGCAACGTTGGGTGGTGAATTGAAAATGCGTGAACTGATTTCAGCACGCTTGGGTGACATGCTCTCGAACCTTTACCTCGCCTCCATGGTGCTCAAGCGTTGGAAGGAGTCCGAACAAGTGGAGGGCGAACAGGCGCTGATGGAATACAGCCTGCAAACGCTGCTGCACCGCACCGAACTGGCGTTGTCGGAATTTCTAGACAACCTGCCTGCACAATCTGTCGCGATGGCGCTACGGGTTATCACGCTGCCGTTGGGTCGACGTTGGAAATTGCCAGCAGACTCTGACACACGCAAACTGGCGAAAGCGGTTTCAACTGACAGCGAGATAAGACGGCATTTGATCCAGACCATCTGGAACGATGAAAAAGAAGGTGGCGTTGAGAACCCAGTCGCGCAATACAACAGCTTGCTGAAAGACAACGAAAAAGCAGAACCGTTGTACCGAAAAATCAGCAAAGCCTATGCGAAAGGCGAACTGCCTGAGCAGGCTCTACACCCTGAGGAGCGTTTTATTGCCGCGTTTGAAGCCGGCGTGATCACCGCAGAGGAACTTGAATTCATGCAGAGCTATGAAGCCAAAGTACTCAACATGTTGATGGTCGATGATTTCGCGTTCGATGCCTTTGCAAAAGACAAAGAAACCCTCATCAACCACAACGACGATCAGGCCGCCTGACGCTACCTGACATTAGACCTTCCGAGCGGGAGGTCTTCCCTTTTTTTACAATTCACTCAGGTTAATTCAGAAAATCCGGCCATAACGTGTTTTTTATTGTGCCTGTGCATTTAAGTTGGTCCAGCTAAGTTCCTGCTGACACAAACTACTCTACTCCCAACTTAACGCTTAACAGAGGCTATAGCTTATTTCTCAGTTTGAGCGGGTTATCACGCATGAGAGGCCGCGAGAAGGTATTGCTGTTGCTAAAAAGAAAGGCATTATTTACGCGTTTGGTCTTTAATCCGGCGTAGCTATTGTCGGGCTAAAGCCACAACCTACAATTTCTGCTCTGAATCCGACGCGGTTGGTCGGCCTTTAGGCCGACATAATCGTTTGTCGAGTATCCTACTAAACAAAAAAAGCGCGTCCGTTTCCGGAAGCGCTTTTATATTTTTAAACTAAGTTAGCTGAAAATTACTTCGGCAAGTAACTCTTACCCATTAAGTAAGCATCCACTTTTTGTGCAGCTCCACGGCCTTCGTTAATGGCCCAAACGATTAAGCTTTGCCCACGGCGAGCATCGCCACAAGCAAATACGCCGTCTACGCTGGTATCAAATTCACCATACTCTGCTTTGGCATTTGATCGCTGGTCTTTTTCAACACCGAGGTCGTCTAGTATTTTGGCTTCTGGACCCATGAAGCCCATGGCAAGTAGAACCAATTCTGCTGGATATACCTTGTCGCTACCGGCCACTTCGTAGGGGATCATTTGCCCTTCTGGGTTTTTCTTCCATTCTACGTTGACGGTATGAACCGCTTTTACATTACCTGATTCATCCTGCTCGATTTTTTTAGTCATCACTAAATAATCACGAGGATCTTGGCCTTGTACGGCAATCGATTCTTCTTGGCCATAGTCCACTAACAAACGCTTAGGCCATTGGGGCCAAGGGTTATTGTTTTGTCGTGTTTGTGGAGGTTGAGGCATAATCTCCAATTGCACGACCGACTTACAGCCGTGGCGCAATGCCGTACCGACACAGTCCGTACCCGTATCACCACCACCAATCACGACAACGTTTTTATCTTTGGCGTTAATGAACTGCTCGTCTTTGTGTTCTGAGTCGAGCAAGCTCTTGGTGTTTTTGCTGAGGAATTCCATCGCAAAATAAACGCCATTTGCGTTACGGCCATCAACCAATAAATCACGTGGTACCGTAGCGCCTGTTGCTAACACAACAGCGTCAAAGTCGTCATGAATACGCTGCATGGAAATATGCTTGCCAATTTCTGTATTGGTCACGAAGGTTACGCCTTCTTCAAACATGATATTCACGCGACGCTCAACAATTTCTTTTTGCAGTTTCATGTTTGGAATGCCGTACATGAGCAAACCACCAATCCGATCGGCACGCTCATACACCGTCACTAAATGACCCGCACTATTTAATTGAGCCGCAGCAGCTAAACCAGCAGGGCCAGAACCGATTACTGCGACCGTTTTACCGGTGCGATGTTTCGGCGGCTTAGGCTGCACCCAGCCTTCTTGGAAACCACGCTCAATGATAGAAACTTCATGATGTTTAATCGTCACTGGGTCAGCGTTAATTCCTAACACGCAAGAACCCTCACATGGCGCAGGACAAACCCGGCCGGTAAACTCAGGAAAGTTATTGGTGGCATGCAAACGCAACAGCGCTTCTTTCCAGCGTCCGCGGTAAATAAGGTCATTCCATTCCGGAATTAAATTATTTACCGGGCAGCCAGCCACCGCAGGAGCGTATTGTGATTTACCGGACATACAAAACGGCACACCACAGTCCATACATCGTGATGCTTGTTCTTTGATGCCCTCTTCTGGCATATGCTCGTGCACTTCTTGCCAGTCGATTAAACGTTCTTTTGCATCACGGTCTTCGGGTAGTTGACGTGAAATATCGATAAAACCTGTTGGATTTCCCATCTCGTTCTCCTTAGACCTTCGCCGCTATTTTTTGCTTTGGTTTTTTTAATGATTCAATGTGCATATCGAACGCCGCGGATGAAATGTCATCTTCGTTGTCATAATTACCAGACTCACGAGCGATCTGCATAAATTGTTGAATTTGCTTATAGTCGGTTGGCATCACTTTCACAAATTGTGTCAGTGCTTGTGCCCAATCGGCTAACAGTTTTTCAGCAACGTCTGAACCGGTTTTGGCTTGGTGTTTTTGCAGTAAGGCTTTAAGTACCATGCTGTCTTCTTCGGTTAGAGTTTCTAACTCAACCATTTCCATATTGCACTTGGCAGCAAAGTCTTTGTTGGTATCTAACACATAAGCAACACCACCAGACATACCCGCCGCAAAGTTGCGACCAGTGTTGCCGAGAATAACGGCGATACCGCCGGTCATATATTCACAGCCGTGGTCACCAACGCCTTCGACAATCGCCGTTACGCCAGAGTTGCGTACACAGAATCGTTCACCGGCACGTCCACGAATAAACGCCGTTCCGCTGGTGCCACCAAAGAAGGCCACGTTACCAATGAGGATATTTTCACTCGGTGCAAAGGGTGCTTTTTTATCTGGGTAGACCACTAGTGAACCACCAGATAGCCCTTTACCGAAATAGTCGTTAGCATCGCCTTCCAGTTCAAAGCTCACGCCTTTTGCGGTGAACGCAGCAAAGCTTTGACCGGCTGAGCCTTTGAACTTCACGTTAATCGTGTCATGCGGTAAACCTTCCGCGTGGTAACGCTTCGAAATTTCGTTCGATAACATAGTACCGACGGAACGATCGACGTTTTTAATCTCATAACTCAACTGCACAGCTTCAGCACCTTCCAGTGCTTTAACGGCATCCGTTATTAGTTGTCGATCCAGAATGTCGTCGATCTGGTGCTGCTGACCAATCGACTGATACAAAGTATCAGTTTCAAACATAGGCTCAGGCTTATGCAACACCGGCGCTAAATCAACTGTTTTAAATTTCCAATGGTCAACATCGTTGCGGGCGGTTAAGCACTGAGTTTGACCGACCATGTCGTTTATCGATTTGAAGCCAAGCTCAGCCATAATTTCACGTAGACCTTCCGCCATCATGGTGAAGAAGTTCACGATATTTTCAACCTTGCCTTTGTAACGCTCACGCAGACGCTTGTCTTGTGTTGCAATACCGGCTGGGCAGGTATTTAAATGACACTTACGCATCATGATGCAACCTTCCACCACCAACGCAGCGGTGGCTACGCCCCATTCTTCGGCGCCTAATAAGGTAGCAATCGCCAAATCGCGAGGTGTTTTCATTTGACCATCGGCCTGCACGGTTATGCGTGAACGCAAACCATTTTGCACCAAGGTTTGGTGTGTTTCTGACAAGCCTAATTCCCATGGCAAGCCAGCGTGTTTAATCGAGCTGATCGGTGACGCACCGGTGCCGCCGTCGTGTCCAGCAATCAACACGACATCGGCATAGGCCTTACACACACCTGAGGCAATGGTGCCAACGCCTGCTTCGGAGACAAGCTTGACGTTGATCCGAGCGTCGCGGTTGGCGTTTTTCAAATCGAAAATAAGCTGTGCTAAATCTTCAATTGAATAGATATCGTGATGCGGCGGCGGTGAAATTAAACCAACACCCGGTGTTGAACCACGGGTACGCCCAATCCAGCCGTCTACCTTATGACCCGGTAACTGACCACCTTCGCCTGGCTTCGCGCCCTGCGCCATTTTAATTTGCAGTTCTTCGGCGTTAGTTAAGTAGTGACTGGTCACACCAAATCGACCGGACGCTACCTGCTTAATTTTAGACACCATGTTGTCGCCGTTCGCCAACGGGGTGAAACGAATAGGATCTTCACCACCTTCACCGGAATTCGACTTACCGCCAATGCGGTTCATGGCAATCGCTAACGTGGTATGCGCTTCCCAAGAAATAGAACCAAATGACATTGCGCCGGTAGCGAAACGTTTAAAGATTGACTCAACCGATTCAACTTCGTTCAACGGTACGGAAGGACGATCCGACTTGAACTTCAATAAACCACGTAACGTATAAAGCTCTTTAGATTGATCATCCACATTGCGGCAGTATTCTTTAAATTGCTCAACGCTGTTTTGCTCAGTCGCATGTTGCAGCAAGCGAATTGTCGTCGGGTTAAACAGATGACGCTCGCCATCGTGACGCCAAGAATAATCACCGCCAGACTGCAAGGCTGGTTCCATGAAAATGCGATCTTCAAGAGTGTAACCCTCTTGGTGCTTCTTCAGTGCTTCGGCCGCAATTTCATCTAGGCCTATACCACCAATACGTGAAACAGTGCCGGTGAAGTATTTGTCGATAACGTCCTGCTGGATACCAAGTGCTTCAAAAATCTGTGCACCTTGGTATGACTGCAATGTTGAAATACCCATCTTAGAGAAAATTTTCAACAAACCAGAATTAATGGCTTTCGCATAACGATAAAAAACTTCCGCGTTGGTTAGGTTCTCGTCGATCACACCTTCGTTGCGCAATTCCATTAGGGTTTCGATGGCAAGGTATGGGTTAACCGCCGACGCACCGTAACCTAACACGGTGGCTAAGTGATGCGTTTCACGCACATCACCAAATTCACCGACGATATCGCAATCCGCACGCATGCCCATGCTGATCAAGTGATGGTGGACCGCCGCCGTGGCCAAAACAGACGGTATAGCAGCGTGGTCTGAATCTACATCACGGTCACTCAATAACAGAATTTGGTATCCACTTTCTACGGCATCAACTGCATAACGACAAATACGATTGACAGCACGTTCTAATTCCCCCGGCTTACCGGTGGCACGGAACGTTGTTGGAATTGTTTTGGTTTGGAAGTGGGCATGATCGATATAACGCAGCTTCATCAGCTGTTCGTTGTCGAGCACGGGATGTTTAATTTCTAACTTATGACAGTGCTTGGCTGACTCTTCCAACAGATTTAGATCGCCACCAATGTAGGTGCGCAAACTCATGACCATTTCTTCCCGAATCGGGTCGATTGGTGGGTTGGTTACCTGCGCAAACAACTGTTTAAAGTAGTGTGATAAATGCTGTGGTCGATCCGATAAAATTGCAAACGGCGTATCAGTACCCATCGAACCCAACGGTTCTTTCGTAGTACCAACCATGTCTGCCAAAATGAGGTTTAGATCTTCAGCGGTATAACCAAAAGCACGTTGACGCTTTTTAAGATTATCGAGATACGGGTGCTCAACCTTCACTTCTGGTGTTGGTAATTCATCTAGGACGATTTTTTCTTGGTTGACCCACTCACTGTAGTTCTGACTGGTGCAAATTTCGTTTTTCACTTCTTCGTCAGACAGAATGCGACCCTTTTTCAAGTCACAGATAAAGATTTTACCCGGCTGCAAACGACCTTTTTCAACAACGGTCGACTGATCAACAATCAACGCGCCAGTTTCGGAGCCCATGACAACCATGCCGTCATCAGTAACTAGGTAACGCGATGGACGCAAGCCGTTACGGTCTAACGTGGCCCCAATCATGTTACCGTCAGTAAAGGAAATAGACGCTGGGCCATCCCACGGTTCCATAATACAGGCGTGATACTCATAGAACGCACGTTTAACGGCGTCCATATCGTCTTGTGTTTGCCAAGCTTCTGGTACAACCATCATCATGGCATGCGCCAATGGGCGACCAGATAAAACCAACAACTCAACCATCATATCGAGGTTGGCGGAGTCCGACATGTCTCGGTCGTAAACTGGCAATAACATGTCCATTTCTTCACTAGTGAAGTTGATGGATTCAAACAATGACTGACGAGCGGCCAGCCAATTGATATTGCCTTTAACAGTATTGATTTCACCGTTATGAGATAAGTAACGGAATGGCTGTGCACGACGCCAGTGTGGGAAGGTGTTCGTTGCAAAGCGACTGTGGAACATTGCCAACGCCGACACAGTACGTTCGTCTTGCAAGTCTAAATAGTATTGGCGCACTTGCGCGGTGGTCAGCTGTCCTTTATAGACAATGGTACGCGACGACATTGAGGCCACGTAAAAATCTTCGCCAATTTCAGTGACGGTCTCATACACTAAGTGCGTGGTGTAATTACGCAGTACGTATAGCTTACGTTCAAACTGTTGTTGGGTTTTGCAGCTCGTGTTGGCAACAAATACCTGTTCAATTTGCGGTTCTTGGTCTGCAGCAGTTTTACCGATCATGCTGTTATCAGTCGGCACAACTCGGTACCCCAACAAGGTCAATCCGAGCCTACTGATATTGCGCTCTAATATCGCGCGGCATTCATCTCGTTTAGCTTCGTCCGCCGGGAAGAAAAACATGCCTACACCATATTCGCCATAGGCTGGCAACATGACATCTTGCTTGGCCATATCATCCGATAAAATTTCATGCGGAATCTGAATTAGGACACCTGCGCCATCACCGCTACTCACATCGACCCCGGTCCCGCCTCGATGCTCCATTGCCGAAAGCATGGTGAGTGCGTTTTCAATAATGTCGTGGGACTTGCGGCCTTTTAAGTTAGCGACAAATCCAATACCACAGGCATCGTGTTCAAATTCGGGTCGATATAGACCAAGATGTTGCTTTTTCATGTGATTCTTCCAATTCATTACGTTCATACTCAGGCCCTCCACCACCTTTATGTGGAGTGCGTACTTCAAGGACGTCGGGTCTAAGTACCGATTGTCTGCCTGACGCAAAATCGCTTAAATTTTGCGCAGAACAGACGAATGTGTCGCAGCGATGAAAATGCGATGTAAATTCTCGAAAGAGGCATACTAATGATTCCAAGAGCATAGGCAATGCGAGATTGATGTGAACAGCGACTCAGATCAGAAAATAGACGACGTTTTTTTGTAAAATCGCGCGCCAGATTCTTGACCATAGAGTCATAAAATATCGTCGATTTTCGTTAAGAGGCACGTAAATTGAGGGTGTTACGGTACTCGGCTAATACCCAATTTATGCTTTGTATGAATTTACTGAGCAAGCTTTACCTTTACGATGACGTAGATGATTTTTCTGCGAGACTTCCTTTCATTTTTTGCAGTATCACCATTTTTAACTCATTTTTAGTTTTTAAGGCCAATTTAAGCGCCCAAATTGACGACGACGAACGGAAAAACTCCACTATTGCTGTTTACTTCTTCACCATCGGTCTCAACAAAAAAACGGCAGTCACGGACCTGAACAAAAATAATTTTCAACAAAAAAAATATCGATATGAAAACGCTATCAGCCAGGTTTGTTTATCTCACTGATAGCGTAGGTTCAAATCTAAGGATTCGTTAATAACTATTTATTGATAGACACGAACGTAATCAATATACATACGCGTGGTGGTAAAGTTTGCATGATCTGGATCGCCAGGCCAATTGCCCCCAACCGCCAAATTTATTAAAAACCAGAATGGCTGATCATAAACGTACTCACCATACTGCTCCACTTGCGCTTTGGTTACGCTATAAAAATTAATGTCATCCACATACCAGCGTATACCGTTGACATCCCATTCAACCGCGTACACATGGTAGTCCTGATCGATGCTTGCAGCGTGATCGAGATGACCGGTGATCGGCGTGTTACCGGAGTAACCCGGGCCATGCAAAGCACCTGACGTTGTGTTGTTGGTGTTCACATGTTCCATAATGTCGATCTCACCACCCTGTGGCCAACCTTGCGAATTAAAGTTATCGCCTAACATCCAAAATGCTGGCCAAATACCTTGAACGCGCGGTAGTTTCATACGGGCTTCCATACGACCGTATTTAAAACTTTTCGTGTAACGAGTGGTGATTTTACCTGAGGTATAACCACAGTTACTGCCATACCAACAAAGGCCTCCGGTTTCTTGGCGCGCTTCAATGACCAGAACATTGCTTTGCGCTTGGGGATCGAATTCAATTTTTAAATTATCGCCGGTTGAATACCATTGCAGCTCGTTGTTACCAAAACCATGACCACCGCTTTCGATATTCCAAACTGAGGTATTCAAGGTATCAAATTCATCAGCCCACGTTGCGACAGGATCTGGCGTCCCTGATACTTTTTTGATTTCGATCCAATTGATATTCCAGCCACCCGTTTGCGCAAACAAACCCAGTGAATAACTGCCTGCCGTTAAATTGGTTTCTATGCTGACGGTCTGCCAATTTTGCCAACCACCGGTGGCGGGTATGTTGACCGCTCCTACCGCTAAACTCCCCGCATTAAAGTCCACATTCACTTGCCCACCTGTCGGGCTTGCAACGCGTAAGGCTATTTCATAACGGCCACTCGTTGGAATTGAAATGGCAGGGTAGGCAAGCCATTCACCGGCTTCCCACCAGCCTACGTTATAACCAGCACCGACATCGGTGGTGGCTTCAATATCAACCGCGTCCGAACGATAAGCACCGCCCAAGTTTGCAGCTGTGGTATCGTCAAAATCGACGTAATCTTCCGCTTCAATTTTTATAGAGGCCGGTTCAATGGCAACCGGTTGCACATCAATCCAATTTAGGTTGGCACCTCCGGTTACAGCATAAACTCCTAAACTGTATTGGCCTGCCGTTAAGGTGACTGTTTTATCGACCGTAGTCCATGTTTGCCAGCCGTTAGTGGCTGGCACGGCGAACTCACCTAATACAATGTCACCGCCGTTTAGGTCAACAGAGAATTGAGCTCCGCTCATACTGGCGACGCGCAAACTCACTTTGTACTGGCCCGTTGATGGAATGGTTAACCCATCAAAACTCAACCATTCCGTTGCATCAATCCAACCAACGTTATAACCACCGTTTACGTCTTGGGTAGCTTCAATATCAACATTGTCACTTCGATATTGGCCGCCAGTATTCCCCACCGTTGTGTCAAAATAACGGGTGTAGTCCTCGGCTTGAAAAGTTTGCGCCATGAGGCTGCTTGCAGTCATCGTACATGCTATTGCAATCGCAATAGTATGATATCTGGTCGTTCTATTTTTCATCGACTTTCCTATTTTTATTTTAATTTATCGTTAAATTTATTGTGTACTGCATTTGAAACACAATGTTTACCTGATCACGTTTTAAGCCCACGACAGGGTTCGTGAAAACCTAAAAACAACACACAAGTTTGTCTGCTGGCTTTTATATCGCTCCGAATGTAAAACTTTATTTTTACGTTCATAAATCCAGCGAGCTTTTTCCACAAAAACAAAAAATGCCAGCTAACAGCCGGCACTTTTTTTATTGTAAAACTAGTTATTTGACACCTCACAAGTAACATCACCCATGGTGCCGTTATGGCCACCTTGCAACCCAAATTCGACTGACTGGCCGGGTGCCAATGTGCGGTTATAAGCGACAGCAGTTGCTTGAATAGACGACCCCGAACTGGCAGCAGACAAAGTAGCATTCCATCCATTCACGAGAGTCACTGGATTTGAAAAGACTAACTCAACTTGCCAATCCGTTAACGTTTCTGAGCCAGTATTGGTCACCGTTACTGGATTAAGCACAAAGCCAGAATTCCACACGTCTTGGTTGGTTACGACACAGGTTAAGTCGCCACCGGCAACCTTCTCTTGCACGATCAGTGTCACGCTGTCTGTCACCGACGTTTCCTGCCCTACCTCATTAAGCGCCACAACATTGATACTCATTTCACCTATCACCGCAGGCGCTTGCAATGTGATTGCCGTGGCACTACTACTCGCAACTGCCAACATTTGATTCACATAAACATTGACGCCATTAATGTATCCGGTTTGCAAAGTCAGTAAGACATCGCCGTTGGTATACACAACCGAACCAGACACCGGGGCTTGAATTGAAACAAACGGAACCTGTGGCGCGTCGACTTGTAAGTTAACGGTCGCAGCTGCTGACTGCCCGCCATCGTTATCGATCGCAGCATAGGTAAAACTGTCAGTGCCCGTATAATCTATGTTTGGGGTGTAGGTTGCGATACTGTTTGTCAGTGTGACACTACCTTTGATTGGCTGATCAACAATGACAAAGCTGGATACGGTGCCATCAGAATCAGCCCCACTCAAGACAACATCAACGGCTTGGTTGAATGAAGTAGTTGCACTTAAGTTCCCTGCCGTCGGCAGACAATTGATACCGGAAGCCGGGCCACACCCTTCGCTAGGCTCAGCACCAAAGACCAACTCATTACCGTCGTATAAGGCAATCTTCGGCGCTATAACATGCGCATTCGAATAATTGTCCCATGAAGGGTCGTTACTGTTGTCCCACTCAGGTAAATTTGAATTTGTAGGCAAGGAAAGTCGGAATTGAACCTCTTTCTTTGATGCGGATTGACCACCAGGATAAATATCTACACCAGAAAATGAGACATCGGTATAGTAAATATTGTTTGTTACATCGCCCCACGATTGCAATTGAGAAACGCCACTACCTTGGTTATAAGCTGTCGAAACGGAAACGTCATCTACGCTATAACCTGCAGCCAGAACCTCCGTCAAATCAACCCAATAACGGAAATGCAATTGATCACTATTACGAGCAGGCCACGCGGAATGATTGTGAACTCGCGCACTTATTTCAATATGTCGTGACCCTTGTGAATTCACTTTCGCGTCGACAAAAAATTCAGCGTCACGAATTTCAGGTGCCGGAAATTGTGCTTCAGGAATAGGCGAGCCAGCATATTCTCCCGCGAGCCTAGCCAACGCTGATGTGAAGCCTGCGTTATAGTCGGTGGCGACCTCATTCATGATATAGTCACCGCGATCATCCGAGTAGGAATCATCTTTTCCCGGGCCACCCACCAGAGCACCAACCAACAGGTGACGGTTCTCAACAGGTGAACTTAAACTGTCGTTCCAAGTACCGTGTGCGGTTCGATGATGGGGTTTGGTCGGATAATTTGTTCCATACCCAATTTGATAACTAATGTTATTTGGGTTGTCGCCCAACATATAATCGATTTGACGCTTGGCAAAACTATGATAGGCGTCGGCCTTAGTTGCTTTTTTTGATTCGCGATTTAAATAATCGGAGTAAACCAACGCG
>Ga0100385_1002777_pt1 | contig 16195 bp, 19 predicted proteins | sample CryGeymeta201509_FD_81543 | JGI IMG/M metagenome (GOLD analysis project Ga0100385, IMG submission 81543) | Groundwater microbial communities from Crystal Geyser aquifers in Utah, USA - Crystal Geyser metaG 2015-09 | ecosystem: Environmental > Aquatic > Deep subsurface > Groundwater | place: USA... | reverse complement strand
AGGAAAATACTGCCAGTATGAAGGACATGCACCAGTGGTAACTAAAAAAGAAAGAGGAAACCTATCAGCTGGAAATTGAGAAGTTGCGATCTCTAACCAGAATGGACGATCACATCCAGCAACACAGCACCTCAATCAAAATGCAAGGTTAGCTTGCTTAACTGAAATCCAAATAGCGATAGCTGTAAATGTAGAGAAGGAAACTGTAAACATTCAGATATCAGTTGTAGCAGAAGTAGCAAAACTTGAAATTTTAAGAAGATAACTTCCAGTTACATCGCAAAAAAGAATAGTAAAGACTGCAACAATAGAGAAGAACTTTATTGGAAAAAGAAAATCACATTAAAATGAAGGAACTGGAGGAGAGAAGGCTGATGGCGCATGAGAAACAACAAAATGCATCAGAGTTGGCAAATAGTGAGTTGGAGATCATTAGGAAAAAAGAAGCCTTACATTTGGAGCAAGAGGAATTGAGAATGACAAGATAGCTGCTATAAAAAGAGAAAAGCTAATTCCAACAGTTTAACAGAAATATTCTGCAGGATTACAAGATGAAGCTCAAATAACTATAATCCGAAAAGGAGAAAGTCAATTAGCTATAAATCGAACTCTACAAGAAGATCCACACAGTTTAGGTTGTTGACCAAGCTCGTCAGCGTGCATCAACTCCAGCAGTTCAGAGACAAGCGAGAACATCCACTAACTATGCTCAGAACATCATCGTGAACCAGGAAAACAAAAGAAACAGAGCCAACACTCAGGTAGTCGATATGGTGCATCAAACCAAAGAAAGATTCAGGGATGTGGAAATGCAGGTCAGAAGAAATGCTGTATAGTTGGAGATGGATCGTTACCCAAGGCGTGATAAAATGAATGTGGAAGGATACATTACTCGAATGAACCGAGCTATGAGTCGGCACTGATTTGCTTTCTTTTCATATTTTATCCTTTCATCGCATCACAATAAATAAGGTGATATTAGATGTAAATAATAATAAAATCTAACGATAATGAGTAACAGATAGGATCAGTGCCAAATCTACGAAATGCTCTCAGTACTTTTTCTCACACTTTCCAAAGGCTAACAAGCTCAACAATGTATACGCTAGGTCCTTTGTTCGCATCCCCTCTTCAGCCCTTTGCCTCTCTTTCGCTATCTGACCAATAACCACACAGTCTTGAAAAAAGAACATCTTCTTCGATTTTTAGAAGAAAATAGGGAACACGTTTAGGATGAGGAAATCAAGCAGATCATGGAATTCAAGCCTGGCAAAAAACAATGGCAGTACAGAGATTTCCTCTAATTTGTTTACCCCTTCAACTCGGCTGTGTTGAGGGAAGTCACTAATATGCATCTGAAACGATACCCCAAACTATAAAAATACTCAGTTCCGGAACCCACACTTGCAGGATTTTTACTCTTGCTTACCGAACAATTATCCCTGATTAGAAAGTTATAGACCCAGAAGAGCGACAGTTAGGTTAAACTACCGAAATAAAGGCTAAGAAGAGTGTTACTGTCGATTAAAAAGGCAGGTGAAAAGCAGCCCAACCACTGTGAAAACGATCACAGAAAAATTACCAGCTTAGAACTCAGAAATTTCATGAAAGCCTTTGTAAGCGTGGAAGACAGTCATTTTTTGTATCTGAGTCGAAAATTGGGCATCAAAAATGGTGTCTTTATGATTGAGGAGATTGAAAAATTCATCAGACCCTTGAAGGTCAAAAGCAAGAAGGGGCAAAAAAGTGGAAACAAAGTAGCTCAAATATCAGTCATGCCTGAGTAGTAGGAAGAATAATAGGAGTTAGATTTTGATTAAAGGAGGTACAAATAGTCACTGATGGAAGAGTTAGCTCAATAGGTTAGTGAAAAAACTACGAGAGGAACCAGTGCAACAGGCAGAACTCAAGTTATCAACTATCAGCAGCAATATCCCAACAATCAAACGTTGCAGCAAACACAACCACTTCGATCTTTGAACAACACACCTCCTCCTAAGAGCAGATCACCTTCGAAAATTGTTCAAGATCAACCATCGCATCCCAAACTCCTACCCAGCTCAGGAAACTACTTCCTCGAATCCAACTCAAACACAGGTAGACAGATCTCTTCGCCGAAGCAATTGCTTCTAAATTTTATTGAAGCTTTTCTGCCAGCCTCTCGACGTCTTTAGGAACTCAAGAGGAAGCTTTCACAGCATAGGTTGGATTACTTCAAGCTATTCAAGGTTATCGACAGAAGTGGACGTGGTGTGGTGGGTGCTTAGGATTTAATGGACTATTATAGATGGGCTGGTGGCAGGATGCACTTCGATTCGAGAGATTTTTAGCTGCTGATAGAAAGGTATGCACAAAGTGATGAACCTTGGATTACCCTTACAGAATTCTGCGAAATGGTCAGAACCGATGATAAGGAGTCAGCCACCAGAAATCATTCAGTTTTAGGAGAAGAAATGCACAGTCTCGTCATCCGCATCATGGAGGTTTCTCTCGAATCCTAGCGTTAGCTTTTAGCCATCAGAAACCAATTCAAAAAGAATGAATCAAAATATTTATTCAACTTGATCAACCGTTAACAGACAGGCTTTATCAACTACCAATAATTGAAGAAATATTTGAGCTAAGCAGGTCTCTCCCTGTCGATGTATGATTTGATGGCCCTGCTGAAAAGATTGGATAGGAGTCGCAATGGGGTAGTTGTTGAGCATGAATTTGTGGAGTATTTCAGACCACCCTAGACCCTGCTCTACTGATTTTGATGATTTGATTTATGAGGACTTATGGAGTTAGATAATAATTTGAAGGTTAGTAAATTTAAAATGAAGAAGGAGAAGAGCAAAGATGGTAAGAGTGCAAAATCCAAGGACAGCAAGAAAAAAGATGCTGACAGCAAATCTAATAAATCAGTCTCGAAGTCGAAATCTAAGGGTAAAGAAGCCAAAGATTCAAAGGCAGCCTCCAAGTCAAAAGTCAAATAGTCCAAGACACCCACCAAGAAAGAAAAGTCAAAAACACCCTCCTAAATCTCTTCGATTGCTCCTGCACCACCTGCGTACCTATCTTTCTAATTTTAGAGACTGCATCCACCATAAAAGTCCTTTTATCAATTTTTGTTAAACATGCGAAGAACTGGTCTGCAGCCAATGCACAGTATTTGGTCCTCACAACAACCATGTACTCAATACATCTAGTCTAGCTGCATCGCATTCTCAAGATGACCGATGCCTACCGTCTTAGAAAATTTTATTTGGTTGAAGCCATTCGCTCGAACTTGGTCGACAAAAGGGATAAAATTATAGCTCAATTGCACAGACTAGAGTACAGGATTGAAGAGATTCGTTTTGTGAAGAACATTATCGAGCGTGATGTCCGCTCTTAGTACTCAGGTATCCTAGAACGTCTCAAAAATCAAGAAGGAATCAAACTGGCCACCTTGACCCATTAAGTTTCACTTGTTCAGCGCTAATTAGACACCATAAATGATCTAGGGAATAAATTTTTCTAGCTCACTAACATGGAATGCGAGAAAATAGAACAGGAGAGGAAAATAAACCGCTTTTTAACTAAATCGAAGGAGATGTACGATGCTATTGAGTACATCACTAACAAGCCGGATAGAGTATATCTGCTTCTATACAGGTGGCTCCAAATTTGAATTTGCAGGAGTTGCCAAGAGAAGTGGAGGCAAATCGTGATCAGGTAAAAAAAGCACTAGCAGGTCGGGAAATCAACGCATTCAAGAATGAAATTTTATGGAAACTGCTCAACGACCACAACGCCTAAAAGGTAGCCATCAAACGTGAAGTATAAGACAGAGCCAGTAGTGTCATCAAAGACCTGTCACAAGAAGTGTAGGTCCTTAACGAGAAACTGAAAAAATACAAGCTTATCTGCTTTTACTGTGGTGTAAGGATGAATCACGAAAGCGTCAATACCAACTGTGAGCACAACCGAACTCAGGAGTAAGTTGAGAAGCAATTCGAAACAGAAAAATATCCCGAATAGAGACACAGAGGGAATAGCAGGCATTTCTTCACCAAAATAATATCCTGATCCCTCTTCCTTTGAAAATAAATACTCAATAACAATCAATTGCCAACAGTCAGCAACAACCTTTTTTCTTGTTCTTGTTCAGATCTTCTTTGGTCAGCAGACCTCTCGAAGTTGCCGATTCAGATTGGGTACCTCTGTACTATTGCTTGCCAATATCTATCTTGAGCTTGGCCTATTCTCCGATGGCAAGAAACATTTCTGTCACGTTGACGTTGTCTCTTGCACTCGTCTCGTAGAACTGCATTCCTAACTCTAACGCCAAATTTCTACCCTCCTCCGTGCTGACTTATCGCTTATCCTATCTCACATCACTTTTGTTCCCTACCAACACCTTGACAACCTAGTTACTCGCGTGCATTTTGATTTGTTTGACCCAGTTTTCAATATCATTGAAGGAAGCTCTATCGTCAACCGCATATGTGAGGATGATTCCCATGGCCCCCTTGTAGTATGTCTGTGTAATTGTCTTAAAGCGCTATTGACCGGCTGTATCCCAAATTTGCAATTTGACTCTGCTGTTGCCCATATTGAGTATTTTTGTTTTGAAATCGATGCCTGTATGCCATGATGGGTACCTATTGTTGTCAGATGTGAGGTGAGAAAGTTGTTCTCAGTGAACCTGATAAGCAGATTCGTTTTGCCGACCCCACTGTTTCCGATAATTAGCAGTTTTATCAGATGATCATAGCCTTGCTCACGTTTCATTGGTGTGAAGATATAGAATGGTTTGAAATATGTTAGTATTATAACTGTGCTGATATGTAGGTTAATAGAATCAGATAGTAACTCTACCAACTGACAGGATATGACCTCATATCGTAAACACATATTTTGATTTCAAAGGGACAATTTCAATATCATAAACTCATGTGCATAGGCAATATTAATTCGTATATAAAGATCAGCTATCGCTTGTTTTGTACTTCTTGCCAAAAATGACCATCTGAAGCATGTCGTAAATGGTCAGCACACCTGCTCCAGTCACTCCTCGTAAAATATTGGCACCCACGCCACCAAAAAAGGATCTGATACCTCGTTCTTGGTACATATGCTTCATGCACTGAAATGAGCTGGTAAAGCGTACTTCTTCACCCGAACTCATCATCATTCTTCGCCTGATTGTGTCCATCGGGTAGCCGACCAGACTGGAGGTGACGGTGACACAGTAGCTGAGAATGAAAGAAATTGCGATATTACCGAGGTATTATTGCGGGACTTGCTCTTTGATTCCGGCGTTGAGGCCGAAGTACATTCCGCGATAGACCATCATGAAGATGCATGTCACCACAAAGCCTCTGTATAGTCCCCGAATTCCATCCCATTCATATGTTTTCCGCATACAATCGATGATTCCATTGAATTGCCGACTTCTATTACCTATATTTGACATAACAATATCGTTGGTGAGCCTGGTTCTGGTGTAGTCCAGAGGGTAGACAAAACATTGCGTGGAAGCACCTGCCAAACTACCACCCTTGACATTATTGACAAATGTGTGCCAAAAAGAAGGATCTTTAGGCTTACGATCCAGATGCAATACCCTCAGATAGAAATCTTTGAATGCAAAGTTGAGGGCTTGTGTGGGAAAGTATCTGATGACGTTGACAAGATTCCCCTTGTAATATGCTCTGACTCCTTCTTCTTGGTACAACCTTCTGAAGCAATCGATAATACCCTTGTAAGGTTTTTCGATCAACTTTTTCTGTATCAATGGTGCCTGTAATTGTAGTCTAATCTTGATGACTTCAATGGGGGAAGCTAAGGTCTTACTGATCACTGCAGCAGTGCCACTCACCAAAAATTCAGTGATAAACTTTTCTCCGTTCCCCGTTTCTACTTTCTATCCACCGACTACTGTCATTTTTTTAGGCCTTTGATTTATAATGTTAGAGGGTAATTGACGTCGATATTATCATAAAAAGTAAAAGAATGCTTGATCATTTTCGGAGGATTTTGTTGAGAATAGAGTTCACCTTCCCTGTCTTTGTGTTGGCTTGGTCCATCTTACGGTCCAGGGATTCGAGAGCTGAGCGTTGACGATCCAACTCACTACCCATATCTTTGGAATGTCCTTTTAGCTACTTGATCTTGTTTAGGAGCTCGTCAGCTAGTTAATCCTCTTAATCTCCCTTTTAGCTGTTCATAGCCATTTCATTAAATTTTCTGTCGATTTATCCTTGATTTTTGAACTCGCTTCTGACTACACCTTCATTATTCTTTTATTGTTCTTACTCTCTCTCCCATTTCATCTTCATGCCAAGACCTCGTTTGATTTTGTTCTTCAGATAGTACCAATAAGAATTCATCTATTTGGCCGTTTCTTAGCTTTTCCCCAAAGTCTTATTGATATCGGTCAGTTTGCCATTCATGCCTTGGAGTTTTTATCCCTGCCCATGAAGCTAAGCATTGGTGTAGATGGCAATCTGATTGGTTTCCTCAGCTGTCCGGAGAGTATCTTTTAATAAACCGATATTTTTTGATTTTATGGCATTCGAGTTCATACTGCTCAAGGCTGATAGTTTAATTTATACTTTATACTTGATCATATGTTATCCTAGAAGATAGTTCTTTTATGAGGATTTATTTATGGGGCTTAGAAGATCAGAGTCTTGACTTGATGGAAGGGAAGCCCAAATGTTTGGCAATACCATCTCCGTATTCGGGGTCAGCTTTGTAGAAGTTTTTGATGGCTCTCTCAGCAATATCTCTGGGGACTGATCCCATATGGTCAGCAATAGTCCTGACAGTGTGATCTCTCATCACATCACAGAACACTTTTCTGTAAAGGGTTCCAGGCTGACTGAAATCGCAGTTGGGATGGTTTGGTTTATGTCTGGCAACCAAACCAGTGACTTTGTAGGGTTCATAGCGGGCCTCACTGTTGAAGGAGAATGTGTTTGCTCCCTTGTTGAAACTGTTGGGCTCGTAGTTGGGGGATCCTCCTAAGAATAAATGATAGAATTACCTCCATTTTTGTCGATTCTCATGGGTCCGTCTCTCTGTCCGTTGTGGACCTTGGCTCTGTAAGGGCAGTTGATGGGAATTTGATCGTAGTTGGCGCCCAGTCTGTGTCTATGAGTATCGGGATATGAGAAAAGTCTGCCTTGAAGCATCTTGTCAAGAGAAGGCTCCATACCAGGAACCAAGTGGCCAGGAGAGAAGGCAACTTGTTCAGTTTCTGCGAAGTAGTTATCAACATATCTGTTGATTACCAACTTTCCAACAGGGATCAAGGGGTAGTCACTGTGAGGGACCACCTTTGTCACATCGAAGATATTCCACTTGTAGCCGAAACCATCAATTTCAGGGATCACCTGAATTTTGAGGTCCCACTCAGCAGTCTTTCCAGCATCAAGATGAGTCTGTAAATCTCTGGTGGCATAATCAGCATCAGCTTGTAATTTTCCTGCTTCTTCTCTGGTCAAATTCTTGATTCCTGATCTGGTCTTGAAGTGTAATTTCACCCAGAAAGCTTCGCCGGACTTGTTAACCCATCTAAAGGTATGTGAGCCGTATCCGTTCATTTGTCTGAAACCATCAGGGGTTCCTCTGTCACTCATGAGGATGGTAACTTGATGGGTAGATTCAGGACTGAGTCCCCAGAAGTCCCAAGCAGCAGTAGCGCTTCTCAAGTTGGTCCTCGGGTCTTTCTTTTGACTGTGGATGAAGTCAGGGAATTTGACAGGGTCTCTAATGAAGAAGACAGGGGTGTTGTTTCCGGTCATGTCCCAGTTTCCTTCCTCAGTGTAAAACTTGACTGCGAAACCTGAACTAAAGAATCATATACCTCTGGGATCGCGTTCAGTATCAGCTGCTCCCTTTTCACCGGCGACAGTGCTAAATCTGATGAAAACAGGTGTTTTCTTTCCGACGGATTCGAACACTCTAGCCTTGGTGTATTTGGTGACATCATGAGTAACTTCGAAATATCCGTGAGCACCAGCTCCTTTGGCGTGGACGACTCTTTCAGGAATTCTTTCTCTATCGAAGTGGGCGAGTTTGTCGAGCAGGTGGAAATCAGAGATAACGATGGGTCCGTAGGGGCCAGCTGTGACTGAGTTTTGGTTGTCGTCGACGGGTTGACCTGTTGAGGTTGTCAGGATGTGTGCCATGGTGACGTAATAATTATGATTGATGTGATGCAATAAAAGCGGACTTTAATATCAATTTATAGCTTTACTTGCAACTGTCAATGAATTATGGTAGGATGACCATAAAACTGGATAAAATAATATGCTTGATATGACATTTCAATACTCTCAACTTTGACAATTATGATGATACTGACATCCAATCAAATTGAAATGCACTCATTCATTTCTTTTCTTCAATATATCGAACATCCCTCGCTATCACTGCAGGGTAACCTTAATCGAAATACTCTCCAGCCACTGCCTTCCTTTCGCTCTTGCTCATGAAAGGAATATAATTCATTTTCGTTGATCATGCTGATGAAAAGTTCTTCAATGTGCTCTTTTGGTGAGTACTTTGTGCTTATTTCGCAATAGCCGACTTCCATCTTAAATGCAAGATTGCGGGCTTTTTCATTGAGACTCATCCGATCAGCAAATTACATCTAGCCTCCATTTTAGCCCATTTGGAGAGGTGGGTTGCCATTCTAGTTCTTGTTGCCTGCTATGATGATCGCCATCTACTTATTTGCTGTTCATACCTTATTCTTTCTCTTTAACTTCTCTCGAGTAATGGTCTTTAGGTACTCCAGCTGCTTTTCAATGTGATCAAAGGAACTCTCGATCTCAAAACAGAATAGCAGGACTATTCCGTCTATCTACTCCAACACTTTTGGGTTCAACAGAGACAAATCAGGCACATCTTAGTTAGTTTCCTTTCTTACTGTATCGATCCTCAAAGATTATCTGAAAGGTCGTTCTCCGGATGGTCAGACGCACTTTGTGCTCCCCCTCCAAAACTAGGTTATTGTGCTCCATGAACTCATCTAGCAGAAAGCGTGAAAGGAGATTAGTTTTGCCGACGCCCTGCTGCCCCTGAATATTAGGATAATTACAATTATGAGGTAGCGGTAAGTACGGTAGATGGCTCCCTTTTTCATCAAAATATTACCTTTTATAATTCAGGGGTAAACGAGCAGATGCTATTTGGTTATATTGCTTGATGCTAAAAATATGAATTGGATGCAGTCAGCTCGATATAACTCGAACAGCATGCAAAGGACTGTCAAATGACTAAATATTAAAAGGATAGGCTGGGGCAAATAGAGTATTATCATGAGACCGATCAACATCTAAAATCAGTCTATTTCAAGCAATATTCATAGTTATACTGCGCCATTTGTTTTACTTACCCTTTCTGTCATTTTAAATACAAATTAAAACAATGCAGTAATGTTAATATTTTGATTGATGATTTTTTTTGAATCTAGTTAATCTCACTTTTTTCTCCATAATAAAATAGAATAGTTCCTCTCTTCTCATCCAAAAAGGCTCTCTTGTTGATAACACAAGTAAATATCCTAAGTTTTAGTAGAAAATATACAGTATGTCATCATATAATTTCAACATGAAAAAAGTAGACTAGGAAACAGGAAATCCCACACGATCAGTAGATATTAAAATGTTGCTTAACTTGTCACAAGTGTCCTCCTTCAACAAAGCACAAGGCAGCGACTTCCTGGGACGCTTAGGGAATTTCCAAAATTACATCAATACTGGCATCAAAAACCATCTTTTGTTGTACAACAGAGTGATGCTAACAGGACCGGCGACTGATGTGCTGGCCCAAGACGACAACAAATTGATTCATTATGGAGTCAACTATGCATCGGCTGACTACCTGGGCCTGGCACAGCACCATCTAGCTAAGAAAGCAGCGGTGGATGCAATCAAAAAATATGGATTGTCCTCAACGACTCCTCTCAACATCGGATATCATGAGTACCTTTTCTGCTATTCTAGGTTGTACGTGCAGCTGAAGAGAGAGCTGGAGGAGTACTGGGGCCTGCACATGCTGATCTTTTCGACAGGCTGGATGGGTGGTTTTGGTGTTATCAATGCTCTCATCAGGCCTCATGATCACGTAATCATGGACCACATTTCACATAATTGTCTTCAAGAGGGAGCTATCTCCGCTACAAAAAATGTCATAAAATTCGACCATCTCAATCAAAATTAAATGGAGAGGATTCTGAAAGAAACCAGAGAAAAAGACCCATAAAATGCTATTTTGGTGGTGACTGAGGGTCTATTTTCAATGGACGCCGACTCACCAGATTTGATTGCTTACCAAAAAATAGCCAAACAGTATGGAGCCTATCTGTTGATTGACTGTGCTCATGACTTCGGTCATATTGGTCCAAATGGCAAAGGTACATCAGTAAATATTCAGGTGCCTGGGAAATGCAGGGGCTCACGGATTTTTCTAACGTCATCATGTGTGGAACGGGCAGCAAGTGCCTTAGCACAAACATCGGCTTTGTAGGTGCCAAGGACAAACGAATCATATAGCTCATCAAGCGCATGACTGATGCCTTTGATAATGCCACCGTCATCAATCCTGTTCAAGCTGCCACTTCTCTCGCTCAACTCAACATCCTGAGAAATCAAGAAGGAAAAGACAGAAGGAAGAAGGTAACGGAAAACTATCACTACCTAAGAGACAGCTTGGAGGCCAAAGGACATAAAATTATTGGAAATCCATGTGCTATCATGCCAGTTTTTATCGGAAATGAGGTCATCAGCAGAGTAGTATCCAGATTAATGACTGATAAAGGTGTTCACGTCAACGGTATCGAGTACCCAGTCGTCAAGATTGGTCAAGCTCGACTCAGAGTTTGCCTATTTCCACAGCACACCAAGGCTCACCTGGACAGATTTGTGACAGTCTTCGAGTAGAGCATGACTCAAGCCCAAAAAATTCTCGACAAAGCTATGTAAAACTATACCAATGAAATGTCATCAACCCAGACCTCCAAATTATGATCGGCAATCATTTGTTAATATTACTATCCTTAAATTTATATCAACAATGAGTCAAAAATAGTTCGTCTTGGTGGAGGTCCCTCTAGATGTAAGAGCGATATAACTCAGGGTGACGTCAGTAAGATAACCAAAGCTAAAAATATCAGCGAGATCGAGAAGATGTGTACTAGATTGACCGATACGCTTGAGACTGATTTGAGGAAGAGATTGTACGTGCACTAGGAGAAAAATGGAGAATGGAAGGCAGGTAGTTCTGAGTCTACGTAGAACCAAAAATAAGAAAGATATACAAATTCCACCATACTGCCAAGACACCCACTGAAACCTGTACCCAATACAAAAGAAAAACAAAATTCCGCACCCACAAAAAAGCACAAGAATGATCCATCTGCCCTCCATATTTTATATAACCAAAGCAAGATTGACAATGTAAATGGATCATCTGGCTTTCATGGACTTAAGCATGATTGATTCCTTACTCATATTCTTGATCTGCTTGACCATGTCGAGTTCCTAGTCGTTGTTGCCCTCGTCGGTCTCAAAGGCTATGGGCACTTGAGTGTGGGTTATGTCTCCTCCTTTGTGCTGGCCGCGGGGGATAGAAGCAACTTCACCGAACTTTGCCCAACTTTTGCGTTCATTGACTTGTGGTCTGCAGGGGAAGATTCTTTTGACGACCTTCACTTTTTTGGTTTAGATGATGTTGCCCTGTTAATCTTTCTTGACAACCTCTTCGAAACTGGTGACTACTTCGCTGCTTGTCATTGCCATTTTTCTTCAACTATTATTGAACTATTATGATTAAAATGAATTAATCAAAGAACAGAAGGCTCCATGTCATCAATATTTGATAGTCATGTTTACAATCATGATTTTAAAGATTGGGGAGTGTATCATTATTTTGGTTGTTCGTATAATTAATGATAAAAAATAAAAAACCAGCAGCCCATAAAAAGATAGGCACTACTCCTACTCCACCTAACTAACAGTGCACAATCAATAAAATAACTTCTCTTCTGGATTCCATCCTCACGAAGGTCAATCAGCATATCAGCAGCATCGAAAGAGAAAAACATATCCGCCTCATTCTCCCGCAATATGCTTATCTGGACCATTTGATCAATCCGAAGGAATTCCTCCATATAGCTTTTACCTTCTCTGTTGCCCACTCCTCTTTTCTCAACGATGACTAACCCAAGGCCATTCCAATAGATAGCCTTTGTCAGCCGCCTCTAACAAAAGAATAACCCAAAAGCATCAAATAAGTGCTTATTCAATCAAAAGGAATCACCATGAGCAGAAACACCTCGCAATGTTTGACCTCGGTTCAACTGAAAGAATAAAGATCGGCTCAATTAAAGCTTTAGACCATCGAAGAGAGCAAGTATGTGAGGGAGCTTAGGCAGAAAATGTTGGAACTAGAGTATGAAGAGGCTGGAAAGGTGCATAGAGAAGAAGAGCGAAGGAAAAGAATGGAGAATAGAAAGGTTGATTAGTCACTCAGAATCTGCTACGATTACAGTGGATAGATTATCCGTCGAAATGAAAAGGAGCAAAATAATTTAGTTTTGAAAGTACTTGAACTCAAGCTAACCAAATATCAAAAGGTTCACAAATAGCGATAAATTTTATTGGAACCATCTGGAGTGCAAGCTACCAAAAAAGGCTACAAAAAGAGAGAAAAATCATAAAAAGTAGAGCCAAAATAATTCCCTTAATTTATGGAGAGTCAATCTTTGGCAGATAGCATCGATGTCAATCGTGGGATCAGATATAGCCACAATGCTTTAGTGTTCCAGGAGAAGAAACGAACAATGTCGATTTCTGATCTGAAAAGTAGCTTAGGGAAGCTTAGGATATCAAAGTCAGAGTTCAAAACGGTCAAGGCTGAAGCTCAAACAAAGGTTCAGAATCAATTTAAGCTAAAAAAGAGCAAAACTGAATTTGAGAGATCAAGCTTAACCTCATTCAAAAGAGCCTATTCAGAAATTAATTGTTAAAGAACACGATTGCAAAAGGGATCTATCAATGTGATCAACCCAGAGTTAAGGTCAAGTATGCTTTTCAGATTAGAGGACTATTAAAACTTCCTGGTTATTGAAAAATAGTTTCCTGATGAGGATGAGGATTATCTAGTCAAAGACAAACCCAAAGACTTCCCTGTCCTATCTCATAAAAACCAGGACCCTTTGGTATAAATGATTGAACCTGTTACCTTGACACCAAAATTACCTCCAATTCACAGTAAACAAACTCCTATGCCCTCAACCGAATAATAACACATTTTGACCCATCTCAACCAGCAAATAAGAGCTAAACTGCAGTTCTGATATTTTATTAATATTTTTAGTTATCCAGCAAAACTATAGAAAGATATATTAACTACTTGTCTTATTAAATAAATATAGTAGTTGAGGTGTCGCCTGGAGGTATAAGGATCTTTGAGACAGCTCTGTTCCTTGACTGACAAAAAAAATACATAACTTAATGATCATAACTGTCTCGCTGCCACTATATATCACCCACTGATTCAATAGTAATATTATTCATTTTTAAAGCTCTATACTATTGCCATGCAATTTCCCAATGTCCCAAAGCGTCCCTCGGTTCTCTCAACCTCTAACACCTCTAAACATATTCAATTCGGCGAGTTACAGCGATAACGCACCACTCTCGCCCACCAAAATCGAGAAAAATACTAACGAATAATAGAAGTCCAACCAAACTTTTCCTATGCGTTACTCAAGATCAACTAAAACAAGGATGTCAGTCTCAATTTCGGTCGAGAGTTGCTTTTGAAACAGATTGACAAGTTGATGGAGGAAGGGAGCTACCTAGATCGATAGTTGATGATGATCGACATTAAAACTGAAGAACACAATCAAGTAAAATAGACTCTTGTGGAGAGTCAGGTCAATCCATTCGAGGTCATTAAAGCTATCTGGACCTCCCAGGGGCAATCCCATTAGTGTAGCATTGATCACCTGGATGAATTGAATCACAACATTGCTGCGATCAAACTCAACGTAAGGAGGATCGTTGACTTGGAGAAGAGTACAAATATTGAGGGAGAGTAGAATTACTTGAGAAATGTGCTGAAACTTCACAAAAGAATGAGTTAATGCTAGAAATGTCAGTAAACTGAGCATTCCAAATAATAGCTGCGGGAATCAAATCTTGTCCTTTCTGATAAAATAGCTCAGCTCAACGCTCATATATCCTCTCTGCAATATGAGTTGACAAGCAAAGATGACAACATCCGTCGACTCAACAAAAAAATGATCGAGCTTTAGACGGAAAGTAACTCAAAGGTTATGTACCTTGAAGAAAAATTGTTGGTGTAGGATCGTCAAGTCAAGCAGTTGAAAAGATTCAAACAGCAACTTGAGAGAAATATGTTCGAAGGAGAAGGATACGCCCTTTATGTGAAGTGCTAGGAGTAGTTGGATGGAGTTGAGAGAAAGATTGGTATGGAGTTGAATGAACTTATTGAGCTTTTGAGTAGTCATAAGCGACAAGAAGCAGATTAATTTCATGAAGGTGTTGAAGCATTGACACCTCTTCCGATCCAGGATATGAGTCAGTAGCAACTACTTCTTGAACTGACTTTACCCCTTGGGAAAAATCAGACCAGAAGAACTGCCATGACAGACCGACCGAAAACTGACCGCAAAAAGCCAGCTTTCAATCAGAGCACACTTAACCGCCTTTAATAACTTGACATCGGGAAGAAGTATATGAGGACCAATCAACTAACATCAAAACGATACAGACCAATTCCTACTACTCCTCTGGATGGCAAGTATACCAACAGTACTCTCCATGACAGTCCTAAGAGCACTGAGCAGGAGAGAGCATGAAATCGAGTCTTGATAACTTAAGTTAATTTTGTTTTGATTTATGATATAGTATTTTGTTTGCTATGATATTTGTTGACATTAGTCGAAAAACTGATCAGTAATAACGTCCTTTGTATTTTGTATTCAACCTTTCCATTTCCAAGGCCACAATCTTTTCGTTGAGAGTATCCACCAACCCATCGTAAAGTTAGCGGTTTGTTCCTTTCTCCTTCACCTTGACATCCTTTACTTCACGTATCTTGGTGCTCTGTTGAGGTTGTTCCTTGGAAATGACATGAATAATCTTGTGAGTAGGTGGAGAAGAAGGAATTTTATGCAGTTGTGAGCGAAGGTGTTACAATTATCGATTTTTCTCATTCATTTTCTTGCTGTGATCTCGGGTCATTTCTTATACGCAGAGCTTGAGTTTGTGGTTTTCATTCTTGATTTTGTTGATAAATTGCTGGACATCTTCTTCAGGGAGATACATCCAGCTGTATTGTTTAGCAGTCTGTAACTTCTTGTTTCTTGTTTTTGTTTCACTTCTTTAAGGATTTCTTACTGGCTCACGCTCTCTGGAGGTTGATTTTCTCCTTTCTGCATTGCTGATGTTAAGTACACACTGCGAGCATAGTTGCCCTCTTAACAGACCAGAAGTGATGATTTGATATTTGTTTTCCACCTCTTTGAAACTGCTCTGTGCCCCGGTGTTGACTTTCTTCCTGAAGTCATCAAGCATCCCCTAATTGTGTCCGATTATGTTGAGCAAAATGATCTTTTCTTTGTACAGTTGTTTGAGGCTGGCCTAGAATTGTGCCTTAGAACGCTCGTAACCTTCTTGTAAGGTTCGAATTTTGTGTTAGTAGTTGCCGATGAGATTGGAATACTCCTGAGGTTCAGAGGGCGAAAATTATGAAGTAGCCTTGGTGATCGGTTGTGATATTTTGGAGAGTTAGGGAGTCGAGGAGAGTGAGCAGGATTTGAGGAATATTTGCGAGCTGTGCATAGGCGTTTTTTTGATATATGGTGAGCTTTCCATAGGAAGTTACTTGTTCTTTTACAATAAAATTGCTATAATGTCATCATAACATTAGGTCTCTCGCAAATGGCTAAGCTCCATAACCGATAAAGATTCCTCACAAGTGACGATCATCCCAGGAAGGATGAAATAGTAAAGAGCCTAGGAGTTAAAGGCGAAGGAATAACATAAATAAGCAACAGTATATCAGATGTTTTAAATTTAATCGATCCTGATATTTGAATATAACAGTCACGGGGGTTGGGGCTGGGGGTGGGGTTGGGGTTGGGGTTGGGGTTGGGGGTGGGGTGGGGGTTGGGGGTGGGGTT
>Ga0100385_1002771_pt1 | contig 16207 bp, 11 predicted proteins | sample CryGeymeta201509_FD_81543 | JGI IMG/M metagenome (GOLD analysis project Ga0100385, IMG submission 81543) | Groundwater microbial communities from Crystal Geyser aquifers in Utah, USA - Crystal Geyser metaG 2015-09 | ecosystem: Environmental > Aquatic > Deep subsurface > Groundwater | place: USA... | reverse complement strand
GAGGAATGACATGATCACCAACTTGAAGAGACGTTACGCCCTCACCAACTTGTTCAACAATCCCACCACCTTCGTGACCGAGGATCACAGGAAATAGTCCTTCTGGATCTTCACCTGAAAGTGTGAATGCATCAGTATGACAAACTCCTGTTGCGACGATACGAACAAGAACCTCTCCCTTCTTTGGCATTTCTAAATCAACTTCTTCTATTTTAAGTGGTTGCTTAGGTCCCCAAGCTACGGCTGCACGAACTTTCATAATGGCCCTCCATTTTTTTAATTTTATAATAGACGGACTAATTATATGAGTACTCCGAAATCTTGACAATGAGTCAAATTGTTTACATAGTGTTTCCCTATGGAAACAATAAAAAACATAAGTAATATCGTTGCATTCACTAATGTCGCACGTTTCGAGAGTTTTTCCCTCGCCGCCAAGGAGATGGGTGTTTCCAAATCCCACTTGAGTAAATCAGTTGCATCTCTAGAAAATGAGCTAGGCCAAAAGTTATTCCAGCGATCGACAAGAATCGTCAAGCTCACGATCGAAGGAGAGAAGTTTTACGACACTTGCCACGAGGCCTTGAAATCAGTTGCCATCGCTAAAGAAAATATTCTGAGCGCTTCAGATAAGCCTCAGGGGCTCCTCAGAGTTACAATGGCCGGTGTCTTTGCTGAAGAGTATATTGCTCCGGTCGCGGCGAGACTTGCAAAACTCTACCCTAACCTAACCATCGAACTTTCATTTAATGAGAAGCTCATCAACCTCGTCAAAGATAATTTTGATCTTGGAATTAGATTTGGAAAACTTGAAGACTCGACCCTCATCGCTAGAAAATTAGCCACTCGCAAAGAATATATCTGTGGCTCAAAAGATTACTTTCAAGAGAACGCGATTCCTAAACACCCTAAAGAATTGAAGCTTCATCAATGTATTATTGGAAATAATGACACTTGGATGTTTCGCGAAAAAAATGAACAATTCTCAGTAAAGGTTAAAGGTAATTATAAGAGTAATAATGGTCGCGCTCTTTTAAAAGGTGCCCTTCATGGTGCAGGACTGACGAGACTTCCAAGCGTCTACGTCCTTGATCATCTCAAATCAGGAGAGCTAATCTCCGTGCTTGATAATTTCATGCTCGAAGAAGTTCCTATTTGGGCAATCTACCCATCAAAGAAGAATCAATCAATAAATGTTCGAATATTTATTGATGAAGTGATTAAGAATCTTAAAGAGAATTATTCTTTCTAAAAATATTATCCACAACATCCTGAGCTAGGCTTAGAAGCGAACTTTTTTAAAAGCTTAGGCACTTCAATCATCACTAGTGATCTTAGGAGGAGGATAGAAAATGCAACACTCAAAGAGATATCAAGCCATGAAGCAGTTTCAATGTGATTCTCTCCTCCAGTCATTGAAAAACTCCATCCCATACTTCCATAGAGAAAGTCGGTAATATATGAAGCAGCTAGAGCTACAACCGCGATAGAAAAAATATTAATCGCGACACCTTTCTTTCCGATGTACTTATTTAGTACAAAAATATTTGAAATATTTGTCGCTGGTCCAACGAGTAAGAATAAGAGGGCCATCCCAGGACTCATTCCCTTGGCAATTAACGATGCCGCAATTGGTGTACTTGCCGATGCACAAATATAGAGAGGAATTCCAATAACGAGAATCACCAATCGACCAGTTGTCGGATTAAGTGATTCAAACATATTTGCAGGAAGAAGAAATTCAATACACGCACCTGCAAAAATTCCAAGGAATAACCAACCGGCCATATCATCAATTAGCTCAAAGAAAGAAAATTTAAAGGTCTTTGCTAGTTTTGCAGCAAATGAGGTTCTTTCTACTTTTGTCGAACAACTCTTCTTTGGGCCACAGCATGAAGTAGGAGCCGCTTCTTTTGTTTCAGCGTATTCCTTATCATTAAAAACAAGTTGTAAGACACCAGCAAAGAAAGCCGAAATAAAAGCTGTCACTGGCCTAATGATGGCCATCGGAAGATCCATCATTGCATAAGTCACCATCACCGAGTCAACACCCGACTCAGGAGTCGAAATGAGAAAAGCTGAAGTCGCACCATTTGTCGCTCCATTCTTTTTTAATGTCACAGCACTTGGAATCACAGCACAACTACAAAGAGGTAGCGGAACACCGAGCAAGGATGCTTTAAAAACACCACCAATACCTTTTGAGCCAAAAGATTTTTTGATTCTCTCACTCGAGATAAACACATGGATAAGACCTGCAACAAATAGCCCCAACATAAGATATGGAGACATGATCAGGATGTAATTAAAGAATATTTCTAAGAAACTAGTATTTGTCGTCATCCAATGATCATAGACCTGAAAATATGTTTCGTTAAGCACATGTTTTCATTACGCTAAGCGACTAATCAAATTTCATCGAAATGTACTTTTTTTTCACTTTTGGGAAATTTTTTATTGACGTAATTACTCAACTCTCCTATATTCTTTCTTACAGTAATCGCGGGGGCGTAGTTAAGTTGGTTATAACGTCTGCCTGTCACGCAGAAGGCCGAGGGTTCGAGTCCCTTCGCTCCCGCCATTTAATTGTTACTTAAAAAAGCCCACCCCGTGACGTGGGCTTTTTTATTTCTAAATTATCGTATTTATTAACCTAAAGGTATCAAGTAGTTGCATTTGATTCATTCATCTAACGTCACTCGTAATCACGAAAAATCACCCTAGTTTTCCGACATTTTTCCGATTTTTTTCCGACATTACAAAAGTGATACTTCTAAACCTAAGAGTGTGTTTATAACCAACTTATAGTGCAGCACTAACGCCAATTTTTATGAGGTGTTAGCTTCTATAAGTTGGTTATATCTCATTCATCAAATTGTTCAAAAAGCTCCAAAAAACTGAAACTTAACCAATGTAAGTTGGTTACAAAACTGGAGTAAAAAATGAACACAAATCAAAAACACTTTGTACCAACAAAACACAACGACTCATCAGATGATCGTTATTTTGAGATGGAAGTTTTCACGCATCTTAGAAAACATGAAGGCCTCACTACGCGAGAAATGGCCCTCAAAATTGGCTGCATGAACTCTCTTATCTCCCATTGGGAAGTCGGACGCCAACGCCTGCCAGATCACCGACGAAAGATTTATATGGAACATTTTCGACTCACCGAAAAAGATATGAACTCCTATAAATCGGGTGAAAGGGCCATTCCCATGAATTACCGTAATGAATGTATGCTTGTTCTTAACAAGATGAGCGACGATACATTAAGGAATCTCTATCCGATTATTACGGCAATGCTACAAACTCAAAAATAAAAATTAGCGCCCCAAGTCATGGGGCACTAATTTTCTTTTTTTAATTCGAGTAAAATTTTTTCTATTTTCGCGTTGTAGTTTATTGGATGTTCAAAGTATTTACGACCATGGATAAAATCCCAAAACTCTCTCTCATCACTTGAGAATATTTGTATTCCTAACTTTGATTCAATTTCATAACTTAAAGTTAAGCTTGATTCCCCCGTGTCTGGATTATTTGAAAAATTCGTCGTTTGCTGTTTTATAGTTTCTCCATTTTTAAGCATTTCAATAAACTTTTGAACATCTGACGAATAATTACTAAGTTTTCTACGAAATTCATCGAAATAAGAACGAAGTGATTCATCTACACTAAAGTCTAGTCCTAGCTCCCAATGCTCTTCTGAATTGGGTTTATCAAGAAAAATCCACGCTCTTGTTTCTTGAGAGTTCACAAGATAAAAAGAAGGTTTAAATCCTCTTTTTTCAAGCTCATCTAATGAAGGAAACTTTGTACCTGTCAATTTCTCCTTTGCTATTTTTTCAACGTCAGTATTTTTTGAAATCATATTATCAAGCACGACAGTTGGCTTAAAATTTCGGGGTATCGTTTTATCTATAGCTGTATCTACGGCGGTAGCTCCCAATCCCAAAAATGTTCCAACACCTGGGATTAAACCTAATCCCGTAGAAACGCTTAGTCTGATAACTTTTGAAACACCTGACTCCCAAGCTGTTTCCCATTTTGTTTTTCCGTGCAATGACTTAATAAGAGATTTTTGAACTCCTTGTATTACTTCTATGTCTTCATTTTTGAAAGACCTAAGAAAATTCCGAAATTCTTTACCTTGTGAAGAATTTTTAAAAGAAAACATCTCACTTATTGGAAGAATCTCACGACTCACAAGCCATGAGATATTGGGAAGCTCAATTGAGTTTGTCGTTGTATCAATTATCTCTTCAAACTTATCAATATGAACTTCACTCTTTGCTTGCATTATTTTTAATTGCAAGTCAAAAATAGCCATGTCGCTAAAAACGTGAGATACCTTTAAAAAATTACATATTGCAGCCTGAGAGTATGCCGTATAAAGCATAAAAAAGAGCGTCTGCAATTTTGAATCAGAAAAGTTTTTACTAGCAATTTGCACGGCTTCAAAAATTATGCTTGTTTCCCCGTCTATTCTTAAATAGTCCAAAACATTTTCATCCGTATTGAACCATGCCTGAAAGAAATTCGTAATAACAGGTCGAATTTTCAAATCAACTATATCCTGAGTCAACTCTCTCATTATTTCTTGATTTAAACTTTTAGTTGCGAATGTAATAGAGTTAAATAAAAGCGATAATTCTGTTTCCGAAAGAGTAATTTCATCATCTTTGAGTAAATGCTCAAAGATTTGTATATCTCTTTTCTCTCTTAACTCTGTAAGCTCCACAGGAAAAATCATTATTCCTGTAGCTTTGACACTACTCCCTGTTGAATTAAAGATTCCAATATTTTCTATCTGGCAAATAAAAGTTAGCTTGTCCTCTTTAATTTCTTTAAAAAATTGCCTTTTACCTATCTCTTTAATTAAATATGGTATTTCGTAGAAAGAGTGAGTATGAAGGATGATCTTTTCTGTAGAAAGACATGCCAGCCCTAATCTTCCAAGCTCAAAGCCTTTCAAAGGATCTGAATCACCTCTAAGCCAAGGCCTTCCAAAAACAATACCTAAAGATTCACTATCCATAAAACTCTCAATTTTTCAAACAGACTCAAAAGTTATTTATTTATTTTTATTCATGTATTTCATAGCTTAACTTGGGAACTCTTTTGGACATAAGATCAATAAATTTTTTATAATTTGCTTTTCCCCAGTTTCGAGCAACATAATAACCTTTGTTATTATAAATAAGCTCTGGCTCTAATTTTGACCTGTACTTACTATATTTGATCTCAGTTTCTGTCATTTCCTCTTTTTGTTTCAAGAGTAAAAAAGAGCATGTCTTATCTTTGCGTAAAAAATCAAATAACTCATTATTTATAAGTCCTTTTTCATTTAGCAACTCTACTGTTTTAAATCCGATATCTGATTTCTTGATTTTTTCAACCGCTTTTACACCATCATACGAAATTGTTATTAAACTTCGATCCTTTTCACTATTAGAAATACTCTGCAAAGCAGAACTTATGTTGTCTCTTATATCCTCTTCCTGTTCTGGGTCTGAACTAATTGCATAAAGTGCAGATAAAATTAATTTCTGATTTTGATCCCAAAATTTTGTCAAAAGCTCTCTTTCTTCTTTTCCAATTGCCATTATTAGTCCTTGTTTATGTTCTTCATCATCATCACTTTGTGTCGGTTGACTTAATGCCTGTAAGTAATCTTTGATAATACTTTCAGTTTTTGGTGAAATATTTTTATTCAAGATTGGTTCTAACAAATAATCAACGAGGTTTTGATAGTTTGTTTGGATATATGCCTTGCATGAACACTCTGGCTCGGTAAGCTCACTTAGCTCAAGTCCAGAAAGAGGGGTTAAAAATACATATATATTCTCCCATGAATCATCTTCAAGGCCTTCATAGTAATTGTAATATTTTAGTGTTTGATCGCTATGCTCTTTTGTCGTAACTTTGTTTTCAATGATAATTCTAATGTTCTGTAGTTTTTTAGCATAACGCAACTTTGCTTCTATATATATATCCACTCTACCGACATTTTTAATTGAACGCTCCGTCATTATCTCAAGGTTTTCAACTTCAATATCGTCAATAATAATTGAATCAAATAACTCTTTATATTTTACGGGTTGATCGTCTTTGCCAGACATAACTAAAATTTCTAAAAATTTCTTTATTGGATAAGATGATAGGTTATGACTTTCTTTATCACACAGTAGCCATGCGATAAAATTGCTATGACTGATCTCTCTTCTACTAACACCCAAAATTTCACTATATGTCTTACTACTATAATAATTATCTAATTTCTGAGAAACAACATCATTCTTAAACTTAATAATCTCATTTCTTATACTACTTAAAGTAAGTTCTTCAAAATCCTCTTTTTCCATATAGATAAATCACCCTTCATAATCTAGGATTATTTTATAACCTCGACTAACTTTCCTAGAGATATATAGTTAATAAATATTCGTTTCTTATCTGAAACTTTAGACAATAAATCTTTATACATTTGAAGCTGCGGTAGAAACTCATTGGTTTTCTTTAACAGGTCGGTTCCTCTAAAAGATTTATGATCTATAATATATGTAACATCAGATTCTTTTCCCCACAGATCAACGATTCCTGTTTTACATTGACCATTTTCTATTATCTGAACCGGCCATTCATTATTAATGTCTGATAGTTTTAACTCCTCTGTGATAAAATCATAAAAAGCTCGACATTGAGAAAACACCTCCGAAGCGTCGATATTCTTATCAAGAGAATAATTTTCTATAATTCTACCAGTTGCTTCCTGATCGAAGTTTGGATTTGCCAGAATATTATGAAGGCAATCACCTAAGTTGTTATCTTCTACATCACCAGAAATATGAATAGGTTTACTATACTCATACTCTTTGATCTCGCTTATTTCTGAAGCAGTTTCATACGATGATGCAAGCAACCGATAAGGAGCTAAGTCTTCATTTTTGATAGGCATTTTTAGTACGGTAAACTCATCATCAAGAGTTCTATTTGTTTCAAATCTGTCTAGCATAGGATAGTTTTTCACAACGTAAGATACTTCATTAAAAAAATATTCACCATCGTCTTTTTCAAACTGCAATTTTTCATCTTTGCGTTCATAGATTTCATTAAGCCAAACAAAGCCCGTATCTCCTCTTTCAACTAAATATAAATAATCTCTTGCACGAGTGATACCTACATACATAAGCCTTGCATTTTCTTCCATACCTCTCAAAAATTCCTCATTATAAAGTTCAGAACTTTCCATATTGGCAACAAAGGGCACATTCTTCTTTGCTCCAAAAGGATTTGTTAAAAATCTTATCCAACGTCCTGCAAGGGGGGCATTCATATCAAATTTTGATGTTGTCGATTGAACTTTGACACCAAAGCCGCGGGCTTTCGCTCCTGCATCTAACTCTGCCATAATTAGAACAGGCCACTCTAAACCCTTAGAACGATGATAGGTTACAATATTTACAGCATTATTTCCTGAGCCTGCACCTTGAGGCACATCCTCATTTGAAAGCCAAAGTAAAAAACCTGTTAAAGTACAGGGGAGATTTAGTCTTACACATCTATCCTCAAACTTTCCTGCAAGCTCTCTAAACTTCTCAACATTAGCCTTTCGGAGTGACCCTCTCCCCCATAAAGACACATGAGACTTCAATCTTAATGAAAATATGAGTGCATCTAATATCTCAACGACAGACGAATCAAGCATACTTTCTCTTAACTCATCAATTCTTTTTATCCAAAAGTGATCGTCTTGCCACTGTGAAGTTGCTTCTTCCTTTGCTTTTACAAATTGAAGTCTATCATTCAATAAGTTTTCAATATCTGCATCTTTATCTGACAAGAGACATATTTCAAATTTTGACAGGTCATCATATTTAAAATTGAAAAACTTTAAACATGAATAAATTAAAGCACCTTCAGGAGTCTCTAAAAGTCCATTTCTCTCAACCGCAGCTTCAATTCCTTCTTCTTTTAAATATTCTGCTAATGAATTACAAGAATCATTAAATCTACATAGTATTGCAACATCACCTTTTTCAAGGTCACGGATTTCTTTCGTTTCACGATCTAATATTTTTAAACCATTATTTAAAATATCTTTAATTGCATGAGCAAGAGATCGGCTCATTCTATCCTTGCTACCACGTTTTTCAGGGTTAAAACGAAGAATATTAAATCCCGTTGAAAAGCCCTCCACTTCATTTCGTGTTGGATTCAATATGATTCTTTCTTCTGCTAAATCATTTTTAAATAAAACTTTAGAGATATGATTTGAAGTATTTACTAGGCACTCTCTACTGCGATAAGAATTTTCTAAAACAGAAACATTATTTCCAGTATCTAGTTCTTGTATCAGTTGATTCATTAGTATAGGGTCTGCTCCTCTAAATCCATAAATGCTTTGTTTAGGGTCGCCAACCCAAATACTTTTTTTAACAAGATTTGATAGCTTTAAAAAAATATTTAACTGGATAGGATTAGTGTCTTGAAATTCATCCACCATAAGCAAGTCAAAATCTTCTCTTATCCTCTCTCCAATTTTTTCATCATCAAGTAAATTTGAAACAAGAACTTCCATATCTGTATAGTCAATGACACCTCTTTCCTCTTTAAATCTTTGGTAGTTTGATATGGCCTTGTCAGCGAGGTCAAAAATTGTATTTTGATAGTCTTCAATATCTTTTAATAACTCATTGCTCGACATTAAACTCAGAGCGATATTGGATGCATCACTTAATGATTCTGTGCCAACTTTTCCCACACTCGGAACTGCAACTCTAGCAACGTCTTCCCAAGAAACTCTATACTCTTTACTCAATAATCCTGAAATTCTTTTTAACTCAGGAAGTAGGGCCTGTGATTTTTGATCCATTTTAGGAGCTTTCTCCATTAGATCTATTGCTCCATCTAGTGAAGTCTTTAGTTGCTTAAAAGTAAAAACATTATTATCAGGAGTATTTATTAAATCTTTAAGGATGTTGGAACTTAGTGTCTTAGATTCATTAAGTTTCGCTTTATCAATATTGTTAATTCTGATTAAGTTGATTACCTCCTTGAGGTCATTCCTCCAATCGTGAGATGCACCATAGCCAGTCGTTTGAAAGGCAAACAAGTTAGTATAATAATACATTTTTTTATTAAGCTCTGAATCAACGACTTGCGACAGTGCTATCTCAAAAAATAATTTTTCATCATCTTCCGTAATAATATCTAATTCAGGTGAAAGTCCCACTTCGTAACAATATTTCTTTAAAATGTTTCCACATACGCTATGAACAGTGCCAACTAATGAATCAGAAAATAAATTCGCTTCTGCGTACAAACCTTTTTCATACAAACCAATTCTTGCTCGTTCCTGTAATTCAGCAGCAGCCTTTCTTGTAAATGTAGTCGCAATAACAGCATTGGGCCTTACTTCAATTTCACCTTCACCAGATAGATACTTTTTTAATTCTTCTTTTAAAGAATATGTTTTCCCGCTTCCAGCAGAAGCAGAGATAATATTTATTTTACTCATCATCACTCCACCCACATAAAATTTTATAATCATTAAAGCGTGGCCCTGACTCTACTGCCTCAAAAGTATTGTCACCATCTAACGCTGCATCTAACTGCTCTATAGTATGTTCAGTTGGAACTTCAACAATTCCATTTCTTAATTGCTCAACTCGAATATTGTATGAATTGGTCATTTTCTCCCACATTTCAGAATATGCTTCAACATGGTCTTGTTCAGGATAAGCTATTGCACTATTAAACGCATATTTATTTTTGCTAAAAATCGCAGTGTTTAAAATACTAAAAAATGCAGTATGAGAATATGGAGCTTTAGATGGAGAAAGTTTCGAGTACATTCCAAGCTGCATATCTTTGTTTTTGGATATGATTTCCCTATAGTATTTTGCTGATCCCCATTTTATATCTAAAGAGCATCGTTCATCTCCTCTTTCAAGAAGCATATCTATAAATCCAGAAATCGTTATGTCGTTTACTTTCTCTGAAAATTTATATTCCATCTCAATGACTTTCCATCCATTCTCTTTAAGAGATGCTGACAAATACACAAGAGATTCAAAAGACTTTTGCTTAATAAATTCAAACTCTCCCTCTCGACCTTGCATAAGCAAGACTGATGCTTCTTTCTCAATTAACCTTGAGAATTTTTCTTCATGCCATTTTTTGATATAACCTTCCTCAATAGGAGATTGATCCTTATGCTCATTAAAAAACTCCTCATAAAGTCTATGCGTAAAACTACCAAATAATCTGCTACCATCGTTGATTTCACTCATCGAATATGGATGTAACTTAGCGTGATACCCAAGAACATATTGAAATGGGTAATTGATTAGCTTATCCATACTTGAATAAGACTCATGCTCTCTTGGCAAAAGTAATTCCGGAGTAATTTTCCATGTTGGCATTGGCGATGGTAAATTGTATCTCCTAACTTTTTCTGTATTTATATCAGCAAGCTCATTTATATTCTTTTTTAATTTATCAATACTAATTCCAATTGATTCAAGCTCCAATAATATTGGATGTGTTGCCGACTCCGTTCTAGGATTTGGAATACATAGGACCAACTGATCCAACACTTGAGTAATCATCTTAGTTTCACTCAAATACATTGAAAGATACTTCTTTCCTTGACCTGAAAACATGACGCCTTGTGCTTTTAGAAAATCAATTTCAGATTTTTTTAAAATAGATGTATTTGTGGCCGGTAAATTATCTAAAAATGGAATCCATACAAGTTTAGAAATTGATGACATTACTAGTTCAGGCGAAGATATAAAGTTGAGTCTTCCTTTCGATTCTAATGACAAAGATGAGTCCACTTCGATGTGAAGTGTAGAGATAATATTGTCCAATTCTAGCTTTGATATCGAGTTATCAACGCCTCGATACTCAAGAACTTCAATAAAACTCTCCACAATCGCAGCACATTTTAAGACAATATTTTTTCTTTCCTCGCTGACATTGCTTAAGTTACCGTAATACTTAGCAAGCCCCTTGTATAAAGCTATGGCCTCATTTATATCTGCACCAGATTCATCGAATTTCTTTCTTTCAAATAAAAAAGTATATTGTTCCAATGCTTTATCTTTTATGGACTTTTCAAGTGCTTCATCACTTTTAAATTTCGATAAAACATCCTCCCAACTATCGCTTCCAACACCGGGCATTTCACTTAAAACTTCGGCAAGGCGTGAAGCCAGCTTTTTATTTAATGGCTTATTTCGCAGCGATAAAAACTCCAAAAGTTTACTTGGATCAATGTTTTTCCAAAGAAAAATCTCCATTAACTTAATCAATTGGGTCAATGGTCGATTTTGAGACGAAGAATGACTACCTATGTTGGGCAATCCTAATACGGAGAGAGAAGAATCCAAAAGATTTTGATGTGTTGGAAAGTAGAATGATACACCTGAATCATTTTTAAAATTGTGAAGAACTTTTTGGTATGATTCAACTTCATCATCTAGCAATAAGATTTGAAGACTACCATCACCATCAAATCCTTTGAATTTTTCCTTGTTATTTAAGAATTTGATTAGTTTGTTAAGATCATTTTCATCTCTTTTTAAATTTTCAATAACCTTAAAAGTTATACTCACACCTAACTCAGAAACCGCTTGAAGTATTTTTTTACTAGGCTCCGTCAATAATTCATCTGGAGTAAAGACTACAACTTCTTTAAAGGGGATTTTTATAGTTTTTGTTTTTAGAGCGTTAAGAGTTTCACAATAAACATCAGAAAAAGAATTAACTGACTCAAATTTAGATTCTACTAGACACAAAGTTTTCAACCTCTCAGGAGTCTCATCCTCCGTTGTAAAATGATACCCATTTAGTTTTAGGTCATCTCTTAATGCCAGTAAATTTTTTGCAACAGCAATTTGATTACGATCAAAACTTTTTTCATAGAAACTATTTTTTGAGTAAACAGATAATGCCTGTCTGTATTTTTCAAGTCTCGTAGGATAATTTTCTTCGTTTTTTTTAGTTCCCGCAAACAATGCTATTGTAGAAATCAAACTATTCAGATTACAAATATAGTCTCCTGACAATTCTTTAGCACCAATTATGTATTTAGGAGAATCAATATTCTCTCCGAATAAAATTCGCATCAAAACCTCTATTTATCTCTTAATCTAAGATTCAATTCCTTTTCGGCTGGCCAACGTAAATGTTCAGGATATTCGCCAGTTTTGTAATGATTAGAAATTTTTTCATAACATTCTTTACTCATGCCTTGTTTCCGATAATTACGATCAACTACCTCGTCATAAAAAAACAAGAATAACTCTGGATACTTTTCAAATTCCTCATCAGAAGTTATAAGTGCTGACATAGCTCTTTTACGAAGCTCTTTTGTTTTTCTTCGGGTCATGGCCCTCACTCTTTAGATGATTTTATATCAGTTAAAAAAAGCTTTTTAGGAGTTTCTACCAAATTTAGTAGACCATATACCTCAACATGTTTTCCCGTAATTAGCATTTTTCTAAATCGAGAAAAATGGCTTGGAAAAACAATACACTCAATCCAGCCCGATTCATCAGATAATTTTAAAAAAGCCATTTTACCTGACCTCGTATTAGCTTCTTTAACTTCATCAATAATCGCAGTAAGAAGTATTTTATCCTTTCCCGAGCCAGATTTTGTATGAAGCTCCCTAATAATCTTCATTTTGACTCCTTAATTGCTGATTCCAAAAGTCCAATTAGATCATTCATTGAGTCTTGATCTCTTTTCTCTCTCTTGTGATTAAGATTTATTAAGTTTTTTTCACATTCTTTAATTCGATCAACGCATTTGATGAACTTCTTTCTTTTTTCTTTTGATTTTTTTAATTTCTCTACAAGGCTCCAATATTCATCGTCTTTTTTCATTACTTAACTCCTGTCAAACCAATCTTATTTCTTTTCTTTTTATAAGAGACTTCATCTCTTAATCTCGAAATAATTTCTTCATGTGAAATATTTTTTTTGAATAAAATGCCATTATAAACGGCCTTAAAGTCACCCGGATTTAAGTTCCTTATACTTTCAAGAGATGAGTTCTCTAATGAAGATAATTTATTTGAGACCAGACCTGAAAAAAATGTCATATAAACGTCGGCGAGCTTATCTACTTTCAAGTCATCAAATTTTACTTTCAAATGAAATCGCCTAAGAGCCGCCCTATCAATATTTTCAACGAAGTTAGTAGCACAGATTAAAACGCCCTTAAATTTCTCCATCTGAGTTAGAAGTTCATTTGTTTCACTAACCATCCAAGAGTATTCTGCATTTCCACGAGGTTTGAATAGACTGTCACATTCATCTAAAAATAATATGTCACCGTCCTTTTCCGCCAGACTAAACATTTCAGCGATTTGCTTTTCTGTTCCACCCCAAAACGAAGATAAAATATCGCTCGCGCGCTTTACAGACATATTCTTTTCAAGCTCCTCCGAGATATATTTTGCATACTCTGTCTTACCAGTACCTGGAGCTCCCTCAAAAAGAACACATAGATTATGAATACTTCCAGTTCCTTGATAGAAACTTTTAATTGCTGACATAATTTCATCTTCATTAATTGAAGTATTTATAAAATCAGGATTATAAAACGACTCTATTGGTTTTTCTTTTACCGACCTTCCTTTAATCAATTTCATCTGAGAATCAAGCAATGTTAAAACGACATTTTTTTTATTCACTCTTTCATCAGCCAGTGCACCCATCTTACGAAAGGCTAGATTTAAAGCTCCAGGGTCTAGCGTATACTCTCTAGCTAAATCAAAAAGTTCTTCCTCGTTAAACAAATCCATTCCTGACTTACCTTGAATATTTGAAAGAGCTGCTAGTCTTTGAGTTCGACTAAAAGATTCAAAACAAATAGAAAGGTCAAACCTTCTTTTTGTTGACGGGTGCATAGTCATATCATTAGTAATCCAAACAATATTGATACCATGATCTTCCATATAAGTATTAAGCCATGCCTTGTGGTCACTCTTATCTTTGTAAAAGATATTTGATCCTGACTCTAGTATTTCCTCTGCTTCATCCACGACCAACAATGACTTGTTATTCAGCATACTTTTGGCTGCAATCAAGGCTGACTTTTTTGTTTTGACCATATCGTCTGAATCTGCATCATGGGTTTTTATTTTATAAACGTCTAACCCCAGTTTTTTACCAATGCTTTTAGTAAACTCCGTTTTCCCTGTACCCGGTGCTCCATACAATAGAAAATTAGCACCTTCATCACATTTCACTAAGTATTTAAGAGCATCAATCTCATTTTTTGATAGCCTATGATTTTTAATATCAAGGGAATCCTCATAATTAGCTTTCTCAAAGAAGAAGGAGAAAATATCACTGTCTTCATCATCATTTTGTAGAAAATCGGAGATATGATCCGATAGGCTTATAGAATTATCATCAATTTCTATCAGCATAGCTTGGGATAATTTCGAACTACTTCTAAGCTCTCTTTTAACTTTAGAAGTTGAAATTCCAAAAAGTTTTGCAAATGCGCTAGATGCCTTTGCTCTCTTACTGTAATCCAAAGGTGTGTAATCTACAAAAGATTCAAACTTCTCGACCACTTCATATAAGAAATAAAAGAATAGAATCTTTTTTTGTATTTCAGTTAGCTCAAATACGCTCGACAATTTTTCAAACAAAGGTGGATATTCATATTTTTTAGTATCCGCTTGATTATAAACCCTTGAAATTTTCTCATAAAATAATTCCCGAACTCCAAAACTATTAAACATGGATAAGTCGATGACTGAATCAATAACAGATGCAAAATCATCTTCCTTAATAACATATTTACTTCTATGAGATTTATTCTTTGGCTTCTTTTGATCTCCAAAAAAAGCTTCTTCAATTTTTAAACCTAGCACTTGTCTTTTTTCACCATTATCTCCAACAAGGTCATACCAATTTGTGTCTTTTAAAACCCTTGTTAAATCTGAATCACTTGAATCTTTTCCAATAAAAATGTGATGATGAGTGGCTTCCCCTTTTTTTAATCGAACTATATCTTCCAAAAGGCTACAAACTATATCTGCGCGGTTTTCTGGTCCAATTACAAATCCAACGACCTCACTAAAATTTCTCTCTAATTTTCCTTCTTTAAGTGCTAGGAGCTTATAGCAAACCTCCAAAAGCTGATTTCTTGTATAATCAATATTCATCAAAACCTCATCGCTCAAGTTCTTCCTTATTATGTCCGATACTTGTGACAGTAAGTGTCACAAAGGGTAACAGATAAGGTATTGATATTATGTCTAAAATTACAAAGACTAGGCGGCAAGAAATCATTTATCAGCTTTTAAAAGGCCACGATATTGAGTCTGGTTTAACTGCTACTGAAATCCATCAGCAAATGGAGAGCGAAGGCCTAGACGTTGATTTAAGAACAATTAGAAGGGATTTAACAGAGCTAACAACAACACATGGATTAAGCTCAAATGAGTCACGACCAGAAAGATACTTCCCATCTAAAAACTATAGCCTAAAATATGAGCTGCACTTAAATGAAAATACACTTCAAGTTCTTTTAATCGCTCTAAATAACCTAAAATTTACTTCCCATGATTACTTTAAATCATTTGCAACTGAAACAGAGACAGCAATTTTTGAATCTCTTGATCCTAAAGTGGCCAATGATTTAAGAAAATCGAAGGATAAATATTACTTCGACTTTAGTACCGCAGGAAAACCAATTAGTTCAAACTCTAAAGATTTTGAAAAAGTAATGGTAGCAATTAGAGAAAATAAAATCATTACATGTAACAATAATTCCCCCTATCACGATGATGAATATAATCAACGAAGAAGAAGATTTGCGCCTTATATGTTTATTCTGACTTCGGGCATCCCATATATAATAGTTGAAGATCAAGACGACAGACAATTTAAAAAATTAAGAGCAACTAGAATTAGCGACGTGAGATTATCTAAGAAATCATTTGAGCCAATTCATTTTAAAGACTATTTACACCTTGAAAACTTTGTCGGTGGATGGGGTGGCCTCCAAGAAGAAACTACTTCAATTAAAATAATCTGTGATGGGTTTATGGCCACTTACTTTAAAGAGAGAACTATACATAACTCCCAAGAAGTAATAAAACTTTCCGAAGACAAATTTCAACTTACATTTAATTGCACTCATAGCTATGAGTTAGTAAGACTTTTTTCCT
>Ga0100385_1002770_pt1 | contig 16207 bp, 14 predicted proteins | sample CryGeymeta201509_FD_81543 | JGI IMG/M metagenome (GOLD analysis project Ga0100385, IMG submission 81543) | Groundwater microbial communities from Crystal Geyser aquifers in Utah, USA - Crystal Geyser metaG 2015-09 | ecosystem: Environmental > Aquatic > Deep subsurface > Groundwater | place: USA... | reverse complement strand
TTGAAGATGCCGCGAAGTTTAGGGATGAAATTAAAAACCTTAATGAGGCCTATTTGTTAATTTAAATTTATTTGTTACATCGTTTTTTATTTAGAAAGATTAGAAAAAGTTCATCTTTTAATAATTGTTACATTTTTATAATAATTCTGTGAATAATTTTCATATATCTCATATACAGTGAACTAAATATCTCGTATAAGCGACTCCTAAGAAATGTATTAATCTCAATCAAATTTTAAGGAGTGATGAATGAGAAATTTTATTATAGCTTTTGCTATGACTTTTGCGGCTTTCAATGCAAGTGCCGTTAATCTTGCGTTTAAATTTGAAGTAACTTCTTCAGGTAACTCGATGTATGCTTGTAATGCTGGTTTAAAGCATTCTGATCCAGCAGACAGAGTATGTTACAATAGAGAAACTCTTGCTTCTTGTAACTACGCTCAGGCTTGTCATTCAAATGGAACAACTCCTGCGACTGATTGTATGTGTGTATGTACTGGTGGTGGTCTTGGGACTACTGATGTTAGTCACGACGGTGAGTACAGACTTGATTTCATGAACGCAAGTTATGCAAATTGGTCTGAAAATGGTGAGCTTCCAACTGGTTCTGCTTCTAAGAAAATTACTGCTGGTAAGAATTCAGCAAACGTTCTTTTTGGTGATTCAGATAAGTTTTCAAAGCAACTTACTTCTCTTAACTTTTTCCTAGGTTCAGAAAGATATAATGCTGAGTACTTTGTAGACGTTTGTTTTAGAGCAACTCAAATTGATTACCCAACTTCATTTGATAACAACGATAGCCTTAACTGGAATATTCAAGCAGGTGTAACTGTTACAGATCTTGGAACTTCTCAATCTCCAGATACTTACCAATGGGACCTAAATGCAGGAGACGTTTGGTATACAAGTGATCTTTACCAAAATCTTTCAGGTCTTAAAGTAACTGCATCAGTTTACTGTAAGTCAAAAGAAGGACAAACTCTTAATATCGCTTCAGGTCTTACAAGCTTTACAAATGGTCAATTAAAGAAACTTATTGATCAAAATACAAACCTTGATCTTAAAGGTTGTTATTTCAGATATAGCTTTAAAGAAACTAACTCTAACGGAATCGCTTCTGTAAGAAAGTGGAAAAAGCAAAAAGCACAAGTTTGTACTTACTCTTCAGTAAATGAACCAAGCGAAGAATAAATAATTAAAATATGGTAGTGACTTAGGTCACTACTTTTTTTTGCGAGCAAATATGGCAATGAAATCAATACTATCCTTTTTTCTTTTTATCTTGTCTCTTAAGACTTTGGCCTGCACAAGTGTTGTTGCTCCAAGTTCATTAAATATGGCAATTGACCAAGAAAACAAGGCCTTTTACTTTTACAACGAAGTGAGAATGCTTTGGGATAGACCAGATATTAGCCTTGAAAGTTGCGCGAAAACTGCTGCTAGCGATAAGTATCTAATGATCGCTGTTGCCCTTGAAAACTTTGTCCTATCTGATGAATTTTTAACATACAGTATAAATGATAAAATATCTGGTGCTGGAGAAGAGTGTTCAATAAAGAATAATCTCTACTCTGATGTTCAAAATTCATCTGATCGACGTGCAAGATTGATCGAGAAGAGAAGATTCGTAAACAGCTGTTTACAATTTAGTGTAACTGACTTTTCTGAAGCGGGAATTGATGTCAAAGATAGCCAGCCTGGTTGTAAAATTACACGAGTTTCAAAAAATTCTGTAAACTTTGAAGGACCCTTCTGTTTTATTAAACCAAGAATTGATTCATCAATAGCTCTTACTGTTGATGTTAAGAAAGAATGTCTTGATCAAGAAATATTTAAAAATAGAGACCTTGTTATTCAAGACGTTCTGGGAGTACTTTCTCTCTATACTGCAGGTGATGATTCTGGTTACAGTCCAGACCTAACATCACTTAAACAAGTAAATTTAAGATTCTCAGTTAATGCACCAGAATCCTTGATTCTTACGAATTCTGATACAGGGGAAGCAAAACCTCTTTGGCCGACTCAGTGGTATGCTTCTGATGTGTATCTCTCTAAGCCTCAAATAAAATCTTTAACAAACACTGCGGATACTTTAAAGTTTCCTATCGTTGTTAATAATCGATGTGAGAGAGTGTGTAAGGGAGATCTTTGTACAAGTTCATGTGACTATTCTCAACCTGTTATCGGAGAATTTAGTCTTTATACTTTCAATAAAAAAGGAAAAAAGGAATATCTAACATCTTGGTTTGACGGTGGAGTCGCTCCTGCAAACTGGCAAGGGGTTCTTTCTGGTGTTGGTGTTACGATATCAAAAACGATATTAGAGTTTGGGCAGAAGTATTTACTTGAAGTTGATTTATCTGACCAAGAGTTAAATTACTTTTCATTTAAAGGTCGTATTGAAAAAGAGTTAAGAATGAATAATGTTATTGGTGATATGAATCACGGTGGAACTGTGATTAGAGATATTCCAATGATTAATACAATTGAAGAACTTAATAATCTCCCGACAATAAAAAACATTGAAGGTATTTATTTTAACGGTAATGGCTTTAATGGGGTTCAAGAAGCTCTACGATCTATTGAGCTTACTTTTAAAAATTCTTTTTGGCCTCCATACTTCTCTGATGTATGTAATGGCGTTACTGGTAAGTGCTTAAAGCAGTCTAATGCTAAAAATAGTCTTTTTCTTGAGTTTACTCTTGAAGGGGATACAAAATCACCTGTCTTTTCAAATGTTAAGTTTTCTCGAAGATCTAACATTGTACCAGAGAAAAGTTTACCAAACTACCAGTTTCCTGTTGTGGATTGTGGTGGAGATGCTATTCCTGATATCGATATGGGAGACTTTGATTTTTAATATGAAATACTTATTAGTTCTACTTACATTTATATCGATGGCCTATGGTCGTGTTAACTGTCCTGATTACAAGGCCGTTGTTTGCCATGCTGGTAGTGTGAATAACCCTAATTTTCAGGAGATCTGTGTATCATTTTCATCTCTCTATGGTCACCTTGCTGAGCATGAGATGGACTACTATGGTGAGTGTGGTTTAAGAAATGTAAAGGCAGCTTATGCTTGTAATGCAGGTCTTAGACATCAAGATGCAGACAAGACTATATGTATTCAAAAGGATAACGACTTTGAGCAATATGTTGACTCGTGTGGAAGTAGTAAGAACTGTACATGCTATGCTTCAAAGGATTTGTATAAGTTTGATTACTTCAATGTCCAAACTGCAAGTTTTGACCCGTACACTCAAGAAGTTGAAGACTTAATTTTCTCGACAAGAGATATTCAGGCCGGTCAGGATCGTTTCAAGGTGGCGACATCAGAGCCTGCAAAGACAGTAATTAAGTCTGAAAATGGTCTGTCTTTTAGACTAGGTTCAGAGAGACTTAATGCTCAATACTTTGTTGATATGTGTTGGACAAATACAACAGGTTCTCAAGATTATCAGTTAGACTTCTCTCTTGACTCTAGAATTTCTAGTAATTGGCAAGGGGTAGGACCTATTGATTACCCAAGTATTTCTAATCTTTATACAAAGTTTCAACTTTTTTGTGATATCAACTTTGATGGTGTCTATGACTACGACACTGCAACTTTAGTTGATTCAACAGAGTATGTTCCTTTTAGTGTTGGACAGTACTCGCGCTTTGATTTCTCTGTCTATAATGCTGAGTTTTGCTATGTCAGACAGGCCTTTATTGAAAACAATATGTCGATGGCACGTCCTTGGGATCTTAAAGGGATCACTGTATTGAATAATCTTATTTCAGATGAAGAAGTTATTCAGGACGGTCCAATTGAAATTTGTCATGTGCAAGAAATTACAAATGGAAATAGTAATGGGACAAATGGTTCATATGGCTCAATGATTGAAACGGTAACAGTAGGTACTAGTTTTACAACGATTGAGAAGAAAAAAATTTATGAGTGTACGAATCTAAGATTTAACGATTCAAATCATCTAAAGACTTATATAAAGCACGGGAAAGATAGTAAAGATTTTAGAGATGTACATCAGCATGATTATGTAGGAATTTGTAACAATATATGTGGCCCAATTCATGGTAATGGTGCCAACTAGTAGGAGTATAAAGTGAAAATGTTTTTAAAGTGTCTTTTAATGCTTGGTTTTGTTGCTCAAATGTCATTCGCTGGTGAAGTTGATGATATCTTTGGTAGTGGAGAAGATCAATTTGAATTTGACCGTTTTTCTGATGAATCAATCCTTTTAGAGATTGATAGAAACGCAGCAATCTCGTGTGATAAAGGTCTTTGTACACTTCATTCTGTAGAAAGCAGATATGGTGGATTTGAAGTTTCTTTTAATGTTGGTCAAGGAACAGGATCTACTGGATTAGGTGGAAAAGATGGAGTTAATATCTACACTGGTGGTTATGGAACATGTGAAACTTGTGACGCTTTAAGCTGGGGATTCCAGGTTAAGTATTCTCGTGGAAAATGTACACAAACTGTAAAGGTTCCAAAGTCTGTATACTACGCGGTTAATCGTTATATGTATGGTCTTCTTACTGATGAAGGTGGAACAAGAAGAGGCTTCACTCCTGCTGACGAAGCGATGATTATGTTCTACACGACAATCATGAACAATGTTAAAGGCTGTACAAAGTAATCAATATATTTTATAGAAAGTAGAGGTTTCGCCCTCTACTTTTTACATACTTAGCCTTTGATGGCACCAATTTCTGGTATAAGACACTCATGATAAAATTATTCTTAACACTATTTATTGTCAGTAATATTTCTGCTGCCACAGACTTTCATAGCTGGGATAAAGACCTTGCTGACCTAAGCTTTGATGTCAATCCATTACAGTTAAGAAATAGAGCAGGGTGTGCCAAAGACTCAACACTACCAACACAATCAATTTTCTTACTTGTCGATAACACGACAATAGGTAAAGCTGCATATCGTTTATCCACTCTTACTGGCCAAGACCCAGAAGAGACCACAAAATTGGCCATTGGGGCATACCGAAAGAAGCTCATCCTTCTTACAAATATAATTTTTAAAAAAATCTCAAATAGAGAATTACCAATTCTCCCAAATTTAACTAGTGCGCTTCATCTACCAAGTCGCTATGCTCAAATTGTAAAAAACTGTTTTGAACAAGAAAATTGTCCAGAGCTAAATGAATATATTGAAAAACTATGGGGAAATAGCGAGCTTGCTACGACTCCTGTTAAGAAGATCATTAATAATTATAAAATTGATAACTTTCATTCTGAAGAAAGCTATCACGATCTAGGTAATCGAAGCCGTATTAGTTGTAATCTTCTAAAGAAATTTTCACCTATTCAGGCACACTTGTTTGGAACAAAACCAGACCGTGAAGTTCTTCAACGAATCGCTTCTAGTCTTGATGAGACCGCAGAATATATTGGTTCTTGTGAGTCGAGTGAAATCGAAAACCTTAAGGTTGCGGGCTACCAGCTTGATGTAAGGAACTTAAATGATTCGCAGTGGAATAAAGTAGGTTTTGATGTTTGGAATAGCTTAAAGATTTATCTTTCTTGGGCCTTTAAAAACATTAGCCTTGTTGATTCTAGCTACGAATTGATCATTCAATCGACACAAACTGAAGATTCAATTCTACTTGTCTCAAACGGTTGTAAGAGTATTGAAGTACCAGAATGTAGTAACGATTATCTTTCTAAATCTGTCCTTTCTCAAATGGCGCAAGATAATTTTAAAAAGACTGCTTTAGATCTAGATGTACTCAGTCCAGTTGTTAGTGGAGCACAAGATATCATGCTCGAAAATCCATTCACTGCTGTTAATACTGACATCTTAGACCTTGCGACGAGAGAGGATGCGAATAAGTGGATTGAGTCCTTGTTTAATAATTTCTCCGGAACTAAAGCATATATAAAAAACAAGCTTATCTCTGCACTTAGCTTTTACACCATTCTAACTAAGCGAGTAAGTGTGACGAAACTTAGTAATGATGTTAATCGCTACTACAGCAATGCCGACTTTACTGACGAGAAAATTAAGAACGATCTTTACTATATGTGTAGTGAAGTGAAATTTGTTTCGAGTGAAACATTTAGTTTTGTTAAGAAAAATATAGCGCTTATTAAAGAGACAAAATTCGTTGATTCATTAAAGCTTATGTTTAATGAGAATAGTCTTGAAGAGGTTGTTAGTGATTATGAATCGCTTTTGACTGACGTTGGTTCTTTTTGTGATTCACTCGATTCTGAACTACTTTGGGGTGGAGAGTACAAAGTAGATCGTTCTGGGTTTATGCAGTGGTATCTTGATAAAACACTTAAGAAGAAGAACTTGAAATCGACAAATGATGAGAAACAAGTCGCTTTAAATAAGAGGCCATATTTAAGCTATAGCGCGACAGGAAATGTTATTTGCCATTCTCCAAGTTCATGTGTTCGAGACTCAATTGCCCATATTCTAGAGATTACTCGTGCAACTTATTACGCTTCGACTTTTTGGAAATCAAAGCAGAGTGCAACAAGCTCTGATATTTTCAATCCATATAGTGAGCGTGTCGCTTGTAAAGTCTACGATCCATGGTTTAAGACAAGGGCAACGATAACTAATTTTACATCTGATATCTCACAAGCCGTCATCAGTCGTTTTACACCAGGTGTATTATATTCTAAGTTTACTCTTCAGCCAGGACATGTTGAAAGTTTTAATTCAATGGTTAAGGATGGAAAAATTCTCTTTAATAAGAACTTTAAAAAAGAGAAAGTTATGATGGAACTTGTGAGCGACTTTGGGCCACTACTAGGTGTTCCGTGTGCGGTTTCTGTCGCAGGAAAATACTCAGATGGTTATAATACTCTTTATCAATTCAATGGAGTTTCGGTAGGGGCCTGTACAGCAAAGGATAGTTCTCAGATTATCGTAAATTCAGCATCTGATATTAGTACACCTGATGCTGATGTAAAATCTGGATGTTTTTCTTGTCGTCTAAATTTTGAATCTGTTTCAAATACTTTAAGTTTCTTTAATTATACAATCGGACCGGTATACTACCTCGTACGCTCTGTTGTTAGACTTGTGAAGGGCCTTAGTGATCCAGATAATATTGCAAAAGATTGGGAAATTGACTTGAATCATTTGAAGAACACATACCGAAGATTTGGCTATATTCCAAAATCTTGTGTTAAGAAGCTAACTGATGGTAAGGCCTGCCTCGGAAGTAGTCGCGAGGAAGCAGCCGTAGATGCTCTTGTTAGCAAGTATAAAGTAACTATTACGGCCGAGTCTAAGACATTTTTTGGAAATTATAGGTTTAAAATAAAAGAATGCGCGAAGCCAGTAACTGTTTCTTTTAATAATGATCGTTCTGCAGATATAAAAACTGATTGTAAGCTGGAAACACTATGAAATTACTATTACTCGTCCTTTGTTCATTAAGTGTAAGTGCCATTTCAATCGAGACCGTTTGGAATCAAAATTTCTCTAAAGAGTTAATTGTTAATTGTGAAGAAAGTTCGGCATGCTCGGCAGAATTTGGAGAAACGACAACACTTAGTGAAGAGATTTGTGATGACTGCTTCTCAACGGATCTTTCTGCGACTTTTATCTTTAACGGGATAGGGGAAAGTATTTCGACTGGTCAAGCTGCTTTAGAAGTTGAGTTTTTTGAATTTTTAAAAGATCAAAAATTTGTATCGATTGATTTTGATACTCCATATGATCTTGTTACTAATCAAAGTCGAATTAAGAAGAAACTTGCATACCGTGCACTTTGTGAGGATAGTTCAATTGATCCTGTGCTTTTCTTTGATGTTGACCAAAATGGGGGGGTCTCAAGCCCACGTTTTATCTTATGCGGAGATGGTGTCTATGAATTAGAACTATTCGCTATTGATTTACATGATGATTTTTTTGGAACTCCAGAACTTTATTAATTCTCTTTGTTACTTCAAAAGTTTTATTTTCACCGTACAAGATATCAAGAATTTCTGAGTCAAATCCATAGCGACAGGCGAAGAAGTCAGCTTCATGTTGTTTTTCAAGTGTCGACATACTCTTCTCATGATGACGGTGGTATATATGTCCAAGTTCATGAAAAAGGATTGCAAAGGCACTCGTATTATCCACAGACTTTATGGCATAAATCATTTCAGGATAAAGAATTATAAATTGCTTCTTCTCATGTGATGAAAGTGTTGATGCAAATTTTCCTGATGAAAAGAGAAAGCACAAAGTTTTTGTTCTATTTATTTGATCAAAATCGTCTTTTGATAATAATCCTAGGGCTTCTTTAAAAAACCTAAAAAGATGTCTATCTTCTCTAATCCACTCATGTTCGGGAGTATCTATTAAGAGATTTTCTAGCGTCGGTATTGAATTTCGAGTTCTAAGCTTGTTAAAGATCATATCTCCACATCGGCTTTTATACCTGTACATCAACTTATTCCTACGATAATTCACCATTTAGGAAATACTTACCTAAGCAACCACGCGGTTAAAGATTCTAGTATGATAGATGTACTGGAGAAATCTTATTAGATTAATTATTTTTATTGCTCTATTTATATCAGGTATTAGTGCTTACTCATACGAGAAGGCCGATGCTTTTATTGTTGAAGCCTTATCTGGCCATTATAAAGTTTTGTCTCCTGTTAAAGTTGGAGATAAGATTAGTCTTATTGTAGTAAATCAAACACTTCATAAGCTACGTGGAAAATTACAAGAAAATACTTCAACAGATATTGCTTACCTTTCAATATCTCCGGGGAAGTCAGAGTCGATAGAATTTAGATTTGATAAGGCAAGTAAGTATTACTTTGTCCCTCTTTCTCCAGCATTTCAAGAAGTCGAATTAAAAATAGGTGAGAAGTCATATGAAGTTCCTGCGCAAAGATAAAATTGAAAAATCAATTCTTGTTATTTCGGATATCCATCTTGGTGCGGGTGAATATGTCGATGGACAAAAAAACTACCTTGAGGATTTTCATTCAGATGAAGAATTAATCGATTTTTTAGAATATTTTTGTGAGGGGAAGTATGCCAGCAGAGAAATCGAGCTAATCATTAACGGCGATTTCTTTGATCTCTTAGCCGTTCCGTTTGTTGAGTTTTATGATGATGAGTTTTGGTCAGAAAAGGCTTCCTTAAAGAAGCTGGAAATGATTCTCGATGCTCATGAGGAAGTCATTGAAGCTTTAGGGAAATTCATTGAGAAGAAGAACCGCAAAATCACAATGATTGTAGGAAATCATGATGCTGAGCTCGTTTTTGAGTCTCTTCAAAATCTTATTATTTCAAAAATACCAACGGATCGCTTAGATCGATTCAAAATTTTGTTAAATGAACATATCGAATATCGTCCTCATGATAAAGTATGCATCAAGCATGGACATGAGTATGAATTGGCCCATCACTTTAATAGCGAAGATAATATTATTAAAGATAGTGATGGTGAAAGATACTTCAACCCTCCTTGGGGTTCTTATTACGTCACACGTGTGATTAACAAGTTTAAAGAAGAACGCTATCATGTCAATGCGGTTAGACCAATTAATAAATTTTTAATCAACGGTCTGATCTATGATACATTTTTCACGATACGATTTATACTCGCTAATATGTTTTATTTTGTCATGGTTAGAACTATTTTTCTTTTTAAATCGAGCAAGAATTTAACAGATCTTTTGAATCACTGTCTAAAAGAATTAGAACTTTTCAAAGACTATGAATCTCTCACTTATGATTTTTTAAATAATAACTCCGATACTCAGGTTCTCGTTGTCGGTCATACTCATGAGCCGATTTGCCGTAACTACTCTAATGGTAAAACATTTATTAATACCGGGACATGGACGCGTATGTACCATTTAGATTTTGGTAAGGATTCATCAAGTGTTCAATTAACTTTTGCTAAGATTGATGTTGTGACGAATAAAGAGGGGAGTTATTTAAGATCAAATCTAAATGCGTGGCAGGGAACAAGTAAGCTCCCATACCATAATTTTAACTAACTTATTCTGCTTCTGAGTAACAAAGTTCGACATACATCGGGCCATGTGCCGATGTTAAAGGAATCAAGATTACAGTTGTTCCTTCGGGATATTTAATCGTGTGATTGCTACCTTCGATAATTGATGGAATTGCCATATTTGATGTATAGCCCATTCCTGCGAGATCACGTTTTGCATTTCCCATAATCATATTACAAATTTCGCCGCCAACATCTCTAATGTCTTCATTGAATTCTGTATATTCTTCCATCAGCATTGCACTTGCAACTTTTAAGTACGTCGCATATGGAAATGAGATAACGAGCATCGCACGGTAATCTCTTTCAACACCATCTTTATTTAAAGTTCCTGACAGTCCAAGTACTGCTGAAACGTCACCTTGAGAAAGGTTTCCTTTCTTTACTTGGGGCTTACCTGGTTCTAGTTTGGTAAATACCATTGTTTCAAAAACATTTTTTGCAGCGTCTATAAAAGGTTTTGAAAACTCTAAAAAATTTGAATTTGACATTACATCTCCATTTGTCATTATAAACCTAAGCTAGACATTAGATCGTCGATAGAAGTTTGGTCGAGAACTTCTTTATCGTTCTTATATGCTACAGATGACCTTTCAATATTCTTGAATTTATCTTGTAGCCATTTTAGTCTTGTCACAAATGCCTGAGTGTTCAAAGACTTTAAGCCATTATCATTGCCTGTTTTAAGCTGGTCTACCATTCGACCAAGTAGATCATGGGCATCAAATAAAATTGCAGCAACAACTTCTAGTAGTGCGACATCTTTAATCTGACTTGATTTATATCCAATTGCCTTACCGAGATCACAAAAGGTTGCTATTTCATCTGCACCTATTGATTTTGCAGCTCCCATAATACGGTCAATAACTTGGCCAAACTGTTCTAATTTTGCAGTTTTAGTTGGATCTTCTTCTAATTCTTCTAGACAAGCTTCAAGCTCATCGAGGAGTTCCAAAGATTCATCACAAAATTCTACAATAATTTCCTTCATTGAAGGATCATCTATTAGGCCCATTACAATCCTTACTTATTAAAAATTTTATCAATTTTTTCTTTAAGTACCTGAGCAGAGAAGGGCTTAACGATAAAGTTACTTACGCCTGCTTTAACAGCAATAACAACATTTCCTTGTTCTGCTTCTGCTGTAATCATTAGGAAAGGTAACTTTTTGTACTCTTCTGTTGCTCTAAGTTTTTTTAATAGATCAAGACCTGTAAGTTGAGGCATGTTCCAGTCTGAAACGATAAACTCATATGGTTCACCAATTTCTGTAGCCTTTTCGATCATTGGCAGTCCAGTCGCACCATCATCAGCTTCAGTGATATTTGTGAAACCAATTTGTCCAAGCATGTTCTTGATAATTTTTCTCATTGTGGCCATATCATCAATAACCAAAATTTTCATGTTCGCTTTTAGCGCCATCTCTCTTCTCCTTAAGCAGCTTCACTTATATTTTCAATATTTATCATATTTATTATATTCTCATATATTTTATCGCCAAACTCGAATTCAAGTCCAGCGCTAAAGGTTTTATTTTTCATTCTTTGAATAACCGAGCGAATTGGTAACTTAGAACCTGTGATATCTCCTGCTGAATACTCTAAAATATGAGAAACAACACCTAAAATAAGGGCTAATGTATCGATAAACTCGCTATGTTTTTGGCGAGGATAACCTGAGCCATCATAGCGTTCATGATGCTGAAAGATAATGTTCTTGCACCTTTCACTGATTTCAACACCACTTTTTAGAAGTAGGTGATGCGAGTATCCGGGATGCTTTTTCAATCTTTCTTTATCTTTCTCTGAAAGTTCACTAATTGGCCGATGTGAAAGGCTATGATCTAGTTGCGTATATCCAAGGTGAGAAAAATATGCAGCACATACAATATCTGCCAATGTTTCTTGGTCATTCATATTCATATTCTTTGCAAAGTAATAAGATATCGCCACAATTCGATTAACACGATTATCTTCATTAAGAAGATTCTCGGCCAAAAATCCTGCGAGTGATACTGTATGAGATATATTTAATTCAAAAATTTCGATCTCTTTTTTTGCACTTAAGATCATTGGTAGGAAAGAATCATTATCAATACATTGATTGATTCCAGACTTTAAGTCATATTTTGGAAGCTCTCCACTTTCTGCATTACTCTTTTCAATAGCAATCGCTGAAAGCTTTTCCATTCTCTTTAATTCTATCTCGGTCATTTCACGTTTTTGTAGAGATGGGATATCATCTTCGACAAGATCAACAGAATTTAGAAAAGTTCTCTTTTGTCTTCGGTCTACAGAAAGTGAACCGCCCTTTTCTACGATGAAATTAATAAATTCGTAGTGATCATCTGTAAGAGGACTGTTGGCATGTAGGAAGACAGTGTGAAGCTTCGATTGTGGATTATAGACGTAGAGATGAAAGGGAAATAATTTGTCTTCCTTTAGCATTTCAATACTTATATTAAAAAAATCTTGTGCTTTCATCAGCTAGCCTTCTTAAATAATTTTCCAAAGAATGATTTTACCACACCTTCGTTTTCTTTTTGTTTTGTATCAGTAGTCTCTTTATTTTTTGTATATTCTCCAGTGATACCTTCTTTATGGAAGAACTCTAGGAATAGACCCCTCGTTGTTTCGAGAACAACTTCAATGGTTTTTGAAATTTCTTGTTGAGGTTTGTTTTCAAAGTAGCAAGTAATATAGCCAAGCTTATTGGCACCCTCATAGATTGGAAAGAAAAAGAGGTTCTCGTCAGTATTAAATTTTTCATTCTCCCAGTTAGGAAGATTAAGTACATCCCATTGTGCTTTTACAGCACTTTCTTTCTTGATATATGTCTCTGATATTTTCTCTTTATCTTGATATACGACCTCAAACTCATTCTTTGTTCTATTTAATATATAGAATACAGAGATACCTTGGAATTTTTCAAATATAGCCTGATCAATAAATTTGAATACTTCTTCTTTTTGTATATTTTTATTTTCATAGAGATTTAAAACCTGGATAGCTACTTCTAGACCATTTGATTTTGGTGTAAATATAGTATCTTCTTGTTGATCTACTTTGTTTTTTAATGCAGTGACTTCTGCATCTGTTAAAGTTTCAAGATAGTCATCAGAGTAGATGCCTCTTAAAAATTCTTTGTCTTTATTCTCAGAGTAATATGTTGGCCCATCGGATTTCTTTCCAGAGGCACTTCTATTTATAGTTATGGCCTCAAACTCTGACTTTAATTTACGATAGTCGATTGTTTGCTCACCAAGGTCTACTTTTTCTTTAAATGATATATCAAGTTGGGATTTTGCTTTTTTTTCTTGTCCGTAATTTTCTGAACCATCTTTCTTCTTATTGATATCCCAGTCGTAGTCTTGGTGTTTAATACCTTTTCTCGAATCAAGATTTGTTTCGATTTTATCCGTGTGTGCAGAATATTTCTTTAGGTCAGTATCCTGCTCTAGGTCTAGGTCGATTCCCGATTTTTTTCGTGAATAGTCCTTGTCTGATTCTTCGCGTGCAGCCTTTTCTTTATCATCGTTATCATGATCAAAGGCAAGAGAGAGATCTTTATCTCTTCGATGTTTTCCATATGCGTCGTCATCATCTAGTTCATGCTCTTCTTTTTCACTGTCCTTTTCATCACTTCCATCAAGAGATAGGGTGGTGCTGTTTCTGTTCTTTAATTGATCTTGATCATCATCATCGAAAAGGTCTTCTTTCTCTTTATTTTGATCTCGATCAAGATTTAGTTTTGTTTCTCTTGACTCGTTTTCATCTTCTTCATCAGAATCAAGTTTAAATCCCTTTTCTAGGTCTAGATGGGTATTGTCTTTCTCTTCATCTTCATCTTCATCGATACTATTCCCATTTCGAGCATCTATTTCTTCTTCGTCGATAAGTGTTACGGTCTTGGCCAGTGTTCCTCTTATATAGTTATCTATTTCATTTTCATTTCTTTCATCTTCGTTGTTTTCATCGTCTTCAAGTCCAAGATTTAAGCCTTCAGCTCTAGCTTCACGTGAACGTTCATCTCGTTCTTGGTCATCATGGGATTCTTCTTTTTCTTTGTTTTCTTTTTCTAATAATATCTCATTAGCAGCATTCGTCTTTCTTGAGTCTTCTTCTGTCTCTAAATTAAATGCCTCTTCATGGTTTTTTCTTTTGCTTTTCTCTTCCTCATCTTCACTTTCAAAGTCATTTGCATGTGAATCATCAGAGTCTGAATCAATATCTAGACCAAAATCTGTAGGTGTTTTCTTTCGTTGTTCGGCAGAGGAGGTCTCTTCTTCATCTTGCATGTTAGACTTGTCGTCTTCGTCGAACTTCATGTCTAGCATCGAACTATTAAGTTTTCCCTTGTAGAACTTGTCATCAGTATTTTTTTCTGTTTTATCAGAGTTTTTATTATTTTTATTTTCTGCTTCAAGAGCTAGCGATTGATCTCTTTTCCTATTTGAAGAGTAGTCATCCTCGTCTTCATCGTTATGATATTTCTTGTCTTTTGCTTCATTTTCAAGATCAAGAACGACTTCTTCTGTATCTTTCTTCTTTCCTCTTAGGTAGGCATCGAGATAACTGGCCTCGCTTCCTTCCTTATCTTTATCTTCCTCATCTTCAATATCGATGCTTGTATTATTAACCTTGCCCTGCCATTCTGTTTCGATAGAGCTTTCTTTATACCCATTTTCTTTTTCTTCATCATCACTATCATCTGCATCTAATGCAAGATCAGTTCCTAATTTTCCACGTAGGTTATAGTCGATAACATTCTCATTATCTGTGAGGATGCCCTTTTCTAATCTTTGTTTTTGTTGTGAATCAGAGTTCTCATCTTCACTGTGTGAGAATTTCTTTTCACCACTTTCATCTTCTTCTTCATCTCCAGATACAACGATTGATCGAAGTAATAGCTTCACTTTATAAAGAAGTGTTTTAGGTGGTACCGGTTCGACGATACATTCCGTTAAACCTATCTTTGAAAATTTATCTAATGTCTTTCTTGGGATTGCTTTTGCCGAAAGTAGAATAACTTTTGTATTCAATTTCTGTATTGCTCTTCTATTGGGTTGTAAAACAGCAGCACATTTTTTTGGGTTTGAAAAAATTGTAAGAGATTGACCAATAGATGGTAGAAGTTGTGAAACTTCCATAACATCATCTACTTCATAAATCTCTACACCATCTTCATCTGCTGTTTCAGCAATAACTTCTTTCAGTTTCTTTAAAGAATCTGAAAGGGGATGGACGAATATTAAAGGTTTTGTTCCACTCATATAACTTTATTTATCGGCACAATAGGCTGATTTTTTAAGTTTTTTTAAACCTGATAAATATTGTCTCACATTATTTTTTAAAATATTTTAACTTTGTGCTAAAGCTTATAAAAGTACTGCCGAAAAATAGTCATGAATGGTCGGCAAGACCAGTAACTTTTAACTAACAAAAAGGTTATTAAGAGCAGTAAGCTCATTGGACATACAAGGTCGTTTGTCCTAACTCCAGCACGGGGAAAGTGATCACGGAGGCATCAATGGGTTTACGTATTAACACGAATGTTACATCTCTAGCAGCACAAAGAACTCTCGGAAACAACAGTACTGAACAAGCACAAACTTTAGGAAAATTATCTTCTGGTACAAGAATTGTACGTTCAGCAGATGACGCTGCTGGTTTAGCGATTTCTGAGAAATTAAAGGCGCAAGTTAGATCAACTAATCAAGCAGAAAGAAACGCGAATGACGGTATTTCAATGATTCAAACGGCAGAAGGTGGTTTGAACGAAATTTCTAACATTCTTATCAGATTAAGAGAGCTTTCTGTTCAATCGGCTTCAGACACTGTCGGTGACACTGAAAGAAAATTCACAGATTTAGAATATCAAAACCTTAAGCAAGAAGTAGAGCGTATTTCGCAAGTTACTGAGTTTAACGGAAAGAAGCTTCTAAATGGTGAAGGTGATCAGTACGATTTCCAGATTGGTATCAATAATGACGCTTTCCAGGATAGAATTTCTTTTGACACGCAACTTTTAAACTCTTCTATTGGTAGTTTAGGTGTTGACGGTCTAGCTGTGGCTTCAAAAGAAGACGCACAAAATGGACTTATGGCAATCGATAATGCTATTCAACAAGTATCAGGACAAAGAGCAGAGCTAGGGGCGAAGCAAAACAGACTACCTTCTACTGTTCAAAACTTACA
>Ga0100385_1002754_pt1 | contig 16263 bp, 14 predicted proteins | sample CryGeymeta201509_FD_81543 | JGI IMG/M metagenome (GOLD analysis project Ga0100385, IMG submission 81543) | Groundwater microbial communities from Crystal Geyser aquifers in Utah, USA - Crystal Geyser metaG 2015-09 | ecosystem: Environmental > Aquatic > Deep subsurface > Groundwater | place: USA... | reverse complement strand
AATAATGACCCACCTTGACGGTTCAAACTTACCGGTAGAATCCCGACGGGTCGGGACGCGATGCGGCGCGATTTCTCCCTCCACCGCCACGACTGGGTCGTGGCACCCCGCCACAGGCGGGCAGGCCTCTCCCGTGAATCGAGAGAGGGTAATTGCTCGCCCTTCTCCCATTCAGTGGGAGAAGGGCTGGGGATGAGGGAGAAAATTAAGGATAATAGCTCCGACTTTTGAAATTGTGGTATAACACAAATGATTTGGTTCGCTTTCTCCCTCACCCGTCCCGATTTCATCGTGGCACCCCGCCACAGGCGGGCAGGCCTCTCCCGTGAATCGGGAGAGGGAAGTTGAACTCCCTTCTCCCATTCAGTGGGAGAAGGGTCGGGGATGAGGGAGGATAATGGGAGCTTTAACTACGGCGAAAAGAAAACAGCAATCTTTTATTATATTGGAGTCTCATAAATGATTCAACTTGATGGAAGCAACCTAACCATAGAACAACTTCGCGATATAGCGCGGAATAAAGAAAAGGTCGAATTCTCCCCGAAAGGGATTGAGAATATCGAGAAATGCCGGGCGATCATTACCGATATGGTCGAATCCGGTATGGCAATATACGGTGTAACCACCGGCATCGGTGAATTCGCGCGCATCCGCGTATCGCCTGAGCAAAGCGCCGAACTTCAACGGCGCATCATCTATTCGCACGCGGCCGGGACCGGCGATCCCCAGCCGATCGATGTCGTCCGCGGCGCGATGGTGTGCCGGGCGAATACTCTAGCCAAAGGTTACTCTGGCGTTCGTCTCAAATTGGCGAATATATTTTTGGAGTTATTGAACAAGGAAGTGACTCCATTTGTGTTCGAAAAGGGTTCGGTGGGGACATCCGGAGACCTTTCTCCGATGGCGCAATTGGCGGAAGTCTGTCTTGGCGAAGGCGAGGCCTATTATCAGGGCCAACGGATGCCCGGCGGAGAAGCGCTGAAGCGCGCCGGCATCCAACCGGTTGATTTGTCTTACAAAGAAGGGCTGGGCCTAATCAATGGTTCGCAGATGACCGCCGCGGGAGCGTCGCTACTGCTCATCGATGCCCGCAATCTTTTGAAGAATGCGTTTATCGCCGCCGCCATGACTATCGATGCCCTCAAAGGAGTCCTCAAGGCGTATGATGCCCGCTACCATGCGGTTCGTCCTTTCAAAGGCCAGAATGCGGTGGCTCATAATTTACGGACCCTGATGGCTGGCTCGGAAATAATCGCCGAGAAATCAAGCAAGGTGCAAGATGGATATTCGATGCGCTGCACTCCCCAGGTTTTGGGGCCGTCGGTGGACACCTGGTTTTATATGCGGGAGCAGATTGAAACCGAAATTAATTCTGCCGCTGACAATCCGCTCTTCTTCCCGGCGGATAAGGATTATATCGCGGGAGGCAATTTCCATGGGCAGGTTATAGGGATGGTTACCGATTTCCTCTGCATTGCTATGAGCGAAGTTGCCAATCTTTCCGAACGGCATACCAATCGGCTTCTCAATCCGGTTCTCTCCGGTCTGCCTGATTTTCTGGTGGAAGGGCGCGGTTTGAATTCCGGCTTGATGGTTTCGCAATATACCGCCGCCGCTCTCGTGTCCGAAAACAAAGTGCTTTCGCATCCTTCGACGGTCGATTCGATTTCGGTTTCCGCAGATCAAGAAGACCATGTGGCGATGACTCCGGTTGCGGTCCGCAAATGCACTGAGATCCTCAAAAATGTGGGCGCAGTGTTGGCGATAGAGATGATGTGCGCGGCGCAGGCGTTTGATTTCCGGAAACCGTTGCGCCCCGGCAAAGGCACCGCGGTTGCTTATGATTTGATTCGCAAGTATGTAACTCACCTCGAAGTTGATCGCGTTCTCTATCCCGATATCAACAAGATTGCGGAGCTGGTGCGCAGTGGTGAGATAGTCAAAGCAGTGGAAAAGGAAATTGGCGAATTGCCGCTGAGGTTGTAGGAATATCAGTGGAATGCTCAAGCGTGGGGTGGCGCAGTTGTGTGAAAGGGAGCTTAGGCATGTATAGACAGGATTGACATGGCCAAGTCAAATCGATAAGTCGATTTCACTTGACCATGCCACGCGGCCATAATAGCTATTGGTATGAAGGATAAGAAACTATTCTCCCTGGCTTGGGCGCTTGCTTTCTTAGCGACTTTTCAAATGAATTGCGCCACCATAGTTCTCACCCAGGCGGGTAAGTGGTCTGATAAATCAAAAAAGGAAAGAGAAGTCTATTCAGTCGAGGATGCAAAAAATATCGCTCCCGGGAAAAGGATTATCATTCAGTTAAAAAACGGCGCTGTATTGACCGGGCGATATTATGGATTGGCCCCTATTTGCGAAAAGCTTGGTGATAATGACCGAGCGCTCCGCGATTCGGGCGTCAATCGAATGGATATTCCTTCGATGGCAGACAAAGTTACCGTTGCCGATGATACCGGCCTGAAGTTTTCGTGCAAGTTCATTAGTGCAGATTCTCAATATTTATATGTGATTCACGAAGGCGGAAAATGGATTTCCACTATGAGCCTGGCAAATGTCAACCAGATTTATGGCAATCACAGAGATTCTCTTTCGGCAGAAGAACTGAGAGAGATCGCTGCTTCAGAATGTGTCTTTGACCGAGCGATCATTTTTGAGAGTGAGGGTCGTGTAGAATCCGTTGTTGCCGACAGCGCACAGACAATCATCGGAACCGAAACAAAAAATGCTGCCAGCACCGGATTATTGCTTGGTCTGGCGATTGATTTCACTTTTCAAGTATGGTTTTGGTGGTTTGCAATTCCGGAAGCAATCGAATCGATGGATTAGTGAACATTAGATCCGCATCCTACCATCCTTCGCTCTCAGCCAGGATCATCTGCACACGAGGATTGCGCGTGAAGGCGTAATCGCTTGCGGCATTTATTAATTTCATATATTATCATTGAATCAGCATTATTACCGAAATAGATAACATTAGATTAAAGCAATAGAGATACTTTATGAAACAATCCTCATCAATGGCCGGAACAAATCATATCGCGGGTAGTGCGAGACGGGGAGTATTAAACTCTTCGGCGGTCGCGAAACTTATCGCTTTCTGCACCGTTCTGATAGCAATCTTCTTACTTCCGAGTATTTCGTACTGTGCCGGTGGCAAACCGGCCACCAAAATCTATAATGTTGCTGACACGAGGGCGATGGAACCGGGTTTGCCCAAAATGGTCGCTGATATTTACAACAGCGATCTTTGGCTGTATGGACTGACAGTAATCCTGGTTATGGCGGGAATGGGTTTTATCATCGGCTTTGGGATGGATAAGTTGGTCTCGCATCTGGGCATTGACCTGGGCAAGCTGGAACACCACGAATAGGCAGGATTAGTCCAAACCTTAGGAATCTAATAATGGATATTTTCAATGTTTACTTGCCGATAGCCGGCATTAACTTCAATGTAATCCTCCTTTTGCTGATTGGCACCAGTGTTGGTGTATGCGGCGGATTTTTCGGAATCGGCGGGGCGTGGATAGTTACTCCGGCCCTTAATATATTCGGATTTCCGATGCCTTATGCAATTGGGACTGACCTGGCTCATATGGGCGGTAAATCCATCGTTTCTACGATGCGTCATAGCAAATTTGGCAATGTGGACGTCAAACTGGGATTTTCGATGATCATTGGCACTACTGTTGGAATGGAACTTGGGGCCAGATTAGTGATGTATCTTGAGCAATTAGGACTGGTTGAATCGGTGGTTCGCAGGATCTATATTATATTTCTCCTGCTGGTTGGGAGCTATGTTCTTTATGATTACATCTCCAATGTTTCCCGGAATCGTAAGAATTCCCATGCTGACTTAGGTGGTGGTTCCCCGCCGATGACAATGGCGCAAAAACTTCATCGAATTAAGATACCTCCGGTCATTTACTTTAAGAGTTCAAATATAAGATGCTCCATCTGGCTTCCGATTTCCATAGGGCTTGCGACCGGCATTGTGGCGAGCGTGCTGGGCGTAGGTGGAGGCTTCATACGAATGCCGGCCCTGATTTATCTGCTGGGATGTCCAACTTTGATCGCTGTCGGAACTGATTTATTTGAGGTGATGGTAACTGGAGCCTATGGGGCTTTCACTTACGGTATAAAAGGGAGAGTGGATCTCATAGCCGCCATGTGGATGCTGGTGGGTGCGGCGGTTGGCGCCCAGCTCGGAACCGTAGCTGTTAAATATGTGCGCGGATATTCAATCCGTCTCCTTTTTGCGGCTACTATCTTTCTCGCCTGCGCTTCAGTTGCGCTCAAAGAAATGAAGCATCAATTGCCTTCTTCCATTTTGATACTTACCGCAGGCACCGCTATCAGCCTCGTGATAATTTTCCTCTTGATAAAGGGCGTAATCCAGGAAAGAGCCTCTGCGCGTGGTTCCAAAAAGTTGGATTTGGGAAGGAGAATCTGATGAAGAGCATTTCCTGGGCCGTTGTGATTTTAGCCGGCTTGTTGGCCACAGTAGGATGCTCTGATTCCCCCCAGGTCCTTCAGGGAACAGTCCAGAGCTACGAGCGGTCCTCCAAAACCATCACCATCAGAAGCGAAAATCCTCCCGAGCAGGAGCTTACTATTTCCTTAGAAGAGGCAGATATCGGGGCCCAGCCGAAGGTTGGTGATATGGTGCGGGTGGCCTACAGAGAGCGTCGTGGAAAACTTATGGCAATCCGTTTGATGAATCTGAGCCAACAAGAGGAATTGAAAAAGAAGGGGCATTAGGATAAGTTTCGATATCATTTTGCAGTGCAGACGCCTCCAGCAACTCAATGGCAAAGCAGCCATGGCGACTGACACCAATGATTCAAGGAATGTCGCTATTTTTAATGCCGCATTATTTTAGGGATTGCGGTAACCACGAATTCCACTTGACAAAATGGATTTCTGAGTGCATATTTTTATTGGGAATCACTATTTGAGGTTAGTGTGGTAAGCTGGAAAAGTAATAAGAGTAAATATCGATTAGAAATGTGGGGGGGGTACTATGCCTTGGATTGTCTCTCAATTCTCGTGCGCCTCCATTTCTCAATCCAGATCGCCGTGTGACTCACATGCTTTTTAGTAACCTCGAATGGATTATTGAAATATCCAATAGGGAGTAACGAAGATGAGAATTATCAAGGTATTTATTAGTTTTCTTTGTTTGGTTATAATCGTAGGTCTGACGGCCTACGATGCAGGGGCCGGCGTTATAGTGCAAGGAAATGCATTGTATGATGGATGTCAAGTAGGCTATGGATGGCATAAAAAGGACATGGTTGCATTACATTCGGCTGATAGCGCTTATTTCGGACCGTGGGTTTATGTTGGTCAAACCTTGCCTCATAACTATTATCTCGCCAATGTGAATGGGCAATCGGGTTGGTATTTCGTGAAATGCACTCATTTTCTGACAGGCCACATCACTTGGCATGGGGTCTATTTATATTCTGGTCAATCAGTTTGGCTTGATATCCACCCATGTGCAAATCAAATTACTGCACCCGAGGGCGGAGGCCCTTAGGCACAATTGCTCTTAGAAACGTAATAATGCGCTCCGAAAGGCAAATTCGGAGCGCGTTCAAGATGGGAAAGTGAAATGATTTTTCGAAAAATAGCATCAGTAATAGCAATTATTTTCCTAAGCATTGGGAATTTATCGGCAGAGCCTGCTCTAATGCCAGGCTGGCCATGGCATACGATTTCACCTAATTATGATTTCTACTTCGCATTAGGTCCTTTCGACGGGCTTACATTTATCCATAATGGGGATACGGATGAACTCCTCATCCCATTCGGTCTTGGGGATTCGACGATGTATCTATTAGACTCCGCCGCAGAACTGATGCCTGGTTGGCCGGTGAGCGATAATAGCGGGTGGGCGGGTGGCGAAGTCCCTCCGGTATTTGATGCTGATGGAGATGGTCTTGAAGAAGCATTTGTCTATACTCATCACCGAGAGGGACAAAATCCATTCCGCAATATTCATGCTCTTAACTATCTCGGTGAAGAACCGGTGGGATTCCCCATTCAAGTTTTCACCGGCGGATAGGAACAGATCATTATCCGGGAAGGCCGGTTTTGATAGACATGGATCTCGATTCCACTCCTGAATTCCTATTTGCGACATATTTCGATACCATATTTTATGTTTATAAAATGAATGGGGAACGTTATAATAATTTCTATGCCAGCATATATCCAGATACCTTCATCGAGTTCCAGCTTGCAGTGGGAGACCTCGATCGTAATGGCGAAAATGACCTTATAGTGGGTGCTGCCCACTATCTTTTTGCTTTCGACCGGTTCGGCAATCGTCTTCCCGGCTGGCCAGTTCAATTTCGCACGAATCAATATCTGACGTACTTAGGCACGCCTGTATTGGCGGATATCGACAATGATGGCTGGCTGGAGGTTTTGGTTTCGACTGAGAGAGTGGGCGATGGTAGAAGCGATGAAGGTTGGGTGGAGGTATTCCGCTACGATGGTAGCATTCAGCCAGGCTGGCCTATATATTGGGATTCTGGTATGCCTCGAACGGCACCGGTGGTTGGCGATATCGATGGAGATGCCGACCTCGAAATCGTTATGGTGGGTCTCGATCTAAGCGAGCCAAATGGAACTTATATGTGGGCACTTGAGGCTGATGGTTCAATATTGCCAGGCTGGCCCATCGGGACAGAAAATATGTTTAGCTTTGATCCGATTATTGGAGACCTTGATGGCGATAGCTATCCAGACATATTAATAGGTTCTCAAATGGCATATAGTGATGGCGATTCGATTTGGTCCCACTATTGGGCGTATGATTATGAGGGAAGGTTGTTGCCGGGTTGGCCTCTGCGCGTGCTTTCTTGGAATGGCTCTGCCTCCGCATGTTTGGGTGATTTCGATATGAATGGTACGGCTAATATCGTTTTATCATCGTGCGGTGAGAGATCATTCTATTATGATGAGGGTCAGGAATCATATCTATGGATGTACGAATTGGGTTTTCCTTACGATAGTTCAAATGTGGAATGGCCGCAGGCAGGGCATGATCGATGGAACAGCAGCAATTATGAATTCCGTGAGCCGCCCATAAGTAGTGTAGATGATGGTCCACAATCACTTCCTTACGCATTTTACTTGCAACAAAATTACCCCAATCCATTCAACTCCTCAACCAGCATCAAAATAGGCATTCCCAGAAAAGCTGAAGTGACAATAGCTATTTACAATTTAATGGGACAGCGAGTGGAGACCCTAATCAATGCTCAATTGGAGCGAGGTGATTATGCTCTACTATGGAATGTTGCCGATTTTCCATCCGGGATTTATTTCGCTCGGCTGACCTCAGGGAAATTTGTAGTCACAAGACGGATGGCGCTGATAAAATAAATGACGCTGATAAAGATTTCACCCCGCTTCCGAATGCATCAGAATCTCTCCAAATTTTCGGATAGAAACGCTTTGGCGAAATATTCCGAGCTGTGATCGGTGTCCATCAGCATATCGAGTTGACGAGAACAAATGGTCAAGCGGCCCAGATCGGCCAATCGCACCCGAATCGTCTCCCGATCATATTTCTCAAGGCGAGCCACCAGCGTGTCTCTTTGTATCTGCACATTGAAGTTCAATTGGCGTAGCACCATAGATAAGAACTGGCAACGTCTCTGTCTGCGCAGTTCGCTGGCTCCGCCACCTTCAAACCTAAAGTGAATGTAATTTTTGTTCAGGCTCATCCCGCAATAAGCATCAATCCTGCTGAAATGATAGCCTGCTTTGGTACTGAAATTCATATAACGGTCCGACATAATGGCAAAGGAAGAACCTCCCACTCCCTTGGCTTGTGCCGGGGGTCCAGCCATGCTCTCGCCAAGGACCGACAAGAAACCCTGGGTGGATAAAGCACGAGGCTGTTCCCAATTTATCCGGGGATCAATTAATCCCTCCAGAAATGCCCGCATCGGAATAGACGCTACATCGGAAAGCGACAAATTCTGCGACACTCCGGCAACATCTGCCAATCCCCCACCGATATCCAGAACCAAAACCTGATATGGAAGTTTGTCTTTCAATATATGAACATCCTGTCCTGAGTGTATCGCCTCATCTCCCAGATAGAACATCTCCTCGAACACTTTTTCATGCACGAACCGCGTAATATCATGAAGAGTCCTGCAATTCGACGGCTTGAATTCCGGGGAAGCCGTATCAGTCAGATAAAGCGGCGTTATATGCCTGCCGATTTGCCGAAGTTTGGTAACGACCGGTGAATTGACAAGCGGGATAGGAGACGAGCTTGCTTCGTGTTCACTCAAAAGCAACCCATCATAGATTTCCAGCGAAGCGGCATCGACAGTAATTTTACGCCCATTCTCCAAAACGTTAGTTGCTCCAGGCAATCCAACGATGGCAGGAATTCCAAATTCGCGCGCCAGAATAGACATGTGACCGATTGGTGATCCCACATCAGTGATAATTGCGGCGCACCTATTCATCAATTGAGCGAACTTTGGCGAAGAATGATGGGAGACCAGCACTGCTCCATCCGGGAAACTTTCGAGGTCGTCATCATTTTTGACCTGGAATACAGGGCCAGCCCCAATACCCCGGCATGCCGCCAAACCCCCACTCAAAATTGGTTCAGTATCAAATCTGATCCTCGGCAACTCGGTAGCAGACGCCGGCTTTATGGTTACTATCGGGCGGCATTGCAGAATAAAAAGGATTCCGTTTTCATCAACCGCCCATTCTATATCCTGTGGACCGCCGAAATGGTTTTCTAACAGCCTGGCGGCCCCCATCAATTCCCGCAAGTTATTCTGGGTTAAGCCGCATACCGGTATCGATGCCATATTATCTTGAGAGACCACTATCTCCATCGCATTTAGGCCTCCGCCAATGGCTGCATCCGGGAGGCCCGGAACAACGCTTATTACTATCTTATCTTCAGCTGGATTCTGGAGGGTTCGAGAAAACATAATTCCGCAGTATCGCGGATTAATCATCTGCAGAATTCCTGCCGCCATTTTCGTCGGAACTATGGAAAGGCCGTGCCGGAATCTATACAGCACCGGTCCCGACCCATAGCAACTTGCCAACACCCAGCGGTAAGCATCCAATAACCAGCTTCGATCTACATTCAATTCCGTATAGAATAGACCGGCATGAGAAGCCGCTTTGTCTTCATCGACTCCACTGCTCCGAATAGCTATCAGCGAACTGCGTCCGGCCACCAATTTGTCATATTCGTCATAAATTGCTCTCGCTAATTCGTCCGGCATTGTCGCATCGAGAATCAATTTCTGGACTTCGCGGCAGGCCTTGGCGGCCGCTCTGTGGCCGCTTACCTCCGTTAGTTCTTCCAGCGCTTCCGCGCGTTCCCTGATATTATTCTCATTCATAAATCTCCCGAACGCCGCCGTCGTGACCGCAAATCCTTCAGGAACATTAAGCGCCAGGACATTCTTGATTTCGCCCAGCTTTGCCATTTTGGTGCCAACCAGCATTGAATCCCCTGCCTTCAACTCCGAGAGCGAGATAACCATCGGTCCGGTTGTTGTCCCTTCCGATACCGGCAATTCGGATTTGATTTGGGAGCTCACCATTCCCAGCGAATCATATAGTCGATTATTATGGCCGGAGGTTAGCTGATCCAGATTCTTGACCATCATAAATACAGTATTCAAGCCGGTCCGAATCTGACGAACCATAAGGCTGAACGAGAATGGGATTTTGCCGGATAATCGATCTTCGATATCAGCAATTAGCTGGAGGATTGAGTCGTTATGAGCGAGGATTTCGCGGAAGTATTCGTATTTTAGTCGAATCCTCTCCATATTTGCTGGTGATTCATCCTTCTTATCGCCATCCTTTTTGAGGGGCTGAAAAAGGGATCTTAATCTGCTGAGAAATGAGACCCTGTTTTGTTCGCTGGACACGTTCAATTCACCTTATTTAGGCTTTCTCCCTTAGCTGGGTCAACGCTTTCTCTGCTCTTCTGGCTCGTGTTTTATATTTTTTCGCGGATTCGATAAATTCAATATATTCTCTTTTGCATGAAGGCGAAAGCTTCTTGAATACTGCGGTGGCTCTTTTGTCGGGTGATAATGCCTTTTAAGCCCACCAACCGCTCAGCCCAAACTCTTTCGCCAAATAAGCGGCGGTCTTGGTATGACCATTCTCCTCTCTGCTCCATTTGTCGAGAATCGCATCCCATTTATCTGTGGATTTCCCCATCTTTTCCTTCACGACCTCATCCCTGATGGCGCGGGGTCCCGACTTAGTTACCGGCATTACTTTTCATCTCTTTGCAGATTTCATCCACAGTATTGATATGATAGTCCCATTCCTCCCAAAATAGCTTATCTTTGAATTCCATTCAAATATTATTTTCGGATATGAAAAGCTATGCCTACTTTAAGAGCTACAGAGATTTAGCATCGACGCTCTTGGCACACTTGACTACTTTTCTCTATCTAAATATATTTCGAAACCCGATTTAAGATGATTTGCAATCGCTGATTATTACGAAATGAAATTTCTTACTTCCACACGATCAATTGCTATTCTTATATTCCTTCTGGCGTTGGCTCCGAGGATCTACCACCAATATTCATTATGGCACGGAAATATGTCTCGCAATTATCCTCAATCATTATCGGAATCATCATATCATGGTATGGTCCATTAATATTTGTCGAAGGCAAAGTATTAGCCGAAAGTATTGTGATATTTTTGACAGCATTTGCCCTGATATTATATCAAAATCTCGAGAGGGCTTAAGAATCTGGAATGCGGTTTTGGGGGGGGCTGATGATGGGTCTGGCGGTATGGGCAAGACCCAATGTGATTTTGGCTTGGCCTGTTTTCTGGATAGACCCCCTGATGAGAGATGGGGCAAAGAGGCGGGCGGTTATCCATTTTCAGACTTCATTTGCGGTAATGTTCTTACTGATGTCTGCGATGAATTCCATCAAGGCCAATGATCTGATTGTTGGGACGGGCTCTTCGGGGATAAACATTTATCTTGGTAATCATATCGGAGCGATGGCGGCTATACTCCTGTTCAAGGGATTTCCGACAATCCTTTGAATAGCGCTACAGAATTTTAAGATGAGGCAGAAAGACTTAGTGGCACAAAGATGTATCTTTCCGAATCGGACCGATACTGGTTTGGGTAAGGTCTGGAATTCCTATCTGATGATTTGGGCCGCACCGCTATGCTCTGGCTGAGAAAATCGTGGCTGATAATTATTCCTTCCGAGACTCCACAAAATATCAATTATGCCGCCGAGAGAATCGATTTCCCCTTGTTAAAACTGCCCTTATTTTCATTCATTTTTATTATTCCATTTGCTTTCACTGGGATCGTCGTTGCCTGGTGTAATCGAGAATGCTATTTCCCATTTTATGCATTCATAATTGCTTATTCCTTGACGATGATTATCTATTTCGTAATCCGTGAGTGTGAATATGCTGAGAAAGGTTGCTAAAATTCCGCAAACTGGAAAGTAGCGGCCGCGTGACTTAGAACTATTCTTTAAGAGACTTCCATGCTTTTAATTGACATTTTCTCAGGGATATATTAGCTTTTATTTATGAAGTATCTCGTGACCGTTTCATTACTATTTTTTCTCACAGGAAATGCAACCGGTCAGGAAGCCTCGGGGGATTCTGTCCAGCTTCCGCAACTGAAAGAGATCCTGTTGCCGATCCTTCGCGGGGCGCTGATCACCAATGATGACCTCCGCCTCCGGGACGATTATCTTAAAAGGGATTCCATGCGTATAGCGCTGGTCGATTCCTTCATGACAGACCCGTTTTATCTGGAGGCTTTTGGCAAGGAGGTTTATGATGAGCTGGCGAAAGATCCTCCTCTCTGGAAATTGCTGAATTATTGCTCGCAACTACTTCGTCCCCTCTCGAAGGAATTCGCTCCTGTCGCACCCAATAAGTCCATCCTAAAACCTCACGATTTACCGGGGGAAACAAACCGTCCGATCAGGCCACCCGCGGCTCAACCGAAGTTCACAAAAATGCCCGATAAACTTCGGATCTCGCTGAACACCCTGTATAATGCCGCTTTCAATGCCCGGGAATTCTATGACGAAGCATTTCGGGAAGTGAATCGTGACAGCTTGATCTATGGGTTTACGATGCTATTGACCGATGATGAAATGAATGAGAAGAAGTCAGTGGAGGAGTTGGACAGCCTCGAAAAAATGGGTGAAGAGTGGAGCAAAGCGCTGGCTGATATCCTGCCCAGATTCAAAATGGGGGCGCTGCTCGCCGGCGGCAAGATAATGGCGAGGCCTATAGATGATTTGCTCGTTGCAGGCAAAGATGACCTATTCTCTGGGTTTAAGCTCGAGAAGCCTTCCGAAATTGAAACCGAATTAGGCAAAGTTGCTATCGGAACCGAAGCGAATGATAATTACTCCGGACGCTATTTTGCCATCATCGATCCCGGCGGCGATGATAAATATCAATTGTATCCAACGTATGGAGGCCAGATCACCGTAATCATCGATTATTCCGGCAATGATGTCTATCGATTTGTGAACGACTCTCTTTATACTTTCACTCCTACAGCCAAAACTTTGATTCGTCGTCCCCTCGGCATCGGGGGTTATAAATTCCTGATTGACTATGGCGGGGATGACATTTTCAATGGCGATGATTTCACTCTGGCGGCAGGCATTCTTGGAATTTCGGTTTTCAAGGATTATGACGGCGATGATACTTACATTACTGATACTTTCGGGCCTGCATCGGGAGCAATGGGAGTTGGCCTTCTGATGGATTTTAAGGGACGCGATACCTACAATGGAGCGATGTATAACGAAGGATTTGGCTTCACCGGAGGTCTGGGAATCCTCTTCGATAAAGCCGGCCACGATAATTATCTTTCCGGCGGCAAATATGGCGACATCCTTCGCTATACGGATCATTATATAACTTTTTCACAGGGTGCGGCCTATGGGCTACGGCCCTATTTTTCGGGCGGCATCGGGATGTTACTGGATGGCTCCGGGAATGATCTCTATGTTTCAGATATCTTCGGTCAGGCGTCCGGTTACTGGTATTCTGCCGGAATTATTTATGATGCCTCGGGCAATGACCGGTATCAGAGTTTCCAGTATGCGCAGGGAGCAGGAGCCCACATGGCGGTCGGATGTCTCCGCGACGATTCCGGGGATGATGTCTATTTTTCCAAAGGCGTTTCTCAAGGATGCGGCCATGATTACTGTCAGGGATGGTTAGTCGATTATTCCGGCAATGACCTTTATAGCGCTTATGATCTTTCTCAGGGAGCCGGTTCCGCCAACGGCATCGGCGCCATAATCGATATCAAGGGCGATGACCGCTACTATGTAAAATCAGACCAAAATACGCAGGGATATGGAAGGCCTAACCGGGAATATGGTTCCATCGGCCTGTTTTATGATGGCGCCGGCCTCGATCATTATGTGGGCGGTTTGGGAAAAGATTCAGACATCTGGATATATTCCACGTGGGGCATTGGCTGGGATCAGCCAACGGACAGTACGAAGACAAAATGATACAAACCAATTGTAGGTCGGTGGGATTGCCTCCGACCTTAATCATCTTAATTTTCCTATCTCTGGCTCAACCGGCTGGAGCTGATGTTACTCAAGCGAAACTTGACTCGTTATGGATTCGGGCTTCCTCCGGTGAAATCCGTTTTGCCGAGCAGGTTCAACCAAGCAAGGATTCCCTTGCCGGCTACGGGTCAGATGCTGTCGAATTTTTAGTAGATAAAATGAATACCCGTTCTGCCCTGGAAATGCAGATTTTAACCGACATACTGGGGAAGATCGGCGTGGCCGGGATTCCCAGAGTTTGTCAACAATTGGACTCGCCGGATGATTTTCGTGCAAGGCTGGCTTGCCGGGTCTTGGGACGGATCAAAGACCCTGCCGCCGTTCCCTGTCTTTTGCCTCACGCCTTTGATCCTCTCTTCAACATTCGCGCCGGCGTGGCGACGGCACTTGGGGAAATCGGACATCCTTCCGCAACAGATACATTGAGGAAGATGGCAAAAGACCAGGATTACCTTGCCAGAAAATCCGCGGTGGTGGCTCTGGGCAAAATGCCTTTCGAGAAAGTTGCAGATGACTTAGTGAATGGCCTTTCCGATGGCTATTACGGAGTGCGGTATGCGGCGGCTTCTTCATTGGTTGGCTTTGGCAAACCGGCCGCCGCGATTCTTAAGAAATTCATTTCAAATACGCTTATCGTCTCAGGCAGCCTCTTGCCTCAACCCAGAATCTACGCCCTTGCTTTGGCGGCAGATTGCCTGGGGAAAATCGGGGATAAAAGCTGCTCCAAGACGCTCCAAGAAATGATCCAATCCGATTATGATCCGGTGGTCATGGATTATGCCGCCCGTGCCTTGGGAGTTTTGGAGGGCAAATCCAGCCTTAAATTTCTCAAGAAAATCCAGTTGTCTCAAAATGATATTTTCGTCCAATCCATGATCGCGGAAGGTATCCTATCAGCCTCAGCTCAGAGGTAGAATATGGATATATATTCCCGCTTAAGCAAAATGCAGGACTCATCCGGCTTGCCGGATGAGACGGGACGAGAAAGAAAAGGTGAATTGGCGTTTCTTGCCGATGCTCTCGGTGGGCAAATAATCAGCACCGATGATGGCCCAGTAATTGAAATTAGTTCTGCTCTCTTTGCGGAGGAATGGCACGGCATTTTCAGCACCCGAAAGCTGCCTCAATTACAATTTAATATGCTCCCATTTCTATTTGGCAATATGGAGGACGAAATCGCAGAAGCCGGGCGCGTAGTTTTCATTGACACTGAAACCACTGGCTTATCAGGAGGGGCCGGCACTATGGCTTTTCTCATAGGATTGGGTTATCTGAACGAAAATGAATTCATTATCAAGCAGTATTTTTGTCCCGACTTTGACTGCGAATCCGCCATGCTTAATCACTTTCACATGACGATCGACCCCTTTTCTTGCCTGGTAAGTTACAATGGGAAATGTTTTGACATCCCTCTTCTGGAAAACCGCTCAGTTTTGAATCGGATCAAGCCAAAGACTACTGCGAAAAAGCATCTCGATCTGCTCGCACCGGCACGCCGTCTCTATAAGGCGAGTTGCGGAGATTGCAGTCTCGCTTCTCTGGAAAACTCCATCCTTGGCTTCCATCGCCCAAATGATATACCGGGCGGTTTGATTCCCCAGGCATATTTCGATTTTCTGCGCAACAGGAATCCTTCCGTGATAAAATTAGTGCTTTCTCACAACAGATTTGACATTCTCTCTCTGGCGGGACTATTTTTCCACAGTTGCAGCCTCTCAGCCTCACAAAGCAAATCGGCGGAGGATTTATGTTCTCTGGGCTTAATATATTTTAAATCCGGATGCTACGGAAAAGCGGAAGATTGTTTGGTTCGAGCAATCAAATTTGGTCCGGGATCGCTAAGCTACTTCAAGGCGGCATGGCATCTATATATTCTGTTAAGGCGAGATTTTCGCTGGCAAGAAGCCTTTGCCCTTTGTTCAGAAGCTTTAGAAAATAATGGTGATTTTCTCATATTTGGCATAGAAGCGGCAAAAATTGCCGAACACAAATTTAAGGATTTCCCCACTGCCTTAAGGCTGACCGATTTAGCGCTCCGGAGGGCGGTCTCCCACACCGATCGTTCTGGTATGCATAATTGTGCAACCCAATCTATCATCCACCGCAAAAATCGTCTCCTCAAAAAGCTTTCTGCTGTTAAATAATCGTCAAATTTTCCGATATCTCAAATATGGTTGGAGGCGGAAAAAATCATGATGAATAGGGATTATGTATTTGACAGAATCGGAGCCGAAGGTAAAGTCTCGACCCTTCCGCATACTCTGAGCGAAATCTTAATGGCGCTTAGAAAGAGCACGACTTCGGCTGACGAATTGGCGAATATTATCAAACGGGATGTTTCTTTAACCGCCAAAATTCTCAGGGCGGCTAATTCCCCGTTCTACCGAAGAGCGAAAGAAATTTCAACTGTCAGTTCTGCCGTGATACTTCTGGGATCCCGCGCCGTTCAGGCTCTTGCCCTTTCGGTCTCGATATATGATCTTTTCAAAGAAAAAGATTCCAAGCAGTTGGGGCTTAAGGAATTTTGGAAACATAGCCTTGAGATCGCAATCCTGGGTCGAATGTTGGCTGAAAAATCCAATTATCCTGTTCCGGAAGAAGCATTTGTTTGCGGCTTGTT
>Ga0100385_1002741_pt1 | contig 16322 bp, 15 predicted proteins | sample CryGeymeta201509_FD_81543 | JGI IMG/M metagenome (GOLD analysis project Ga0100385, IMG submission 81543) | Groundwater microbial communities from Crystal Geyser aquifers in Utah, USA - Crystal Geyser metaG 2015-09 | ecosystem: Environmental > Aquatic > Deep subsurface > Groundwater | place: USA... | reverse complement strand
GTCCAATTTTGCCAAGACCCGCCCAAATCGTGGATTGGCACTAAGTCTGTTCAGCGTTTTAGTTCTGAAGGAGGATTGCGCATAGTTAACCCCCAATGGCGTCCATTTGTAGTTAAAGTAACCAAACGAGATAGAAAGCATGGCGCAACAGCGGAACCGAAAGACTATGAGCTTAGTCAGTCGGCATTACAGGCTATTTTTTCGGTACTAAGTACGTTTTTTAATTACCTCATTCAAGAAGAAATCGTTTCATTAAACCCAGTCGCTCAGATTCGCCAGAAAGGTAAGTTTCTGCGCAAGCGCCAAGGACCGGCCACAATAAGGCGGCTATCAGAGGCACAGTGGCATGAAGTATTAAATGCCGTTAAGCAAACAATTGAAGAAGACCCGGAAAAGTGGGAACGATCGCTATTTATAGTGAGTTGCTTATTTGGAATGTATTTGCGGATATCCGAATTGGCATCAAGCGACCGATGGCAACCCAGCATGAGTCACTTCTGGAAAGACGCACATGGTAATTGGTGGTTTACAACGGTCGGTAAAGGCAATAAAGAGCGTGATATCTCGGTGTCTGACGATATGTTACTCGCTTTAAAGCGGTATCGATTGTTTTTGGGCCAACCCAGCCTGCCACTTCCTGGCGAACATACTCCGTTAATACCTAAAACACGCGGCAAAGGCGGCATTTCAAGCACACGACAAATACGCTTTATTGTTCAGGAGTGTTTTGATTTAGCCACCGAACGACTGAAAGCACAGGGCGAATTAGAAGAAGCAGCCGCACTCGAAACGGCAACTGTTCACTGGCTAAGACATACTGGAATCTCAGAGGACGTAAAATTACGCCCTCGAGAACACGTGCGCGACGATGCCGGTCATGGTTCCAGTGCAATTACCGACCGATATATCGATGTTGAACGTCAAGCACGGCACGATAGTGCAAAAGGTAAAAAGATCAATCCGGTTTAACACTTCTACCTATCTTCCTTGCAATGGTTCGCATTGTGACAAACTCTTCGGCCGCTGTAGGATGAATGCCGATGGTACTATCGAAGTCTTCTTTGGTAGCCCCAGCTTGCATTGCAACACCAAGCCCTTGGATAATTTCCCCAGCATCAGCACCAACCATATGACAACCAATCACTCGATCCGTGCTGGCATCCACCAGAAGTTTCATCAACATGCGTTGGGGATTGCCAGATAAGGTATTTTTCATCGGTTTGAATTGGCTTTCATAAACATGTACTTCATCGTACTGAGTTGCAGCAGCTTTTTCAGTTAGGCCAACGGTACCGAGATTTGGCTGACAGAAAACAGCTGTCGGGATCAAATCGTAATTAACCTTGCGCGGTGATTTCTCAGAAAACAAATGATGAGCAACGTACATACCTTCTGCTAAAGCCACTGGCGTCAGCTGAACACGACCGATAACATCACCGACTGCATATATATTTGGTACATTGGTCTGATAATGCTCGTTGACCTCTAAATGCCCATGGTGACTCACTTGCACTCCTGCGGCGTTAACATTCAAAGGCTCAACAAGGGCTTTACGACCCATCGCACTGATAATGACATCGGTAATAATCTCGGAATCATCATCAAATTTTGCTAAAAATCGCCCATCTTCTAATTTTTCAATCGATTCAATAGTTCTGTGATAATGGAGGTTGATTCCTGCTTGTGTTAGTTCATTGGATACAAACTCACGCACGTCATCATCAAAACCACGCAATACAGGCGCACCACGATAGACCAAATGGGTATCACATCCTAAACCGTTCAATATCCCAGCAAATTCAACGGCGATATATCCGCCACCAACCACGATGGCGTGCTCTGGAAACTTGTCCATATAAAAGAATTCATTTGAACTGAGCGTATGCTCGTTGCCTGGGATGGAAGCTTTCACCGGCCAACTACCCGTTGCAATTAATATGTTCTTAGCACTAACGACTTGATCATTTACTTTAACTTGGTGGTCCGACAAAAACTCACCATGACCATTGATGATCTCAACGCCTGCCCCTTCTAACAGACGCTGATAAACGCCGTTCAAGCGCTCTATCTCGGCAGTTTTGTTATCACGAAGTGTTGGCCAATCAAACACTGGTTTTTCGCCTACCGTGTAGCCAAAACCCTTAGAATCGTTGAATGATTGTGCAAATTCGGAAGCATAGACAAACAGTTTTTTGGGAACGCAACCTACGTTGACGCAGGTTCCGCCTAAATATCGCGATTCAATGACAGCGACCTTGGCACCCATCTGCGCCGACATTCGCGCTGCACGCACTCCGCCAGAACCCGCCCCAATGACCAATAAGTCATAATCATATTTCATCCGATACTCCTGTTAATCAATTGACGTCACCATGGCTATTTAAGCGGGCATACAATGTTAAAAAAAACGGAGCCTTTAGGCTCCGTTTCATAGATTGGGTATAAACCCAAAAGTTCAATCAAAATTCGCTAAGCAGCTCTTTCGGCATAGTTTGGATTTGGTCGAAATAACACAAATTCCTGCATATTACCCAATGGCAACTCGGTAAAGATTTCATAACTGAGACTTTTATAAAATTCTAGATAACGGTTATTTCCTGTATCTAAAAACAACCCTATCGAGTTTTGATCATTGTCAGTCACGTCATGAATGGTTTCTAACAGTAACTTTCCTAAACCTTGTTTTTGGAAATCAGGGTGAATACCGATAAGACTGACCATACGATGATTTTTGGCCGGTAGACTCTCTTGTACCTCATTAAAGTACTGAACAAATCGGCGAGTTCCTTCAAATCCTGCGGTGAGGATCATTTTCATGCGCCATAAAAGCTGTTTTGAGATATCCATTTTCAATTGCAAGTCGCTAAAAAAAGCGACACCTAACAACCTTTGTTGCTTTTTATGGATAACCCCAAAAACGAACTCCCCTCGATCCATGTGCAAACGAATTAACTCACGAATAGTCGCTCGAATGCGCTGTTTGTAGGCAGGACGATGAGCGTCCAATAGATATTTAAAGGTCGGTTCGTCCTTGTAGGAATGATAAAGCAGTGATCTGGCCTGACGAGCGAAGCGCTCATCTATTCGCACAACGTCTACATCCTCTAAACTCACTTGCGGCATAATTCACCTTTTATTCTTTTTATTAAGGGTGGGATAAGTCCCAGACCTATAATATGTCTTAAACTCGCTCGTTTGCCAAGCTATCAACTGACACCAAAAGTGACCCGTACCGATACAAACCCTGGTTTAGGTCGGTCTTCCATGGTTAATTCGCTGTGTCCGATACCGATAGTTTCCAACCCGCCCAACCATTGCACAACTGACGGATAGCGTGCGTCTTCCAGCCAGACCTTCAGAAACTCGCCATCCGGTTCGAAGCGTTGTATGACAATCCCGAAACGAGCCGCTTGACGTCGAACTTCAGTGTTGATAGCGCTAGCATCAAAATTTTTTGAAGAACTCGAACTGGCCATTGCTTGGGGCGCCAATGCGACGAGCTCTGCGTAAACACGTTGGGCGTTATCTAACTCTGTTGCCAGTTTCATGTTGCCATTTTTAACGGGCAAAACAATACCAAAAACCACGATAGCCATTGCAAGCGCAATCATTAAAATCATGACAGCATTTTGGTCGCGTTTACTTAAGGTTAACCACTTTTCTTTAACTGGCTCCAAAACGGATTCAAACATCAGCTATTTTCTCCTAACACGGCTTTATATCGGGCCCTAAATGCATCTTTATCCTGATTTGCAGAATATTCAACGGTGAAGTTTTTTGCCGTCAAATCATTTTTCAGTGTTTCAAACAAGGTATAGGCATCGCCGTTTTGATCGACTGTTTGAACAAGGGTAAAGTACGCTTCTGAACGGTCTTTATTAAATCGAAAATCTTCGAGAATAAAATTCGGCGAAGCTTGAGAAATTGCAGCCAAAAATTGTAATGCATTGACAGATTGATTGGAGGTTGTATTTCCGCCACTACTCACCTGAGACCGCATCTCCCGGACCATTAGAGGTCGTTGAATTCGTTTGCTCTGTCCAAAAACCTGTAAAAAAATATTTTCATTGGCTTGCCAGGTCTGCTCAATTTGTTGGGTCATTCTTTGGCTATTCACAAAACTAACGCCAAGCCACAATACCAGTGCCAAGCCACATGCCACGAGAGATGGAAGCCAAAACTCAGTATGACTCTTACCCGAGCGTTGAGAGAACTCTCCCGTTATGAGGTTTGCTGGGTAATTGTTACGCGAAGCAGCATCGTGCCAATCAATCAGCTGTTTCTTATTTTGTACTTGCCAATGCAGCTTAAAGCCACTTGCTTCAAACTCAGTAGAAATTGCTTTTGCAGGACCATCCGCCGTATCGCTAATTAATTTAATACTTGCATCATCAGCAATCTCATTCTGTTTTGTCCACAACTCAAACCACTGAGCAAATCCTTTTGAATGCAGATTAAACACCTGATTCATTGAAGATAAGACGATATTATGCTCGTGAATTTGTATTACGATATCTTCTGTTTGATCTTCCGGTATGCTGAACCATTGGGCATTAAAGGCTTCCATAACCCTTAACCCACGGACACTCAGGGTTTGCAAGATCGTTCGAAACCGTTCTAATTCGGTGACTTCGACCACCGCTCGTCCATCAGCAGAACGCCCTTTCATGACAATGTGCACAGAATCGATATCTTGTGCTAGATACTCTTCAGCGGCAAATTTTAGGGCCGCAGGGCTTAGGCGTCGATTGTTCGGTAACTTTAACTCTAAACTTGAAAACCAACTTGAGGGTAAAAAAAGCTTAACTAAACAAATTTCGAGATTTTTAACCTGCTTTTGATCCTGTAATTCTTCTAGCGAACCAGAATAGACATCAGAATCCCCTGTCCAATACCACTCAAGCTGATCAGGCGCTTGCCAATATAGACTTAGTTGGGTATTCATTTTTGCTCCATTTCGTTGTCAATGGCTGCATTAGCATCGTCTTCTTCCTCAGTTAACCCTTTTGCAGGATCTCCCGGAATTGGATTCGGTTCTTTTGCCGAACGATCGCGTAATGTCAGCGTAGTTTTGCCGCTACTATCTCTGTGCAAAATAGCACGCTGAGTTAAGGTTTGTTGATTTAATGTAACCGCTGTGTAGAGTTCAAACCATTCTGAATTTACCGTTAATTCGGCAAGATAAATGCCGGCATCTTCATTCTCTTTGAACACTTCTTGATTTAAAAAATCAGTCACAGCCGTAAAACCAGTTTCGCCACGATCAGACACGGCTTTATCTGCCATCTTTTGATCAATATAACCTGCAATGGAACCGATCACTTCAGCTGGAGCCGTGTTTAGGTTCAAATGAGAATCTGCTGGCAAAGCACTAATGTAGGGTTTTATCCGCTCATAGTCTGCCAATTCGACCGATTTTAATAAAACCAACTCAGAAGTGTCACTTAATTCACGAAATGACGGACTATAACTAGGAGTTTCGTCACTGTAATTGAAATCGATCCCAGAATCTGGATCTAGCCATTGAAACAATTCGTCCGCAATTTCGTCTTTAGAATTAATGGCAAGCAATAATTTTTTAAATGCCTTTAAAGCGCCCTCTCGATAGCCACTATTAGGAGATAACCAGTTAACGTTAAACCGACCTTGCAGATCATCCAACTGCAATTGAATCAGACCTCCATCATCAATAGGAAACATGCCTTCTGAAGTGTTCCATAATTCATAAAGGTGGTCAGTCTCGGTATTTTGAGCATCGAGTGCTAAACCAACGATAGCAATAGCTTCGGCACTTTCAGCATAGGTTTGTGCCTGACTTAAAAATAAAGTTTGGTGCGTACGTTCAATTTGAATTCGTTGTTTATAGGCAATTTGGGTGACGATGACGACTAGAATCGCAAACACAAACATCACCTGCAATAAAACATACCCGCGTTGATGATTGATCAATTTACACCACCCGTTTCATCTTTTATCCCTGGTAAAGCTGGCGTTGCAAACAGTCGACTGTAATTTTGGCCAGTACCCAATTCAATTGACATTCGGACTGCAGTTAACCGAGTTTTTAGTAAACCATCTCTAGGGTCTTCTTGAGGCGGTTCGGTTTTGAATTCGGATGAATTTGAATCCGGATCATAGATCAGAAACTGCCAGTCTATTTTTTGTACGGGTCGAAACAGTTTTTGATGTTGCCAAGCAAGTGAACCGTCATCATCTAATTGCGTAAGATAACTGCGAATTAAACAACCTCCTAAGTCATTATCTTCATCTTTTTCAAGCATTGGGCATAGATCACTACCGGGCTCAGCTATCCGATAGTTCACTCGTTGTTGAGTCGACCGTTCAAACGACATAAATCGACTGGTCGCCCAGCCATTGCGGGTCAGATACAAGCCTTCGAAGTTCATTTCAATAGCTGGAAGATAATCACCGTAGGCGTCACGGACTGCTCGATACGGTGATAGTTGAATAAAATCTTGTTCGATAACTCGTATAACTCGACTCAATTGCGCCATATGTTCTGACTGCTCCTCTACAACATCCTTGGAAGACAGAGTTGTGGTAAACAAGAACAGTGTTCCCATGGAAATCATGGCAGCGATCGTTAGCGCGATAAGTAACTCAATTAACGTAAAACCAGATTCACGGATCATTGGGTCGGAGCCTCACCCAGCACGGCAATTAGAACATCAGCGTATTGTTCTTCTCCCTCAATTTTAGTGCTTAATACTACATGTCGTAAAAATGGCCCAAACAGTTCCATCTCTACATTAGAAACCTCCAGATCGATTACCCAATTTTTATTGTTAAACTCGATTTTTTTACTTGTCTTGCCTGCGTCTGGTAAACGATGTTCCAATCGAATTTGGGTGAGGTAATTCTGGGCAACCCAGCGCGCTTCGGTTTGCTCTTCGATCTGTCGGGCACTGGTAATCGCCTGAGCACTGGCCACACTAATCGCGCCAGCTGTCAAACCAAAGATAAGTATTGCGATCATAACTTCAATGAGCGTAAAGCCGCGGTTAAATCTGTTCACGACTTAGCTCCAAACGATTAAAACCGTCACCAACGATGTTCATTTCTTCATCATGATAATCACGCAAACCAAAGCTCAGCACAAAAGACGGTTGGTATTCTTCAGAAGGGAAAATAACAATATGAGGTTGAATTTCTAACGGATCTTCGGGTAGTGCAGCTTCCAAAACAACCCATTGTTGAGATTCTAAGTCGAGAAGCAGCTCAACTTTCAACTCGTCAAACCCATCGGCATAGGGAACCTCGTTTTCAACTTCCCACACGACATCGGGTTCACCAGAATCAAGGTCTCCTTCTCGCCAAGTTAATAAGGAAACGCTAGTTTCGGTAAAATAGAGCCCTAATTCAGTATTTTCTAGTAGGGCTCGATCGAGTTGATTACTAAACCAGAATGCAAATGCCCCAGAGGTTTTCTGTACTTTATCCAATGGATCGTCTTGAACAACGAGAAGTCTAACTGCCGATGCGCCAATTCCAATAATGATAATAACAATCATTATTTCCAGAAGAGAAAAACCAGCCTGGCGATGTCGCACGGAGATAGACACTAATCTATGTTAGCAGAAGAAATATCCTGATTTAGGCCTTCTCCGCCCTCAGTGCCATCAGCACCATATGAAATAACCTCAGGCTGGCCACCATCGTTCAAATAACCATAATTATTTTCCCAAGGATCTTTAGGCGCTTTCTTCAGGTAAGGCCCGCGCCAATTTTTTGGTTCTGGACTCCCACTTGGCTTGCTTACCAGAGCTTCTAAGCCCTGATCGGTAGATGGGTAGTGAGAATTGTGTAAACGGTACATTTCTAACGCTTGGCCAATGCTTTGAATATCCGTTTGGGCAGCCGTAACTCGCGCTTCATCGCCTCGACCAATGACATTAGGCACAACAATACCCATGATTATGCCAAGAATGACCAATACGACCATTAACTCAATTAATGTAAAACCAGCTTGTTTCTTCATTTTCTAACCTCTAAATCCTTAAAGAGCCATGGAATTCATTTGCATAATGGGTAGAACAATGGCCAATACAATGACTAGCACGATCCCGCCCATAATAATCAACATAAGCGGCTCTAGTAACCCTAACAACGTCGTAATCAAATCCTGTACTTGACGATCTTCAGCATCCGCAGTTTTCTGTAACATGGCATCAAGATCGCCACTAATTTCACCACTGCCTATCATATGCAACATCATTGGCCGGAAGTAACCAGCCTCGGTCAAAGCTTTATGTAAAGAGCCACCTTCACTAACAGAAATTGCTGCTTTGGCAACTCGTGATTGAATTTCCAAATTAGAAACCACCTGAGCTGCAATTTTCATGGCTTCGACCAATGGCACACCACTGCCGGACAGCATTGCTACCGTTCCTACATATCGAGCCGTGTTAAATCCGCGTGAAATACGCCCGATTAGTGGTAATTTTAGCAAAAGACGGTGCGTTCGAATTCGTCGTTCTTTAGTGCGATTAAACCAATAGCCAAACAACCAGACTAAAATCCCGCCAACTAAGGTATGAATCCAATAATTTTGCACCCATTCACTCGTCGCCAACAATACTTTTGTTGGTCCGGGTAGCTCTGTACCACCAGAGGTTATCGCCGTTACGATTTGAGGTACAACAGAATTCAGCAGAAAAACAATAATAGATATTGCAACAACAATAAGTATTGTTGGGTAAATACTGGCAATTTGAACTTTGTTTCTTATTTGTTGCTGATCTTCCATGTAATCAGCCAAGCGGTTCATCACTTGGTCTAGATGCCCAGAGTGCTCGCCAGCATCAACGGTTGCTCTATACAATACAGGGAAAGCCCTAGGGTATTCTTTTAGAGCTGCAGCCAAGCTAAACCCCTCAAGAACCTTTGACCGAACACTGAGAATCAAGCTACGAACCTTATTTTTTTCAGATTGATCGGCTGCCGCTTTTAGGCATTCTTCCAACGGCATACCCGAACCAACTAAGGTTGCTAATTGACGAGTAACGAGTGCCAATTCTGCTACGCTAATAGAGGGGAGAAACAGACCAGAGCTTTGACTTTTGTTCCGCTGCTTTTGAGAAATTGAGACAGACTCAACAAACCAACCCTTATCTCTTAACTGTTGGCGAATTTGACGTGCACTATCGGCTTCCAAAATCCCTTTTTTCTTTTTGCCTCGGTCATCTAAGGCAATGTAATCGTATGCAGCCATACCTTAGTAACTCCGATTTACTCGTAATACTTCTTCAATGGTCGTAACACCTTGAAGTACTTTGTCGAAACCATCGTCAATAATGGAGTGGGAACTGGTACGTGCATACTTGTCTAACTCTATATCGCCGGCTTGTTTATGAATAAGTTGGCGCATACCTTCATCCACTCTAAGTAATTCATAAACACCAATTCGGCCCTTGAACCCGGTATTTTTACAAGCAGGACATCCATTAGCTTGATACACCACTTGCTGCTCGCCTGAGCTTAAACCAAGCAATTTGCGTTCACTTTCGTCAGGGATGTGTTCCACTTTGCACTCTGGGCATAAGGTTCTAACCAAGCGCTGAGACACTAAGCCAATCAAACTGGAAGCTAATAGGAAAGGCTCAATGCCCATGTCCTGCAATCGCGTTACGGCACCTACGGCTGAGTTCGTATGCAATGTACTCAACACTAAGTGACCGGTTAAACTGGCTTGTACTGCGATTTCTGCTGTTTCTAAATCTCGAATTTCACCGATCATGACGACATCGGGGTCTTGACGCAGAATCGCCCTTAAGCCACGCGCAAAGGTCATATCTACTTTCGTATTGACTTGGGTTTGACCGATACCGGGCAGACCATATTCAATGGGGTCTTCTACGGTCATGATATTACGGACTTGGCTGTTAAGAGACTGCAGTGCCGCGTAAAGTGAAGTTGTTTTGCCTGAACCTGTAGGCCCAGTCACTAAAATGATGCCATGAGGTCTTAATATAAGGTCTTTAAATTTGTCAAAATCATCTTCACGCAGACCTAAATGAGCTAAATCTAGCCGACCTGCTTGTTTATCGAGTAGCCGCAATACAACACGTTCACCATGATTTGATGGGATCGTGGAAACACGAAGATCCACTTCTCGGCCTGCAACCCTCAAAGAGATACGACCATCCTGCGGTAAACGCTTTTCAGCAATATCCAAACGAGCCATCACCTTGATTCGCGATACGAGTAGCGGAGCTAACGCTCTTTTGGGCTGCACCACTTCGCGCAACACGCCATCGACACGAAAACGTATTGAAAGTCTTTTTTCAAAAGTTTCGACATGAATATCCGAAGCCCCTTCTCGCACGGCTTCGGTTAAAATCGCATTAATAAGCCTGATGATTGGGGCATCATCAACCTGCTCCATCAAATCTTCAGTTTCTGGTACAGACTCCGCTAGAGAGCTTAAATCCATGGTTTCGCCAAGACCCTCAACCATTTGCATCGCTTCATCAGAATCAGTTTGAAATGCTTTATTCAAAGCCTCCGAGAAGTCATTCTCATTGACAGGCTCTAATGGTAAAACAGATTCAGTAATTCGTTGTGCTTCTTGCATCGCTGAAAGATTAGCGTCAGGACGATAAAGTAAACGAACGCCATCCGCGTGGTGATAATCTATAATCACACCATGCTTTTTGGCAAAGGCAAAAGGTAACTGTCTTTCCATGAAAAAAATAACCAGTCTATTAAAATTACGCCAATGTAGGCTTCTACCAATAATATATTGGCGGTCTATCACAATTAGTCCAGTATGAAATGTCGACCCGAGTTACGTTAGGCCTTATATCGATGGCTAAATCGCATATAGGGTGTTGAACATCACAACCGGTGAACCTTAACGCCTAAGGTATTGATAAACCAGAGGATTAACGCGCCCTTTACAAGCCATTCATCGATCGGCGCTACAACCGATCAACAATTAGCCAACAAGCACTATCTGCCAACAAGCACTCTCGACTAACAACACTAGTTACAAAATAACTTGAGAGTTAGTAACTTTAGCCTGTCAAACGCTGCAATGCCTCTATGAGCGATTCCTTTTGCAATGGCTTGTTAAGAAAATCGTCCATGCCTGCCGCTAAGCATTCTCGCTCTAATTCGGGTGTTTGTTCTGAGGTCATTGCTATTATCGGAATGTGTCGACCAGTATCGATTTCAACTTTACGTATTGCCCTGGTGGCTTCTAATCCATCCACTCGAGGCATGTAACAATCCATTAGTACCATCTGATAATCACCTTTGGCAATGAGCTCTATCGCTTCTTTGCCATTCACGCAGGTTTCCGCCTCAACACCGGTGTTTTCTAACAAACGCAGCACTACTTTTTGATTAAGTAAATTGTCTTCAGCAATAAGGATTCGTGTATTGTCGCAACGATATTCTTCTTCAACTTCTGTACTAGTATTTTCGATCGCTTCGCGTAACGCTGAGAGCAGCTGATCTCTAGCAACTGGTTTTTCAACATAAATAAAACGACCTTCTACGTCCTTAAAGAGATTTCGTTGCAACTCTGACGAATACAAAATGAACTTTGTTGTACCTTCCAGACGAGACATTAATAATTGAATTTTCTCCAACTGCAACAATGCTTTTTGATCATCCACTGGCACATTGATAAAAACAAAATCAGTGTCGATGGCGACATCTTGCTGACTCAATCGATCCATCGTCCATACAGCAACATTCATGTTCCAACTCATGAATTCTGCTGTCAAGGATCGCTCAGTTAAAGGAGTTAAATCGACCAACAAGATGGAGCGACCAGCCATATATTTTGCTGGTCGAAAAGAACTGGCTTGTTGCGTCGTGGCATTAATTGGCAAACACACGGTGATTTTCTTGAGGTCACCTTTGGCACTAGCCTTCATGCTAGCGCCCATCGCTTTAAACTGGGCGGTTGCAACCATAAGCGTAAGCTGATCGGCAACGTCTTCATCTTCAGGTAATACATCAAGTTGACGCTCTAGAGCGGACGTCAGGTCAGATTGGTCAATTTCACTATTCATAAAGTAGAAAGATAACTGCAAACACTCTTTTGAAGACTCGGTAACCATCCCTACTCTTACTGTGATTTCTCCGCTATCAGCCATATCCAACGTAAAATCTAACAATCGACGGAAAGCATTTGATATCCATTGAGGATCACCTTCTACTCGCTCAGGCACATCAGGGTGATATAAATACGATAATTCTCGACCATTTTCATGGGCTTTTGCGCCCATATCAGCTAGCGAATGCTCTAATGTTTTCCGCAAATTAAAAACGATAGATTGTGGAACTCGCATTTGATCTCTTTGCTCGATAAATGCTTCCAAGTCATTGATCAAATCCAACATTGAGTAGCCAGAACGCCTAGCAATGTTGAGCATCCCTTGGTTTTCACTATCTTGCTCGCCAACAGTAAGCATACCAAGTACACCAAGTAAACCACTCAAAGGGTTCTTTACTCGCTGCAGAATCTGTTGAATGAAACGACGGTTAGATTTACTTTCAACGGTGTTGGCTTCACGAGCTTGTTCCAGAGCAGATAACCGTAACTTAAATTCATGGTTACTGGCTAAAAAGCTCCAAACTAAATCGGCCACACGATAAGCCGTACTGACCAAATAGGCATACATTGCGATAAAGCCAATCCCCATGATGGTATCGACAACGGTGTCTCCCCAGAAAAAATAGTAGATTGCTAACGGCGCTAGCAACACCAGCAAATAAACGCGAACAGTCTTGCCATAAAGCGAGTAAACAAAAGTGCCGCCGGCCGCAATCGCGGCGGTATAGAGAATACCCAATAACATAATTGGGCTATCTGGCATTGTAGTTAGGCGGTAAGTTAAATAACTTGACCAAATCGCGGCGTGTAAAAATCCCGATAAAATGAAAATATCTCGCCACGCCGCTGGTCCTCTTGAGTACCAGCTCTCGAATTGGGCGATCATAATGAACCGCCATGCCGCCATTACAACTAGGGCCAACCCGAAAACATAAACGAGCTTCGGACTTCCGTTATCAACCAAAAGATACCATTCGATAATCATAAACAGTACAAAATGCAACAAAGCACTAGGCAAACCTTGTCGACTTAGAGTCTGATCAATACGTTTTAATATGGCTCGGTCTTTTTGGGCTTTGTGGCGGGGGCGAAAAAACAAACTCATAGTGTATCTATCAACAGGTTTAAAACCCCAACTATACGCTGATAGTTAAACAGACCCAAGCCTAAACTTACGGCACTGAGTCGATGATTTACCCGCCTAATTCGTGAGCATTCTATTCCAAAACAATAAATGAACTGAGTCCAAAACTTAGAACGAAATAAAAACGAAGGAAGCACCTGTAACATTTCTGTCATCAAAACATCATATTTTTCACCGAACTTTCAACCTCCTAGGCGCTATCGATGTTTCGTCCATTTGTCTTACTTTTATTCTTTCTCCCCTTCTTTGTTAATGCTTCAATTTTTGATGAAAAACCTGCCGTTCAAAATAACCGAGGCTATTTGTTTGAAATTCACGGTTCAAATACTATTGGCGATAAACTTGCACCTGCTTTACTTGAGCAATGGTTTATCCAAAATGGACTGACAAACCCAGAAACACGACTCGTGGCCGAAAACGAAAAAGTGGTCTCTGCGTACAGCAAATCAAATCAAAAAATCAGTATTTTCATTGCCGCACATGGGTCAGGTACGGGTTTTGAAAAACTAAAGTCAGATCAAGCTGACATAGCGGCCGCCTCACGACCTGCAAAACAATCAGAAAACGAACTCTTCCCAACACTCGATGTAACCGACTACAAACACGAAGCAGTATTAGCGATAGATGGCATTGCCGTTATTGGTAACGCAAATCTCTCTATTCATTCCCTGAACATTGATCAGATTGGCCAACTTTTTTCTGGCAAGATAACCAACTGGCAGTCGTTAGGCGGTCCTAATCTCCCTGTGAGCATTCACGCAAGAGACAACAACTCAGGTACTTTCGATACCTTTGATACCTTAGTGTTGAAACGCGGATTCAAACTTTCGTCAACCGCCATTCGATATGAATCTAACGATGTACTCTCAACAACGGTGTCAAATACACCTGGAGCAATTGGTTTCACATCTGTTGCTTCAATTGGCTCGGCTAAAGCGCTAAATATTATTGATGGTGACAGCGCACCAATGGAACCTCAACATGCTAACATCGCAACCGAAGACTACCCGTTGGCGCGTCGTTTATATTTATATCAAGTTAACCGCGATAATGAGTTTGTTAATGACTTCCTTACATTCACTAAGAGCAGCGAGGGTCAAAATGTCGTGGCCGAACTGGGTTTCATTTCTCAAAACCTAACCGAATTGCCAATGACCGTTAAAGGTAATTTGCCCGCCGGTTATGCTTTCATTACCGAGAAATCTAATCGCATTACCACCAATTTCCGGTTTGTCCCAGGTACCAAGCAATTAGACAATAAAGCATTGGATGATTTGGTAAGATTACAAACGTTTATGCTGCGACCAGAGAATGCTGGCCGCAAACTCATTTTAATTGGTTTTTCGAATCAACAAAAAGATGAATTTAAAGCCAGACTCTTATCAGAATCCCGCGTCATTAGCGTAAAACGTGAATTAGACAAAATCGGAGTCGTTTCATCTGCATTAACTGGATATGGTCAAATTAACCCCATCGCATCAAATGCAGATTTAAAATATGCGTTAAGAAATCAACGTGTAGAGGTTTGGATACGCTAGAGGGTTGATTTTCAACCCTTCCAATTCAGATAGATTTTCATAAGCTATGGCAAATCAAAATAAAAATAACACAGGCTGTAGCTCCCATGTCTCAATTGGCGTCAGATTTAAACCTTTATCGGGTATTACATACGATTTATCTAGCAGGTAATTTAACCAAAGCCGGCCATATTTTAGGAGTGACCCAACCGGCAGTTAGCAATGCCCTCTCAAGGCTGAGAAAGTTTTACGATGATCCACTTTTTGTGCGCTCAGGAACTCAAATGCGTCCGACCTTCAAAACAGAGCAAATCATCTCTCAAGTCACAATTGCTTTGGACCTTTTAACGTCGACCATGTCAGAGTCAGATGACATCGGCCCAAACAGTCATTGCGCATAATAAAAAAAAGCCCGAATTCGGGCTTTTTTGTTTAGTAGCTAACCAAAATAGCTATAACGTTGATTCAAGTTCCGGTAATGCATCAAATAAATCAGCAACCAAGCCGTAATCGGCCACTTGGAAAATTGGTGCTTCCTCATCTTTATTGATTGCAACAATAACTTTACTGTCTTTCATCCCAGCCAAATGTTGAATTTGGCCTGATATACCAACAGCAACGTAAAGCTCAGGGGCAACAATCTTACCCGTTTGACCAACCTGCATATCGTTTGGTACAAAACCCTCATCTACCGCCGCCCGAGACGCGCCAACTGCCGCTCCGAGTTTATCGGCAACTTTATAAAGCAATTCAAAGTTATCGCCATTTTGCATTCCACGCCCGCCAGAAATAACGATACCTGCTGCTGTTAACTCAGGTCGATCTGACACCGCCAACTCTTCTCCAATAAATTGGCTAAGACCAGAATCAGCAAGCCCTTCAAGAGCTTCAATAGTTGCTTGGCCATCATTGCCAACTGCGTCGAAAGCAGTTCCACGAACAGTCATCACTTTTACCGTATCACTTGACTTCACGGTAGCTATTGCATTGCCAGCATAGATAGGACGCTTAAACGTATCTGCACTTTCAACGGAAATAATTTCTGAGATTTGCTCTACATCTAAAACCGCAGCAACACGAGGCATGAAGTTTTTACCTGATGTCGTTGCTGGGGCTAATATGTGAGTATAATCAGACGCAATATTGAGAACCAAAGCCGAAAGGTTCTCGGCTAAAGCATGTTCATATTGATCACCGGAGCAATGCAATACTCTAGATACTCCAGTCAGTTTTGCTGCGCTTTCTGCAACAGAATTCGATCCTTTACCTGCAACCAATACCGTAATATCACCACCGATTTTAGCGGCTGCGGCGACAACCGACGCGGTAACTGGCGTTAGTTCACTGTTGTTGTGTTCTGCTATAACTAAAATACTCATGACAACACCTTCGCTTCGTTTTTCAGTTTGTCGACCAGTTCAGCGACTGAACTTACTTTAATACCCGCTTCACGTTGTGCTGGTGGCTCGACCTTTAAAGTAGTAACCGAACGCGTTTCAGTGACGGAGTAATCAGCAGGCGTCTTTTTGTCTAAAGGCTTGCGTTTTGCCTTCATGATGTCTGGTAGTTTGAC
>Ga0100385_1002734_pt1 | contig 16356 bp, 18 predicted proteins | sample CryGeymeta201509_FD_81543 | JGI IMG/M metagenome (GOLD analysis project Ga0100385, IMG submission 81543) | Groundwater microbial communities from Crystal Geyser aquifers in Utah, USA - Crystal Geyser metaG 2015-09 | ecosystem: Environmental > Aquatic > Deep subsurface > Groundwater | place: USA... | reverse complement strand
AGTAATGGTGCGATTCGTTCGCTAGAAACTAGAATTATATTCTAGGGGATTAGCGGTAATGTATCAATTTTAGTACATTGACAACTTAATCATCATGTAGGTGTAAGTCCTACCCTCTTGATACTTGGAGTGAAAGCATCTCCTGTTGCTGAAAAAATGGTAATTTTTTGGTGATGAGGGAGGAGAGAAGGCGGTATCTGATAGCCTACAATTGGAAACCCGTCGAGCAAGAACTTATGGATAGCGAAAGTCAAGGTGTATTTGAACCATCGTTAATTACAAATAGCTAAACAGGCTGATAAGCTATAAACAAAATGTTAATGGAACTAGGGTAAATAATTTCATTACGTTATTTACAAGTATCCCACACAGTTCTCGGTGGATAGCATCATCCTAACAGTTTAATCAATGATGATTGGGAACGAAGTAACCCTTAGTGGCTCTATAAATAAGATAGTAGGAAACCATCCGTAAGCCATTAAAGGGAGAGGATGCTTCTAAAAGCAAATGCTCTGGGTAATTCCAGAGATATGCAGACAAGAAGCGGATAACAAGGATGTTTGGGGATGAGTAATTGTATTTTATGCTTTTGAACCCTTTTTGAGGTAAAAGATATAGCAGTGAAAACTCATCAAACAAGGAAATACATTAATTTCTGCTCATGTCAAGAGCTTTGTTATTTAGGAGCTGTATGCGGTGAAAGTCGCACATACAGTTTTGAAGCAGAGTGCGAGAGGGTGACTTCTCGTTCGACTGTAACAGTTTCAGAATTGATACTAACTGCTATAAAATTGATTACCTCACTTTAGAGTATTAAGTATTTTTGTTCTGGTGCAAGATCTCAGAGATAGAAACATTAAAAATCAATAATTGTACCTTTTATCTGTTTATCTAACCAGTAAGTATTGGAAGATAAAGATTTTAATTGAGAAGATTTTACTTCCCATGATTGTTGTGGTGAAAATAAGACTAACTCCGCTGGTTGTCCGACTTGTAGCTTAATGGGTTCTTGATTTAAACATTTTAAGGGATTAACACTTAAACTACGCCATAATTCTATAGGTGATAAATGCTTTGTAATAACGAGATTTTCCCATAATAAAGGTAATGCTAACTCTAATCCTATCGCTCCTGTAGGTGCTTGAGCAAAGGCAACAGTTTTTTCTTCATAAGTATAAGGACTATGATCCACTGCAATAACATCTATAATATTATTTTTGATACCCTTTATTAAGGCTAATCGATCAATTTCTGTACCTAAAGGAGGTTCAAATCTCAAATTAGGATTATAACTAGCTACGGTTTCGCTATTTAAAAGTAAATGATGCCAATTGACACTAGCGGTAACAGGTAAATTATTTTCTTTGGCTTGTTGAATTAATTGTACTCCTCGTGCCGTTGAGATGCGCATTAAATGTACGGGAGTTTTGGTTAAGGACACTATTTCTAAAATAGAAGCAATGGCGACGGTTTCTGCAATTTCAGGATTACCCACTAAACCAAGACGAATAGAAGTAGGACTTTCTCTTAGAACTCCACTGCCTCTTAATTGTACATTAGTAGGCACTAAAGCGACTGGTAAATTAAAAGGTTGTGCATACTCTAATAATTTTCTGATCAATTGTAAATTACCATGAGGACGATTATCGGTAAAACCAATTACCCCAGCTTGTGCTAATTCTCCTAACTGTGCGATGGCAATACCTTCTAAATTTTGAGTTAACCCCCCCCAAATATAAAACTTAGTTAAACTATGGGCTGTTTTTGACTTTATCCATGACACCATACTAGAATTATCTATAACCGGATTAGTCTGGGGTAAAATTCCTACCCTCGTAAAACCTCCAGCAATGGATGCTTCACTTAAACTTTTAAGGGTTTCTCTTTCTTCATATCCCGGTTCACCACTGCTACTGTATAAATCTACTAATCCCGTCGCTAAAATTAAACCCGTGCCATCTATAACCTTAGTTTGCTCATTATCTAATATAATATTATCTTCAATGTGGGTAATGATGCCTTGATCTAACAATACATCACTAATTTGATCAATACCTGATAATGGATCTAAAATTCTGATTTTTTGAAAAAACTGTCTATTATTCACCGTGATTCTTTGTTAAGATTTGATATGGGCAATCAAAGAATTATGGTAAACTCCTCCATGCCTGAGTTACTATTTTACTCAACCATTGTCTTTGTACTTGATCTAATATCGGATCATCTTGTAAAACTTCTGCCACTAAATCATCTAAAGATTGTCCTTGATAACGTGCGGACTCTACCACATTAGCGATAGCCTTTGCTACAACTTCTTCATTAATAGGATGGGTAGTTGGGGGGGAAGTTTCAAAGTCAAAACAGAAACAGGGAATCATCATAGTAAAAAATAAGAATAATATTAAGATTCGTAAACTTTTTTAAGTTTAATGTTCTCAAGAGCTTAACGCAAAAAGAAGGAATAACCGTAAAAATTACTTTTTTTTTTAATATTTTGTCAACTCTTAGAAAGATTATATTTAGAAGTTAAGAGAAAATCGTATTGATAATCATTTCAAAATATTACTTTATTTTTCCCCATGAATAATTTAATAGACCTCTTGCAAAATAAAAAGTAAAATCTATTTTAAGGTGGAAAGTGTTGATTTCTTAACTCATTACTCCTTACTCATTACTCATTACTCATTACTCAACTTCTGCAAGAAGTCTAATGTTGCTTTATGATAATTTGTCGATAAATCTTAAGTTTTGTTAATAATTTTGGTTTTAGTAACAATTTATACAGAAGTTTATCTAAGATAAGGGAGTATCTAAAAAGAATTTAGGAGAAAAATATATGGATACTCAAAAACAAGCTCGTACATTAATGATACGTCATCATAAAATGATTAAAAATCGTCAACAGTCAATGTTGAGTCGTCTTGCGTCTGAAATTGGGAAAGATATTGACTCTGTCGATTCATGTAATCAATCCCATAACAATTTATAAAACAAATTTTAGAGTAAACCTAATTTTTTGAAAATAGCTGTTTCAAAGGGTTTTCCTTTTAACATACGATTCCAATATAACCAAGGCAATAGATAACGTTTTACCAAAAACATACTATATCGCTCTTTAGCTAGGTTAATAAAAAACGAGGAAATGGGTTTTCCTTCATAATCAAATTCCGCTAATACCACCGAGTGATAACTGGTAATAATAGGGCAACAGGTATAGCCGTCATAGTTTGCCGTTAAAGGTTGGGATTTCATTAAGGCTAGTAAATTTTCGACGACGACAGGTACTTGCCCTCTTACTGCTGCGGCAGTTTTTGAGGTAGGTAGAGAAGAAGCATCACCCAAGCCAAAGACATTAGAATAACGTTTATGTTGTAAGGTATATTTATCAACTTCAACCCATCCTCCACCATCTCCATTTTTTTCTGCAAAGGGACTTTCTTTGATAAAGTCAGGGGCACTCATAGGAGGTGCTACATGAAGAATATCGTATTTAATTGTTACTTCTTCTATGCCATTCTCGGTGGTAACATCAAAAATTGCCTCTTTGGTGTCAGCTTTAATTTCCTTGAGATTATGTTGATATTTAGTTTCTATACCTTGTCTTTCTACTACTTCATTGAGTACGTCTGAATATTCTTTTACTCCAAACATTCTTGTACCCGCTGTGCAAAACATTACTTTAGAGTTAACCCCAACACCGCTTTTACTTTTAAAGGTTGCATCTGCCATATACATTACTTTTTGTGCTGCTCCACCGCATTTTATAGCTGTAGCAGGATATGTAAAGATAGCTGTACCGCCTTTAAAATTTTTAATTAATTCCCAACTATAAAACCCTAAACCAGCATAATTGCTAGTAACGCCATTTTTTCCGAGGGTTTCTTTCAAGCCTTTAATTAAGTTTAAGTTAAGTTGTCCTCCGGGAGATAATATTAAATATTGATATTTAACTGTTGTGCCTTGTTTAGTAGTTAAAGAGTTCTCATTAGGGTTAAATGTAGTTACATAGTCTTTAATCCAATGTACTCCTTTGGGCATGACATCTTTTTTATCTCGAACAATTTTTTCAGGTTCGATTAAGCCACCACTAGCTAATGTCCATCCAGGTTGATAATAGTGCTTTTGAGAAGGTTCGATAATAGCTATATCAAGGGTTTTGTCTTTGAGCAAGAATTGTGCAGCCGTTGTAATGCCTCCACTACCTCCGCCCACAATCACAATTTGATGGGAATAACTTTGATTGTCCATTAATATATATTTATGTATGAATAATGATTAATTATATTTATCAATTATATAACTATATGGTCGAAATAAGTAGTTAAAGAAAGTGCTATGTAATAACAACTCCATTATCGATAAAAGTATTAATCTTCTCTTTATTAGGGGTAAAAAACCAATGAGTAAAACTTAACCTATTTGATTTTTTCTAATAAGGGTTTTAGAGATACGATGTGTTTGTTTATGCCTAGTTTGTTGGGCTTGATACCCATAGCTAAACCAATTAATTCAGTGATGTAAATAATGGGCAAGTTATAAGAAACTCCATATTTTTTCTCAATATCAGACTGACGTAATTCTAAGTTAGTATCACATAAAGGACAGGCTAAGACGATACAATCAGCACCTAATGACTGGGCTTCATCTAATATTTTTTTAGTTAAATCAAAGGCTACATCTTGTTTTGAAACTAAAATCGGGCCTCCACAACAACTGGTTTTTGATTTGAAATCCACAACTTGAGCACCGCAAATTTCTGATAATCTATCCATTGAAGTGGGAAATCTTGGGGAATCCCAACCTGTAATATCTGCTGGGCGAGTTAATAAACAACCGTAATAACAAGCTACTTTTAATCCTGTTAATGGTTTTTTGATACGAGAGGTAAAGTCCACATCATTGATTAATACATCCACTACGTTACGCACTCGGATATTGTAATCATCCACGTCAATGCCCATATCTGACATTATCGCCATTATTTTGTCTTTTTCAGAGGGATTTTTTAATGCTTTCATGGCACGGGCAGATTTATTGTAACATCCTGAACAGGAGGCAAGTAAGTCAAGGTTTTGTTTTTGTGCTAGGGCAACATTTCTTCCTGCCATTGCCATACCCACATCATGGGAAACACTAGCGGCAATAGAGCCACCACAACAGGACCAGTCTTGTAATTCTTCCAATTCGATGCCTAATTCCTTCATGACTATTCTCGTGGAAATGTCAAACTCTTTGGCAGTAGTGTGTAAACTACATCCAGGGTAGTAAGAATATTTAGTGGTAGGTTTAATCATTGTTTCCGTCATTTTTTTTCGCCTTTTGTAATGCTTGATTAAATTGTTGGGGATTTTTGATTGTTTCTGGGAAGGGGGACATTTTACCTCGTAAGACTAATTGAATACCTAGGGGTGCTTGTTCGATCATGGCTTGTAAGCCACCGTATCTGTGCATTAATTCTGGTTCAAATAAAATGCCTCGTTTCTGGACTAAATCCACAAATATTTGATTAAATTTAGTGGAATCGTTGTGAATACCTTGAGCAATAGCAATGACTTTAACTGCTTCAATGACATCAGAGGGGCGTACTCCACGGGGACAACGGGAAGTACAAATATAACAAGAACTACACATCCATAAAGTATTACTTTGGAGGACTTTTTCCCACTCTCCTCGTTGAATCATTAGGATTAAGGTACGGGGTGACATATCCATTACGTCAATATTAGTACAACCACCACTACAAGTTCCACACTGCATACAAGCTGCGATAGAAGCCCCTTTTCCTCCTTCGGCAATAACTTTTTGCATAAAATCGGAGTTCATTTTATCTCCATCTAGTTGTCTATCTTGCTTCAAACCAAAAACAAATTTTTTTTTCTTATTTTTTGTGACCATTATTTAAACCTTATTTAGACTAAACTAGGAACTTGACCGTTATTGATTATTCTTTGATTTTTAGCCACGAAACTAGCAATTTCTGCTGCCGCTGATCTACCGTCTGTGATAGACTCCATAATGGCTTTAGGCCCTGTGGCAGCCCCTCCTAGGAAAATTCCTTCTCGATGGGAATGATTATTAGAATATTGTTGATGAGCTGTAGCATAAAAGCGATCGCAACCTAATTTTAAGTCTGCCACGGAGGCTAATTCTGAATTACCTTCCATGCCTACCATTAACACCATTAAGTCCACTGATAAACGCATCGGTTTAGCCGTCAAAGTATCTTCTAACCGTAATAAGAGGCTACCATCCATTTTTTCACTAGCTTCTGAGAGTCGCCCTCGTAAAAATTGAATCCCATGAGTTTCTTGGGAAGTACGATATAATTCTTCGTAACCTCGGCCAAATACCCGAATATCCATATAGAGACAGAAAATCTGACAATCTGGATTTTGTTCTTTAACCTCGATAGCTACTTTGATAGCATTGGTACAACAAACCCTTGAACAATAGTTATTATTAACCTTTTCGTCACGAGAACCAACACAATGAATCATGGCGACTTTTTTGGGTATTTTACCGTCTCTAGTTTTGACATTTTTTTCTTTCAGCATCATGTCTAATTCAACAGAAGTAATGCAGTTATCATAAATACCATAACCATATTCTTCTTTTAAAGTTGCATCAAAATGCTTATAACCAGTGGAAACGAGAATAGCTGAAGCGTTAATTTTTTCCCCTGTGGAAGTCGTTACAAGGAAGTTGGGTGCAGAACCTTCAATAGAAGTTACATTAGTATTAGTTAAGATTCTTGTTTTACCTAAACCTGCTGTGAGATTAGCGGTAATTTCTGAAGCATCTGTAAAATCGGGAAACACTTTATACCATTTGTTTAAATGTCCTCCTATGTGTGGTTGTTTTTCGACTAAAACCACATCTAAACCGAAATCTTGTAATTTACCTGCGGCGGCTAAACCAGCAGGACCACCACCAATTACAATAACATTATTATTCATTTTGATTACTTTTGAATTTTATCTATGAGGAAAAAGAAAAATGTAAGTTAAATCATCAAATCCAAATCACTATGGAATATTTGAAAGTTTTGGGATAATATTTGATTTGAACTCACTGACGGGAAAATAATTTATTACTTTTTATTCAAAGAGTCAGAAAATATCTTCCTTTATTAAAATGGTCTTCTGCGTTGTTCGGCAGTTTTAGATTTATCATAGGGAATACCAATTTTATCGAGTAAAGGCTCGACTTCAACGGCTTTAGCATTCAATCCACAATCTTTAAAAGGATCATAACCTAGCATTAATCCTGTTAATTGAGCGTAATCGAGAACACTAACGTTAAATTCTTCTTCTAAAACTTCTTTGATTGTGCCTTGTTCAGCATCTAAAAATACAGTGCAACCAGGGCAATTAGTAAGAATCAAATTACAGTCAGGATGGGCTTGTTTAAGACTAGCTAATTTTTTATAAGTACTACTGGCAGTATAATCTCGATTTTCAGGAAAGGCACATTGACGAAAACCCATGCCACAACAGTGACGACGTTCGGGGTAATCCACAATTTCTGCACCAAAAGCCTCTAATAAACCCACTAATACTTGGGGAAATTCTACTCCTCCCATGGCTTCTCCCGGGAAAATTTTACCGTAATGACAGCCAATATGATCAACTGCTTTGATACCTTTAAGGCTATATTTTGCTTTTTGGGCTAGTTTATGACGATTAGCGTAAAAAACATCAGAAGCATGAACAACAGAAGGTCTGTTACCAGATACACGGGGAATCCAAAACTCTCTGCCTGTAGTTTCTTTTAATATTTTTGCTGTGTATTCTCGTAATTCTGGTTCTTCTTCCCATAGATGAATCATTTCAGTGTAGTTAGCAAAAGAAGTTACACAAAAAGAGAATAAGTTATCAACGCCTAATTCTTCGTGAGCTACGGCGAAATTACGAGCGGCTACTACCATTTGGGTTTCAATGGTGGTAACATCTCCGTGATAACCGATAGCCCCACAGGAAGTATGTCCTGCAGCTTCTCGTAAATCAATGCCCAAATCATTTTTAAGAATTTTGTAAGCGACACCTTCAGTATAAGGAGCGGCACTTTGTAAAAAACAACTGCGGAAACATCCCCATAACTTGCCACCTTCGTCATCAATGGTAGGAACGTGTTTTTGGTGGCTTTCCCAAATAATATTTTCTCTGGTTACTTTCATGTTATTTTTTCCTAATTAATGTTTCATTTCGTAGTTTCTACTATCGGCGGTTTCTACCCAGTTATCCCAAAATTTTTCTACTTCTTTTTTACTACCGAGTTTCTTTTCCATGCCTTTTTCCACCGCTTCCATAAGCTCCATTGCACCTGTTGCTTTATAAATTTTTCGTAATTCATCCATGTCTTTTTCAGGAATTATACGATGTGAACCAGCACTATTTTCTTTATCCATCGGCACATCCCACCATTCCCGCATTTCTTTCATGTGTTCAAAATAGTATTCCCAATTTTCCCCTAATTCTGGAAAATGTTCAGGAGTAATATTTTCGGCAGTGAGAGTATAACCTCGTTTAAGCATATTTTCTCCGAAGACTCTTTTAGCGAATAACTGTTGTCGCCCTTTTTCAGACTCGGCAAAATAACCATGACGTACAGACAAACGTCGTAAAGCAAGAATCACATCAGCAGTACTGTTACCTCTTGGACATCTAGGCTTACAAGAATAGCATTGTCCGCAAAACCAGATTTTATCGGATTTGAGTAAGTCTATTAACCACTCTTCATCTTCTGTTTGACAGATGTTCATAACTTCTCTGGGAGAGTAATCATAAACTTCGGCTGCAGGACAAACTGCCGTACATATTCCACAGTTTAAACAAGCATTCATGCCATGTTGGTATTGAATATCTTGTTTTAATTCATCAACTAATTTGCTCATATATATAAAAATGATTGCAGTATTGAAAATCGAAAAATAATTGTCACTATCACCCAAGACAGTTTCAAATAAAGTCATGAGAATTTTATGGTTTAACAAAATTTGTAATTCATTCTTTCTTACTTTAAAGTTTGTTTTTGATGGAGAAGTTTGAAGAATAATATGAATTTTTATAATAATTTTCTCAGTCAAAATTAAAAACTTTAAAAGAAATATGAATTAATTGTTACCTTTCTATATAACTATATAACTATGATTAATGTCAATGGTTATTTATACTTACTCACAAAGAGAAAAAGAATAAAATCTATATTTTGCAATACTTTGAGCTAGAATTCAGAAAAAAAATCTTAGATTTCCTTGAAAAAAAATTTGCTAACAGGGAAAAACCACTTTAGGATAGGATATTTTGTTGAATACATATTTCTGAGAAAGTCTAATGTCTCAGATTTAGCTCTTGCACCTGATTAAAAATTAACTGGTGAAGGTTGGACAAAAGACAAAAGGATTAAAATTGACTTAAACTATACTAAAATTAATTTTTGACTTTTACTTATTAAGTATTTTTGATCTAGGATAAGATCGCAGTCAGATAGATTTCACTAAAAAAAGGGCTTTGATAGTACAAAACCCCTAAAATAAAATTTGGAATATGTTTATTCAGTTTTTATGAATTTATGGATAATTAACTTTTTGGATCAGAAATTTTAGTATTATTTTTGATTTTGTCTAAAATACTAATTAACTTGATTGTAATAGTTTTCTAAAATAGATTTTTGTCTATATTGCGAAACATCACGACATTTAGTAAAAGCGGCTATTAAATCTTTTTCTGTGACAAATTCAAGGAATTGATCATACATTACTTGTTTTTCCGTTTGTTTTTCTATGGCCATATCAACTGCTAATTTTAGATTTTCGGGAGCTTTTTCTTTTCCTAGAAAGTGATCTTCAGGAGTTATTAAATCGTAAAGTACGAATAATGTTTTCCACATTTCAATATGCTTATTTTGCAAACGATAAATATTAGTAAAGGGAAGTATTAACCCAAATTTTTGGATAACAGCATCATAAAAACCTCGAAGTTGATATTCAAAATTAATTGCTTTAACCATTGCGGATATTGTCATTGAATCAGGTGTTATTCTTTCCATGGGTAAAGTTAAAAGTGTGCCGATACAGGTCATTTCTGACCGTGATCCACCTATACCTCGTTGTCTTACTTTTTTACCCATACCGTTTCTATGTTGCCCTGAATGATCTCCTTTTTTGAGACAAGTTGATTTATGTTGTGTCATTATTGATTCTCCTTTTATTTACAAAAAAACAGGAGTCAGAAAAGCGATCGCCAAAGCAAATACTAATTTCTTTCTCCTGTAAAACAGGAAATCTTAGAAAAAATACTATAGTAGATGAGGGAAGTTATGGGTATTTGGTGCATTCATCGTTTCGATACCGATATTGGCACGATTGACTAAATCTGCGTCAGTAGGTATGACATGATTGTTGCTATCTAAAATGGAATTATTGAAGTTAAATCCATTGAGGTTAAAAGCGACACTGCTAATACCCAAAGTTGCAAACCAAATACCTATGGTAGGAAAAACAGCTAAGAGGAAATGAACAGAACGGCTATTACGAAACGATAAAGAAGGAATTAATAAACGTCCTAAATAACCCACATGACTGGCAACTAAGTTATAGGTGGTTTCTTTTTGACCAAATTGATAACCTTTATTCGCTGATTCTCTTTCCGTAGTCTCTCTTACTAGACTTGAAGTAACGAGAGAGCCGTGCATAACGCTCAATAAAGCACCTCCAAAAATCCCTACTACTCCTAACATATGGAATGGGTGCATTAAAATATTATGCTCTGCTTGAACTACGAACATAAAATTAAATGTGCCAACGATTCCTAAAGGCATTCCTTGAGCAAAACTTCCTTGACCAATGGGATAAACTAATAAAATGGAAGTAATCGCCCCAGCAGGAGCAGAAAAAGCAATGGCTGTCCAAGGACGCATTCCGAGGCCATCGCTCAATTCCCAAAGTCTTCCGAGATAAGCCCATACAGCGATGAGAAAATGGAAGATGATTAACTGATAAGGACCTCCATTGTAAAGCCATTCATCCACAGAACTAGCTTCCCAAAGAGGATAAAAATGTAAGCCAATGGCAGCAGAGGTTGGCACAATGGTAGCAGTGGTAATATTGTTCCCCCCTAATAAAGAACCGATGACAGGTTCACGAATACCGTCAAGATCGACTGCGGGGGCGGCGATAAAGGCAATGATAAAGACTATAGTTGCTACCAACATGGTGGGAATCATTAACACTCCAAACCAACCGATATAGATGCGATTATTGGTGCTAGTAATCCACCGAGAAAATCTTTCCCATAGTGAAGAGGGATCGACTTGTAAACGTTGTTCAATGATACTAACCATAATTTAAACTCCTACAACTTTTAACGTGTATTATGTGTATGTATAAATTATTAATTGCTAATAAATGGTAGGAATGCTGGGGACAGATAAAATATAATGACTAGAAATATTTTGTTTAATTAGGATAAAGCCATTATTATAATGTAGTTCCTATCACCTAAACCCACCAAGGTTTTTCTCCCGTACGAGGATCATTGTCTAGCCATGGAGAAAGGCGAATATAATCTCCTTCTATATTAACATGAGCTAGTTTTAATGGTAAGGGTGCTGGCCCTCGTAATACTCGACCTTCCGCATCATACCGTGAACCATGACAAGGACATTGAAATTGAGCTTCGTTACTATTCCAAGGAAAGGTACAACCCAAATGGGTACAATTATCGAGAATTCCCCAAGAGTGTAAAGTACCATCTTCAGTGACGGTTAAATAAGTAGGTTCTCCGCCTAATCCTGCCACTAAGGCTCTTGTTCCTGCTGGTTCGGCTAAAATTTGAGCTATGGGAATTAAATTACCATGAACATCTTTTGCTAAAATTGAGCCGTCTTCTCCTACATCGGAAGGAGGAATAAAAAATTTGACGGCAGGGTATAATGCACCAGTAGCGGTTACGGCAATAACTGAACCTGTTAAAAAGTTGAGCAATTGTCGCCGTGACATGGAGGGACTATTTTCTATGGGTAAATTATTTTCCACTGTTATCTCCTAATTTTTTTGAGGATTACGAGTGTTAATACCAAATAAACCGTACATTAAACAAGTACCTGATAAAGCACTAAAAGTTAATAATCCAGCAGCAATAGCTAAACCAAGTCCTAAAGATGAACCGCTATAGGTAAATAAGCCGAAATAAGCTGATATTGAAGCCATAAGAAGACGAATGATGCGATCAACTGTTCCTACATTATTGAACATAATTTTCTTTTTAACCTTTGAGAAGACAATATTTGATATAACATGACGTTTTTGATTGATTAACTCTTATAGCAATAGAGTTGATAACTTTTTTTTATTTGTTATCGGTTATTGCAGAATCAACTTATTATCATTATATAACTAATTAGTGATTTTTGGTGTACTCAAATTTTTCCCTATTGAATAAGATAGTTTAACTATAGCAATCCTAAATCAGTTGTGAAATATTTAAACATAGGAAATAATTTTTTACCTATTATTTAACAAAACGCTTAAGTCTCTTGCCTTTGAATTTGTAATGCTTATTTTGCTAAGAATCATTAAGGATTACTATATTCGATATTAAATTCTTTTAAAGCTGGTAAAAAATTTTTATTTTCATGACTAGGATGACTTAATTTTATCAGTACAAATCTTTGTAAATTAGTTAATTTTTGCCATTGAGAGATACTAATTGTTAAATTAAATTCTTGAGCTTTTTTCTGTACTTCTATAGGTATTTCTTCTAAGATTAACCATTCAGCATTAGGATTAATATCTAAATTTTTGGGATATTCTCCTATTTTTAAATAAACTAAATTATGAATAGATTGTTTATATTCTTCGATTTCTTGAGGAGTTGAACAAGGTTTATTAACTAATAATTCTCTTTCAATTTGATTAAAATTATGCCAATGATGAAGTTTTAATTTTACGCCGCAGGTATCTAGTTTAAACCTAACAATCATAGGAATACAACGTAAAGAATCAACAAAATCTGTTTCAAATTTAAAGAAATTAGCCATTATTAAGAATTAAGAATTAGTAATTAGGAATTAGAAAGGAAACGGAGAATTAGGAATTAGAAAGGAAACGGAGAATTAGAATGGAAAAGATAATAAATATTAAACTCATATCTTGCACCCCATTGACTGGTTAGGGGGAGTAATGAGTAAGAAGTAATGAGTAATGAGTTTCAGAATTGATACTAACCGCTATAAAATTGATTACCTTACTTTAGAGTATTAAGTATTTTTGTTCTGGTGCAAGATCTCAGTTAAAGTATAAAGGCTGAAGATTTACCGCTAAATATCCATTAGCTATTACTTAAAAAGGTATGATCGCTTAAAGTTTAAAAGCAAATCATACCTTGATATTAATATATTTTTATCTGAAAAATTAGCCCATAGGATAGGATAAAAGATCAGGATAAATACGATTAAATTCGATTAATAAACCAGCAGTAAAAACTAATAAAGCAGTTATTAAAACAGGGGCAGTAGATAAAAAGGTTGTTAAATCTTTCATCAAAATTTCTCCTAATAATTAGTTAAAAATGAACAACAAAAATTAACGAGGAGAAACGGTAATTTCCGAATCTTTGACTGTTAATTGACCAGAAGTAAACTCTTGTAATGCTTGTAAAGGCCACAAGAATCCAAACAACATTTTATTGAAAGCTAGAGGTACATCAATGATAATTTCACGCATTTCGGTGTCTTTTTCTGCACGGATAGCGATTAAATAAGCACGGCCTACCCAACCAATCCAACCTGCGATATAAAGAAATAATACACCCGGGATAATAAAATCTCCAGCATGACTTAATCTGCCGTCAACCACTAAATGAGGGTATCCTTCAGGACCACAAAGTGCTTTAGCATAACTTGCCGCACGTTTTTGACCTGAAGTAGGATCATCGGTGGTGTTACGGAAATTTTTGGCTTTAGCTTGAAATGCAGCAGATTCGCTACAAGGTGTTAAGTGAGATAAATCTGCACTAGCGGTAGGTGCAAAATTTGCCCATAAAGTTAATGAAAGGGCGAATGCTAATACTAAACTGAATATTTTTCCCATAGAAATTGTTTCCTTATTTCTGTTGAAACAATAAGTTTTTGTTACAAAAAATGAAGCTAAAAAATGGCTTCAAATGCGATCTTACTGTGATTAGTAAATGGAGTAAAGTAATAAGAAGAAAATTAATTATTCTTAACAAATTACTTAAATTAATGAGTGTAATTTTAGCAGTAGAAAGCAGTTGTGATGAAACTAGCGTCGCAATTGTAAAAAATCGTAATATTTTATCTAATATCATAGCGTCACAAATTGATTTACATAAACAATATGGTGGTGTTGTACCTGAATTGGCTTCTCGTCAACATTTAGAAATGGTTAATCCTTGTATTGATAAGGCTTTAACTGATTCTCAATTATCATGGAACGATATTGATGCGATCGCAGGAACAGTAACCCCAGGATTAGTTGGCTCATTAATTGTGGGAGTGACAGCAGCAAAAACCCTTGCTATGGTTCATAATAAGCCATTTTTAGGGATTCATCACCTTGAAGGACATATTTATGCTAGTTATCTTAATGATCCTGATTTAGAACCTCCTTTTCTCTGTTTATTGGTATCGGGAGGACATACTAGCTTAATTCATGTCAAAGCCAGTGGTGTTTATGAAAATATCGGCTCAACCCGTGATGATGCGGCGGGAGAGGCTTTTGATAAGGTAGCGAGATTATTAGGTTTACCTTATCCGGGAGGGCCAATTATTGATAAACTGGCAAAAGAGGGAAATCGAGAGGCTTTTATACTCCCTGAAGGTAGGGTATCTTTACCTAATAATCAAGGTTTTCATCCCTATGATTCTAGTTTTAGCGGTTTAAAAACAGCAATGTTAAGGTTAATTACGAAATTGAAAGAGGAAAATGGGGATAATTTACCTATTGCCGATTTGTGTGCTAGTTTTCAATTTACTGTGGCAAAAGCCTTGACAAAAAGAGCGATTCGTGCTTGTTTAGACTTAAATTTGACTAAAATTGCCGTTGGCGGTGGAGTGGCGGCTAATAGTGGTTTAAGGCAACATTTATCCCAGGAAGCGGATAAACATAATTTACAGGTATTTTTTCCGCCTCTGACACTTTGTACTGATAATGCAGCTATGATTGCTTGTGCCGCTTGTGATCATTTTGATCATCATTGGCGATCGCCTTTATCTGTCGGGGTAATTTCAAGAATGAATATTGAGGAAATTCACAAACTTTATGATATTACACAAAAGGGATTTGATTCATAATTAAAAGAAAACTTTGGCTAAAATTATAATTGTCAACCCAGTAAGGCTTGACGCATCACATCAACGGGGGGCTTTTTTCCTGTCCAAATTTCAAAAGCCATCGCACCCTGTTGTATTAACATTTCACTACCATCAATAATAATAGCTTCCCGTTTCAAGGCTTGTTGTAAAAATAAAGTAGGGCGTGGAGTATAAATTAAATCATATGTGATGGTATCTTTTTTGATTAAATCATTTTGCTCTTTTGTCAAGGGTGAATTGTCAATATTTGGATACATTCCTAGGGGGGTAGTATTGACGATTAATTCACTATCAGGAATCAAGTTTGTTAATTTATCCCATGAATAAATCGATATTTGACAATTAAGATTACTTTTAGCAAAACTATTCTTAAATACTTCTAATTTCTCTAAATTTCGTCCGATAACTCGAATTTCTTTACATCCCAACTGCTCACATCCGACAATCACTGCCCGACTTGCACCACCTGCACCTATAATCAGAGGAACAATTTTACTCCAATTTTTATTTAACTTTTTTAGAGGAGCGATAAAACCATCAATATCGGTGTTTGTGCCGTGCCAACCTTCATCGGTTAACCACACAGTATTGACAGCACCAATTTTATTAGCACATTCTGTTATATTTGTCAAGAGTGGAATAACATTTTCTTTATGGGGAATAGTAACGTTAAAACCCCTTAAATTTATTGCCTGAAAACCTTTAAAAACCGTCTGTAAATCTTCTTTTTTCACTTCAAAGGGTACATAGACATAATCTAAATTTAACGCTGCGATGGCTGCATTTTGCATTAATGGTGATTTAGAATGTTCGATGGGATCACCGATAATACCTAATAATTTTGTTGTACCTTTGATATTCATAGTTTTGTGAAACTGTCTGATATGCCTAAATCCTATCTTGACACTCACACCATCAAATCAAAGATTATGATGGGTGATTCTTGTTTCTTATCCTCTTAACTAGATTTCAAGATTACTCTCAAAATCCCCGTCAGACCGAATCAACAAGCATTTTATTTTT
>Ga0100385_1002727_pt1 | contig 16399 bp, 16 predicted proteins | sample CryGeymeta201509_FD_81543 | JGI IMG/M metagenome (GOLD analysis project Ga0100385, IMG submission 81543) | Groundwater microbial communities from Crystal Geyser aquifers in Utah, USA - Crystal Geyser metaG 2015-09 | ecosystem: Environmental > Aquatic > Deep subsurface > Groundwater | place: USA... | reverse complement strand
GCGACTATCATCTGAGTGTGGAGCAAATTGGAGAAGTAGAGCTGTTATTTCTGTTCAGCACTATCCCCTATGATATTCTAATGCATTGTATATTGGTAAAATCTAACGATGCATCAAAAGCCATATTTTCAGGCAAAAACATATCCGAAAACACCTAAGCAACCCTCCAATGCACAAAAACGCTCCTTGTCCACTACTCCTAAACATAACGAGCCTGTTTTTATCCTAGCTGACCTCCCTTAATTGGCTGAGCTCATTCACAAGATTGAGAAAGAAGTTATTCAATCTATAAGTTTCCATAATGAGGTGTATAGCTCCCAACAAATGTCTCGATGCATGCAGCACAACAACGTGATCACACTTTACTGCAAGAACGATAACAAACCTCTATGTGTGGGTTGCTCTTATTTGAGTCAGACTCATAGAAATCATCGAGTTGTGCCACTGGAGAAAGCTGAGGCTGACGTTATTGTAGATCTGAAAGAAAGTATAGCCGAGAACAAAGGAATTGTGAAGCTTATTGATGAATATTTAGCCAAAAATGATATAAATAGCAAAAAGGCCGACGAAAGATACCCGCAAGTGTTGGCAAAAGTCAATGAATTTTACAAAGATCTAGAAGAACTTATTATAAAGAAAAGAGACAAACATATGGATATGATCCATTAACATTGGGCTAGACTAAAATTTGCCCATACCTCGACAAAACAAGAACTGTAGGAGTTGAAAAGGTTCACGCAGAAACAAATGGATAAAGTTGTGATTGATGATAGAGAAAAAGATTTGCAGAAGAATTTGCATCGGAGGAATGTCAGTTTAGTTATAGGAAAAATCACAACTTTCATTAAGCCTGAATTGATCAACTAACAATACACTCGATTTGACTAAGATATCAAAAGATTCAAGTAGATAAAAACAACTTTCAAAAAATAACTTATCTTCACATAAAAGCTTCAACCAACTGCTAAACCGACCACATCCATACATAAGACAAAACCTCCAAGAAGTATCACACCAAATCACTCTAAAACTCCCATATATTATGCAAACGAATCCTCAACAACTCCTTTATCAACTGACAAGCCAACAGCCTCACCAGAAAAAACTCTATTCCGAAACCGTCATTCAAAAACAGATCTTTTGAAACGAATGTAAAGAGCCGAAAAGATAAAACAGGAATAAGAGGAGTCTGTTCGCAAGAGAAAGAAAAAAATGCTAAGCAATATAATAATCCGGTCGAAATAAACAGGTTAAGATTTGCATCTTGGGTCCAAATAGCATACTCCCAAATCAATTAAGCATAAAAACTGATATTTTTGTATCCAATACAAGTATGCCTTAAAACATCAGAAATTTTGTGTACAACGTTTGATAAGTAGAGAATGCTAGATAGATCATGCTTGAATGTCTTACCGTTAGTTTTATTTTGTCCTCTAAGTTCGTTGTTCTGTTCAGTGCTGACATAATAATAGTACTTGCATTCACACCCGTCAAATGACTACTTTCTAGGCTACACCATCACAAATCCTCCAGAGACTGCCCACTAATGGTAGATAGATCGAACTCTATCTCCGACTTAACAACGGTAATGGATGTTGTGTGCATGCCGATACCCAACATCAACTCAGTGCTCTCTTTGCTCCTCACATTCTGAAACAAATTGGACTCCTATCAAACTTTAGAGCTATTTACAAAGGTCAGCAATTGAAGGATATGACAATAACGGTCAAACAAGCCGGCCTCTCCCACAAATCAATCATATACCTGGAGTAGATCTGTTAGGAACGAGAAAGGATGAAAATTGAGGTGGGTATTTATCATGAAGGTGAAACCTTTCACTTAAGCCTTAGACAAGAAGACAAAATATTGACCCTCAAACATAGATTATACAAACTTATTAAAATCCCATTAAGGAAACAAAAATTATTTTTCAGAAGCTAGTAGCTAAAAAGTTAAACCACCTTCAAAGAATATCACATCACCGACCAGTCCCTTCTTTGCCTGCTTAACCTCAATACAGTCAAGATCAATATAGAAAATATTAACAGGGATGATAAAAACTGGGAATCAGATTCTCCAAAGATGAGATCAACGAGAGGGTCGATGCTGGAAAGAGATTTCTAGTTCAATTTGTCGCCTGTTAAAAGAGGTCGCTCGCTGAAGAATAATATAAAAGAGGAGCAACTCGGCTATGAGGTTGAAATACGCTAAACTCTTGAAGAAGACAACGAACTGAGTTCATGCAAATTACACGAATTCGATTTCAATTTCAGCCAATTAAAATATCCCTCAATCCTCCAAAAAACCCAGTCAGAAGATGATTAAAATTCATAAGCCAAAGATCACGACCCAGTAGAAGCAGATTCCGGTCTTAGTTTTAGCTAGAGACTGATGATCATATGATTTTTATGCTATTGTGTCTGCTGTTGTAATGAGGGTTATTGAGATGACATCATTATAATATTAATGGAGTAGTCCTCTTTCCCCATCAAAATTCCCAACAAGTTCAATCTTCAGAACTTCCGAACTTTCCAATTCCTTGCAGAGTTCCTAATCTTCTCTAAGTATGGCTAACAAACTCCAATTTTCCAATAGTTCCTTGTTGGAACAGAAATGATTAAGTTTGTTTTGAAGACTGTCGAATACTACCGTACCTATCGACATCCAACCGATCCCTCTAACATTCTTCTCGAGAAATATGGATAGCCACACAAAGAGGAAAAAACAGAAGAAAAAAGTGAGAAGCACAAATCGAAAGTAGAACGCATTAAAGCCTCGCTTGACAGTATCAAGAGTGGGAAATGGTCAAAAATGGACTTCCAACCAGAAATGTTCGAAGTTTTCCCCAATGGCAAACGAATCCAAATGGTTACCAGCACTCCTATCCCTCGAGATCTTGAACGTAAAAGACTATCTGTTTGGTAACTCCTTGGAGAATTTCTCCTAATGCTTAGGCCAGTATTAGCCATTATTGCTATCAGAGTCAAGGGAGAAGATTCATACAAACCTTACTTTTTATCCATCATCATCGAATTAATTGTCTTTTGGTTGCAAAGAAAAATGACTCTTCTCAAACCAACATAAGTGATGTAATTCTAAAGCCGACAAAAGGATTTCCTCTGGAGAATCCTTTTCAAAAGACCATTCTTCAAGATCTTCTTAGAATTGGTAAAAAAGATCATGGGAAAATTTGTCGGTGAACATCGTTGGATTTACAGATTGGTTGTCTTTATTCTCGAAGTGCAATCATCAATTACTCTCACCATATGATTCCAATAATCCTTTGTTGTTTTGAAATGTATTGATATTGAAGGATATGTAACATCAGAAGGTTATCATTTTAAGGGGTTTAGTCATAAATTTGTTTTGAAGATCGGTTATTGAAGGTTCTTATACTTTCTTCTTTGAACTTGCCTTTTGCTTTTAAACTTGTTTCTCGCGTTTGACTTCAGCTTGCTCGTCCATGACAATTTGTCTTGATTGTTCCTCTTTCTCCTTTCTTTTTTTCTCCTGCTTTCTTCTCTTGAGCTAGAGCGCTCTTTCCTGAACTTCCTTCTCACTGAGAAAATACTCACCAGTCTCCATCTTGATATCCTCAATTCTAGGTTGTTGCTCTGGTGGGAAAGGAGTATATTCTTTTTTCTGAGCATGAGCTTTCTTCTTTCTTTTGATTTTCACCTGCTTGAACTTAGGCAAAAATCTATCCCAATTCTATTCCTTTAGTTCAGGATCTTTCATCAATTCTCGCTTGATCATAAGCTCTTTAATGTGATAGATCGGATGAACATTTTGCATTGTGTCAACTATGATCCTTCTCATGATCTTGACATTCTTAAATCCACCAATAAGACACACTGTACCACCTTGAACTAATATGTAGCATTAGGTAAGCAATTCCAAAGCTTTGAGTGTATCGCCATTAGGACCAATTAATCTTTGACGACGTTTGATGAACCGTTCTTTGTTGCGGACATATGATCTGAATAGTAAAATGAATTACCTGATTTTAATGACTTAGCTTGTGGTGTTATCTTCCATCACTCTTAAAGCCTGCTGGTAGGGAACACTTCGAGAAATTAGCTTGATGACATCTCTGGCTTTGATGATGGAGTATGGGTCCCACGTCTTTTTTGTAGTACGGACAGTCATTGACCCTTTCAATAGGTCTACTTCGAACTTGATGCCAGACTCCATCAATCTTTTCTTGATGATACCCTGACACTCCTGAATGTACTTTTCCCTGTACTGTGGAAACAAGATCGAGAAGCTACTTTATTCAAGAAAAGGATGCACCTCTTCAGGTTGAATAGGTTCTACTTTCCAATGATCAATCGAAGGATCATCCCAAGGCTTATCCTTCCTATATTTTTTATTCTTATTGACGACAACTTCTCCTTCTTGGTTTGTTGACATCTATAATAAATTATCAAAAACCTCTTGATTAGGATAGATTCATATTTGGAAGTGATAAAATGAAATTCAACAGTGTTGTATAATTAGTTTTAGTCTTAATAGTCAGATGAATTAGGAAGAGCCAGAATTTGAGTCCAAATGGACTGTACAGCTCAACTTACTCAGCTAATACATAGCGAATGCTATTGAATTTCTGGAGAAGTTCGAGAGTTTTGTAGTGGCAAGAGCACCTACTTTCCGACACCCGAGCAACATATTTATCAAGACTTGGAAGCTACTTTAGAAACAATTGAATAATGCCATCCAGAGATTTAGATAAAAAAAGGTGGAGGTTCTGCTGAGCACTATTATCAATTGGTGCCTACCATCTATAGCTAGTGCCTACAATGACCTCTACATATATATTCAGGAATGCATTCGCTAAAGTTAACTAAAAGGTGAAAGTGCCGAACTCAGCCAACTATAACTCAAATAAATTCATACTTAGTTCAACCTATAGGTAACGTTCGGGATAAAGCAAGTCCTTGTAGAACCAATACTTAAAGTACCCATGCTTTATATTGACCGTCTCTTGGAGCGCTTGCTCACTTATTCATAAGCTTTAGAAATGCGATTGGTCTCCTGCAGTAGTATAATTGAACAATCTCTCAACAGTGAACGTCAATAGATATAGAAACAAATACACGTACTTGAAATTGAGAGTAGAGAACTGCATTCATCATTGACTTAGTTCAATAACTATCTTGAATTTTTGAATCAGGAAGACAAAAATGGAAAACAAGTCAATCGAGACAACACTGTCCTTAGATTTACAATTGTTAGCAAACAATATCCGGAGATACCAAGAAACAAAACCACAAAATTTCTGGGTTTCAGGTTAAAACTTATCTGCAGATGGAAAAAATTGGAAAAAAAGATAGCTCAACGCAAAAAATAAAGAAAACTAAAAGTGCTGGAACTCATCGATGGATAGCAACGCTACATCTCTGGCCTGAAAGAGTATATATAACATGTCAAACAACCCATATAAGCTTTGGGCATTCTAAGCTAAGAAGAGCGTAGACTGCTATTTTCGTCTATCGTTGAAATTAGATAATTTCATGAGAACATGTTCGAGATCCTCAAGAAAGAGTTTGATAATTACAATGATGATCAATGCTATGGAGTGATTCTGAGGAAATTTATACCGTTTTTCAAGCTATATACCGATTATATCTTGAATGCTACTAAAGCTCAGAAAAAGTTACAAGATTTATGCAAAAGTTCCAAGGAAATCGGATAAATATGCAAAAAATACACTGACACAACCAGCAAAATTGCACACAACGAACTCAGTCAGCCCACCTTCAGAATCGCCAGATATGAAATGCTTTTCTAAAGTATCATCAAAAGCACAGCTAGTAGTCATCCCGATCGTAAATACCTAACCGACGTGCTTCAGTTCTTCAAGACCATTCTGACACAGGTCAACAACTAAGTTGATAAAATTATCAGAAGAAACAGACTCAATCAATTGTAGCAGTAATTTGGTTCCATCTGCCCTATCTACTCGGAAAAAAGAGAATTTTTGACTGAATACTCGCTTCTTTTGATCAAAGATCCCAAGCCTGAACCTGTTAACCTTATCATTTGCACAGATCTCATTCTGATAGTAGACTAGGAGATTGGTAAGTTACAAAAAGTTATAAAAGTTGATGAGAATTTTTTTGCAAGAAGAGAAGAAGACAATAAAATATTCAGAAATATGGTAACAATTCACTCAGATGGATTCATGACTTTCACCTCAGGAGCTGAGGACATCAACGCCAACAGAGCAGAAGAGGTCTATCAAGTGCTAAAGAGAATCACGAGAGATTCAGGACAGCAGGTGGTTGTGCAAGTCCTTGGGACATAATAAATCGGAAGCACCTCCTTCGCCAAATACACAGAGTACATCATTGAAATCAAATATCTCGATTTGAAGAAACTCCTTCATATGCGATTTTCACTAGTATCAGAAATGGTATCGGTGATGCAGGATCACTATCAAGACAATTTAAAAATCAATGAAGAAGATAGTTTGAAGAAGAGTTGGTTCAATAGCCACAAAAGTAAAATCATTGAAGCAAGAAAAATTATCATTGCTCAAATTTTCATGAAGCTGTTCAATCATCCTATCATCAAGGCTAATCCATCATTTTTCTTGAAATATCTTGATTTGCCCTAAAATTTCTATGAAGTGGCTCGAACATCATATTAGAAAAGGATCAGTATGGGTCAAAGTGTTACGGTCAGTGGTCTGAAAAGATCTTACCTAACCCGCAAATAATAAAAATAAACATTTACAATCCTCTGCGCCACTTAAATTGAATTAGGCCGTGACTTGTTCCATGACAATGGTGCTTCTGAATAACTCAAGAAACTGAAGTAACAAGCCGAAAAGGTTTAAATTGAAATTTTAACCTTAGTGTAAGCTGAACCAGTAAGAATCAGAATAACATAATATGATACTGTTGAAGATGCCTGTAATAAAGTGTCTACTTTGATTGGTTTGAGGTCTAACAGAGATTTCAGATTGTTCCACGAAATAGGTAAAAAATAGTTGAGAGTATTGGATCATGAACAAATTCTCGCTAAAATATTCTAGTTTCCTCGACAACAAAATGTGATTGTTGGTTTTGTTGAAACCATCAAGAGCACCCTGCATAAGATCGTATCACCTAAGACACTTCCTACTCTCATTTTCAAAAAATACTACTACCTCCCCTATGACATTGAACAATCATAATTCAGAAAAGATCTGACCAGACTCAAATTGATGACCTATCAGGTCTTCTCTGACATTTGCGATATGAAGTATCAACTCACTTTCGACGAGTATCTTCTTTTCTTGGCTATGCTAATCTATATCCATATTTAGGGTAAAATTGACAAAAGAGATGATGTTGATGCTCAAATTGTGCACAGAGTCATTCCACCAACAGTCTTCAAACTTAAAAATTATAGCTAACACGAGTGGATGGCAAAATGTGGACATCACCTAACCCGTATACATCAATAAATCGAAAAGGTCATCTAATACAACAGATCTCAACTACATAACAATCGCATCAAAGCTGATACTGTTTCTAAGATGGCTCTTTATTTTGGACATAAACATCTATGCAGTCAGATTGTGCTCAATAAAATTAAAGGAAATCCTATTTTTGGTAGCAACATTTTCTATGTTCAACCGCATTCTTCATGTTATAGGAAATTAGAGGAAGAAGGACTGAAAGTAGCTTACAATATGTGGCTGGCTGTCAAGGTCTAATCAATTAGTCTACTCACACCATCATCCAAAGAGTCAATATTTGAGCTTAAATACACAGATATCGAAAAAGTTGAAGTTTTTTCCTAATCTGTAGTCATCAGGAAGGCAGGAACCATCGAAATCGACTATCGATTAAACACCTATCAATCTTTCTAAATATCGCAGTTGATAAAATATTGCAAAGCCTTAGGGCAGACCATGGGAAAATTAAAAGAAAGCAAAGAACTGAATGCCCGTGTAAAGAGCTACAGAGACCAATTGCTATAGTACAGGTTTACTGTAGAGTAAGAAGGCTTGTCACTCATCAATAATTGATTAATTTATACCTTCAGCATCAGTAAGTACACATATCAACTTCAGAGTAGCTTAGTTCCTAGAACTGCCACATTCGATATCGATCGCATATCTCGCAAATGCAGCCTCTATCCTAGCTAGCTTCTCAAGGCTCGAAGCATTGCATTGACTTTCTGATTCTTTTTGGAAATTTTCTCTTTTTATTTGTTCTCTCGACCCCACTACATCATATCTCCGATCACTAGGGTAGGTGGGTTGCTGTTCTCCCTTTTGATTATTTGACTATTTTGGCTCTATCTATTTTTAAGAAATATGCTCGGAACATACTTTGATGAGTATTTACAAAAGGGGTGTTTTTCGTTAAGGCCACGATGTTTGCTCATACTGTTTCTAAGTGAAGCTGGTTCCGTCGTTAGTCGCTTGAGTGCTCGCCGAGGTCGAGGCTATTAGAAAAAGAAAGAAGCAGTGGCTGTAGTGCGTTGGTGTATTTAGGAGTTTATAGTATGGATCGGAGGTTTACTCTTAGAGCGAGATAGCATTTTACGCATATTATTTATTGATATAACAAAATGATAACCTTGAATGTGCAAATAGGAGTAAACCCTCTCAGCAATCATCGACCTCTATGGGTCTATCGACATCCCGCTTGCCATTTTTGCTTTACCGTAGGAGAGAATGGATAGATTGTTGCTTGGGATTAGCAATGCAAACCTGTATTTGAGATGTGTCCTTCAGTTAATGCTGAAGCTGATAAATTGCTTGTTCTAACAGCTGCTAGACTTCGGGCTGTCGAAAAGGCAAAAACTGTGGTCAGACTCATCACAATTCACAATGATAACCGATTGCGTATCTGGTCACAAGATGATGGGATCTGTCTCAACGTCAGCACCCCTTAACTCTTTCCTGAGCCAATAATAACCATTTTAGCAGCCCCTATCGAAAGCAAGTTTGTAATCGCAATTGCTGAATAGCACTTTTATATTGTCGACTTATGGCTCTTGAAAATTGTGGGAATGGTCACACCAAAAAAAGAAGGATTCGCCCGCTTCAGAGGAGGTCGCATCGATTAGAACCTCAAATTAGAAATATTTGATAATTGCAACAGAAGCTACTACACAGATCTGACACCTATCTTCGCAGAACATTTTCTTGATTTTGGCAACTATATTGCAGATTTTCCCAAAATTAGCAAAGAAATTGATTAGGCTTGTCGGACAATTTCCTAATCCGGAGTCAAAGAAGTATTCAACAAGCAAGAACCTGTTGAGATCGAGTCTGTATAACAATTCAAAGAAAAAATCAAACAAGAAACCTCTGAGGATTTGGCCCATTAGATCTTCAGTCCTGAACTCATCAAAGATTACCCAGCACTGGAACAATTAATGAAAGATGAATAGGCCTGCATCTCTACTCTTCATTATGTAGCAGGTAGTGCCCTATTTTTGTGGGTGGGAACATAAAATGGTAAACTATGGGGAATCCCCATGTCTGTCAAGTCAGATTAAGATATCGTGCTTGTCTGCTAGGCATCCAGGTAAGGACATCCTATCAGCTATGTTCGCATCTTTGGAGGCAATCTTTTTGTCTCCTGGGAAGATGGTTGGCTTGGTATTTATGCAGTTCAAAATTTAACCTCTTATCTATAGATGGCAAAAATCAACAGAGTCATCGAGAAGAAACAAGGATGCACTCATGAAGTTATAACTATTGGACTATAGAAATTGAAAGTACATGAAGAAAGACTCAGTTCTTTCATCAAATATAGCCTGCCAACATACCAGCGTGATGATGCTGGTCTAGTCCGAGGCACCTACTTCTTCAGATTGGATCGCAACGAAATTATTAGATACCAAGAAGGAAACAATCACTTGATCCACTATCGTGGAATCTCAGAAGAGACCAAGGTATATTGTGTCATGTTGCTGTAAGAGTATGTCTGCATCTGCACAGACAAAGGAGTCGAGGCATACTCTTCGATAGGCTACTAAAGGACCATCACATATCAAGATTGGATTTGGGCCGATTTTGAATGTTTGTAGGATATCAAGTAAACCTTCGAATACCGACATTCAGATATGGGCTAAAGTATAGGCAGTGCTTCTGGTCTACTCAAATATAACAGCAGATGGTTTTTCGATTTACTAGATTATTACCTTCATGGTGAAAACATCCTAATTGAAACATTCGGTGCCCCAGCTCGTACAAACAATTAAGATTTTCCAGGCTATTATTTCATGCAACGAGGAGAAGTACAAAAAGCATTCCACAGTAGATCAAATGATAACTTTTGCCTGGTCATCAAAATGAAATTAAATAGGGTTCGTAGGGATAACTGGAATAATGCTGCCTTTATTGTTCATGGCAATTTGAATGCCTAGCTTGACTCTTTCTTGATGCAGAGGGGTAAACCAACAGAAATTGTAAATAAAGATTATGAGTTTTATCAATTGTTGCCTTGGGAATAAATTCCTGTACCCTTCCTGACCAAACAAATGAAAAGTATTGGAAAACGTGTCACATTGAAGAGACGATGGACTGCTCAAGGAGTTGGTAAAGGTTTCACAATATATTTCAAAGATAGTAGGTTTAAGCTTAGCTCTAGAATGTTGGCCCATGAAGCCATCAGCGCAATAGTACTAATATATACTAATTTAGGCTTTGTTACAATGTTGGGTGGTCAAAGATAACGAAATGACCGATCACATGGTCGAGGCTGTTGAGTACTTTGCCAGATTGATTTCCAGTTTATATGCTGATAATGCCAATGTAGTTCTGTCTAAATTGGCAGTATCAGAGTGCCAGCACATCTCGAAGGCTACAATAAATTTACTCATCTCGAAGGCGCACACAAGTAAAGTCACCCTCTCACCACTTCTAGAATATTTCTTGATGAACAGTGAAAATCAACGTCTACTGACTTACAACTAAACCTCATGGGTGGTCTATCTTGGCCTAGGATTGTTGTATTCAATGACAGCTGTTTAAACTCAGCAGAAGCAATATTTTGTCTAGCGGTTGGTCTCCTGCATAAAAGAGTAAGTGATAACCTATACAGCATCAGCAATTATCAGCAAAAACCACATTATTTGCTGACTGTCATGCGTGTCCTCAACTAAGGAGTCAGCCAATGGCACGACTTACTCATTCATATCGGTCTGACCTCTATATTCTCATAGCTCTTCCTCATCTTCTTCTATCTAGATGGCCTGGTCACAGTAGCACCCGATGATAAAAGGTTCAATTTTTGCTTCGCCTCAATAGATGAACCATTAAGGAAAGTTCTAAAACAAGGAGTCATTAAAACTTTGATCTATCTAGCCAAATAATTTGGAGCTGAGTTCCATGGTATGCTTAAAGGAGAATCTGTCCATCAGAAAATTCATCCATACTATCCAGCTAGTGTGATTGAAGTACTCCGACAATACATTAAATCCTAACGCCCTCAAAACCATCTAGTTTTCTATGTATAACTCCTCCTTCAATGTCTGTCACCGATGACCCCTCAACTCAGAAAATATGTCCAAAAAAATGCATTAACTACTCTTCAATTGTTATGTACTTACAGTAATGTCAGTTTTAATCAACCTTCTCAGAGACTGTCAGTCAAGACTCAAAATCATCTTTATATTTACTGTTTGAGGACTAGCACCAAATGGAGGACAATCAATTTGAAATAATAGAGAATTTCGCCTCAATCTATTGTCGAGATGAGTCCTAAAGGTACCTATATTGCTTTGCTTTCTGATAAATTAAGAATTTGGAGGTTGAGCAGCGGCTTTTGGAGTGGTGTATTGGGAGCCTTCTCTCAAGACTCCAGCTACGAAGCTTCAGGAAAAGGTCTAAAGTGGGACTAAAACTAATCCACAATCACAGTAATCAACGACAACCCTGCCCTCAATACAGTCATCAAAGTGTGACCAGTCTGATCAACATACTGTAGTTATTTAATTTACCAATAAAAAACTAAGGCAATAGTAGATTGTCATTCATCAGAAGGAGCTCTCCAACAATGGTCTCTGCTTGAGGGTCTACCTTATCCATTCAGTTGATTCTTTCACCCGTTTTTCTGCTAACTTGAGACATCCTGTTAATGTTTCTTGAGTGATACTGAGACCTCCTGGTTTGTGAATACTGCAAATCTACTTATAAATGTTAAGTGAAACTGTTACTCTACTGGCCACAACTGCCTCCTCGCTACCTGAAGGGTCAGCTAGAATATTTTACTCAGTCAGGGCAAAAGTAAGTGAGACGGGTATATGAGCCAAACTCAAAGATTGTTGTATTTCACTTTCGACTGATAGCTGAATAAATCAGAGAAAATACCTTTTCTTTATCGAGACGGACGAGAGGTTTTCTCAAATCCATCAATGCCATGATAGCACCATTAAGCACACAATCGATCAGATTACCATCATCTGAACACACCAAACACTCCAGAGATACTTTCCATACAAATCTACCAGATAGAATGCATAAAGATTCAGGATCTAAAGCTTTAGAACCTACCACCACAGTCTCCAATAATTTGCATAGCTATGTTGATACCTTTTTTTGCTCTTAATGGTTGCGTGAAGTAGCTGAGCAATCGACTCTGAAGAACACAAATCCTTCGGATGGTCTTTCGTTGCGGGGAGCGGTTATTTATGCTTTAGCTTTTATGATGAGTTGGGTATTGCCTTGAAGGAAGAGAAGGTGTCCTGAATGATTAAAGAATGACCTGCTTGAGGAAGGAAGTGAGCTTGAGATTGGCGTGGAGTTAGAGGCTCTCTCCCGTCTGGTCTTAAATTTTCAGCGAGAAGTTGTTGGGCGAATCTGTGCTGAGGATGCATATAATAATAATCGTGATGGAAGCTCGACGCAAAAGGCGGTAAGGAGATTTCGTGGAGACCTATCGCCTTTTCAGGTAACTGCTAGGTGTAGTGGCCTCAAGTACGCGCTCTTGCTAAGGCAGAAATGGAGACGGTAAGATCGATAGATGACCCTGAGGACAGCAAATCAGCACAAATACGCTAACCCCATAAATAGTAAAAAACAACAACCCGTGACTAACCCGACAAACTCTTTAAAGAGTAAGATAAGTTATGTGAAGTAACAATCCGCTACAATCGAGATTGGTAAGGCCTTTGTTCTTAACGGAAAGAAGATATAGTTGGCGAATATGCCGTATGTTTCGATTATACCATTTACATAGAGGATAAGATAGAGGAAGCCCAACTCTGATCTAATATAGCTCTTTGTTTAGTTAATAATATCAACAATACAAGAGCTATATATATTGAACTAAATATGACGTGCAAAGGATAAATGTAATGAAGAATCAACATAAAGAACCGAAACCTAAGATCACCTGCCAATCATCCATCTATTGGACCTTAGAGTAGAGACTGTAAGGTACTGATATGACAATCAATACCACCAGTATTGTCAAAGTTAGTTAAATCAGGGATAATCTGTGTTTTTTCCTCAGCCATGACCCAATTATCCATGAAATAACAAAACTGCCAAATGCTGTCATTCCAAAGTAAAAGAAAAATTGTCCAAAAGACAACACTCCTAAGGATAGAGCCATAACTATATTGATAATTGCGTTGACAAAGACATTAAAAGCACCAGTAGAAGTAGCCTCCACTTGCTTTAGACCTAACTAACGATACATTGGTGTTATAAGAACTCCACCTCCCATTCCTAAACCACTCAGAATGCCAGCTCCTATGCTGTTTTTGATCATTATACCTTCTTTCTATAAGATCAGAGATTCATGATGGATGAGCTCCTAGCTGAGATTTTGTTTGGGTGCATGCTCCAAAAGAAGAATGGCCAGATTAACCCGATAGAAGTACCAAGCTAGCCCAAACATACCCACCTGCAGGGTCCAAAATAGGATTGAGCAATTTTAAACTCCAAGTATCGATGGTATTTTTGAAGACCCCTTAAGCATCGACATTACTATAAGACAACCGATCAACAAACCTAGCTGTTTGAATACTCTGATATTGAACTCATTTTCAAAGGGGTTTATTTTAGATTATTTGATCACCCCGCTCTCTCTTTGTAGTTACCGATGCTCCTCAATTTAGAAAGTTTATTTTTGGTAAGCTTCTTGGAAGCGTTTCCACATCTTTGGTAATCCTTTGGCCGCTAAAGTGACAATGATAGAGACTGTAGCAAGAGAAGGCAAGAGACGATTGAGGAAAACTCCAAAAATAGTGCCAATAGTCATCAGAGGGACAGTGGCCAAGGTGTAGCTATATTTGATCAACGGTTGTCCATCCAAAGCTCGACGCATCTGTAGAACAGTGCTTCCAAATGCAGTACCAAATATCGATGCGAATACGACAATCGTAGCTTGCTTGGGAAGCAGTCCAAAGCAAAGAATGAGCAGAGCCATATGTGGTCCTCCTCCACCTAGTCCAGCCAGAGAATTAACCCCGGCAACTAGCACTAAAAGCACACAGCCTATAATGTAGTGCTGCTAACCTTCACTTTAGTTTTAAATTGTCTCCATCAATAAGCGTAGAAGCTAACCCATCAATCTTTTCAGTAAAATATATGGTGAAACATCTCACAAGTAATAATAAAAATGTAAAAATATTCGACTTACAATATCACTTATCAACATAGTGATCCAAAGCCTAAGATGACCAACCAATCTCCATCAGCTTACTGAACTTTTGACCATAAACTGTATGGTACTGTCAAACAGATCAGCAATATCAATATTGCCAATGTTAGCTCTATCAATGAAAGTCTATGCTTCTTCCTAAGCCATACTCCTAAGCCCCATGAAATGACAAAACTGCCAAAAGCTGACACTGTAAAATAAAAGAAAAATTGACCAAATGATAAAACGCCTAGGGAGAGGGCTTGCACTATGTTGATGATTCCTGTCACGAAGACGTTGAAAGCACCAGTTGAACTGGCCTCCACCTGAGAAAGACCTAACTAACGATAGAGTGGAATCATCAACACTCCTCCGCCTAGCCCCAGACCACTGAGCACTCCTGCGCCTATGCTATTTTTTATCATCAAGGACTATTTCTCCAAAACTAAGGTTTCTTGAGGTACTAAAGGGTTTGAAATGTTTTATTCGGGTGCTTTTTCAAGCATGAATATAGCCAAATTAACTCGATAGAAATACCAAGAAATTCCGAACATTCCAAACTGCAGAATCCAAAACAGAATCGAACAGTTCTCCACTCCGATAATAGATGGCATTTTAGATGAACCTTTCAACATTGACATTCCAATGAGGCATATGATCAATAACCCTAATTGCTTGAATACTCTTCGATTGAAGTCGCTTTGAAATGGATCTATTTGGCTTTCTTTAATAACTCCACTTAGCCTGTTTTGCTACTTGTGTTCCTCTAATTAGAGAGTTTCTTTTTTGTATGCATCATTGAAACGGTTCCACATTTTTGGGAGTCCTTTAGCTGAAAGACCAACAATTATTGATACGGTTGCCAGACTAGGTAGGAGACGGTTGAGAAACACTCCCAAAATTGCACCGATCGTCATCAATGGTATAGTTACCATGGTGTAGCTATAGTTGATAGCTGGCTTTCTATCCAAAGCACGTCTCATTTGATTAATAGTGCTTCCGAATGCTGTCCCGAAGATACAAGCAAAGACCACAATCGTAGCTTGCTTGGGAAGTAATCCAAAGCAAAGTATGAGAAGCGCCATATGTGGTCCTCCCCCACCTAATCCAGCAAGCGAATTGATCCCAGCCACCAGCATCATCAAGGCACTGCCTAGCAGCATATGCTCAGAATTACTATCGAACTAGATGTCGTCTTCAACAAAGCAAAGATGATTCATAGTTTACACAAAATTATCTATAAACTAGTGCCTTCCGCAGTCGTGCTGAGTCGGTCTGCAGGGCTATTTGGGATCAATTCGGTTTTTTATATCTGAGGATGTGAGTCAGGGTCAAAGCCGTCCCTTTCGGCTGAAAGTCTCGAGCCTTCTTAGAAACGCTCTGCACTCACCATTGTGATATATTTTGAAGCATCCCTTTGAGTACAGCCATAAAGACTATGCTGATGTTAATAAATGGGGCTCAAGTTGCACGTTATATGCCCATAAGGAAGGTGATGAACTATACTTTGGGCCCAATTTTTAGTTTTTCAAGCATTCTTAAGTATCAACGGTCGGCTATCATATGATAAAATGGGTTCTTATTGAACTCTTATCAAAATGAATAAAAATGCCCGAAAGTGATTCCACCGCTTATTGTCGAGTGAGGCGAGTGATGCTTCTCCCTTTTCCCTCTTCCTGAGCTCTTATGATTTTTATGTCTCTAATGAATCTCAATAACAAAAGTCAACTCCTCTCAAAATCAAAATTTCTGAGTCAATGAAGCGTCGTTGGGGCCCTAGTTCATCGTTGAATAGGTGG